>ERZ1032130.204-NODE-204-length-17372-cov-5.100075_pt1 | contig 17372 bp, 11 predicted proteins | sample MGYA00517879_ERZ1032130 | MGnify/ENA primary metagenome ERZ1032130 (study PRJEB33719, sample SAMN04262597) | wastewater metagenome | biome: rural village; feature: animal feces; material: feces | host: Bos taurus | place: El Salvador | collected 2012-01-31 ...
CATCCATAATGTCTCCGGTCAGAAAGATAATGTCGGGATTAAGAAAAGTTGTATTTGCCTTTAGTGGCATTGTTGGTTCTCGCTCTTTCTTCATGCGGTAAGATGGGCGAGTTGTCTGCCGACTACTTCACAACGAACCCTGAGGTTCTGGAAGCAGTAGGAGGTAAAGTTCCTGTAACCATTACAGGTAAGTTCCCCGAAAAGTACTTCAAGAAAAACGCAATTGTTGAAGTTACTCCGGTCCTGAGATGGAATGGCGGCGAAGCAAAAGGCCAGTCTGCAACATTCCAGGGTGAAAAAGTAGAAGGAAACGACCAGACTATCTCTTACAAAGCTGGTGGTACTTATACGATGAAAGCTTCTTTCGACTATGTTCCGGAAATGGCTAAATCTGAATTGTACCTGGATTTCAAGATTAAGAGAGGCAAAAAAGAATACACTATCCCTTCTGTAAAAATTGCAGACGGTGTAATCGCTACTTCTGAACTGCCTACTGTAGGTTCTGCCAATGCCGCATATGCAGCAGATGCATTCCAGCGTATCATCAAACAGGCTCAGCAGGCTAACATCATGTTCTTGATTCAGCAGGCTAACTTGCGTGCAAGTGAATTGAAGTCTGACAGCCTGAAAGCATTCAACAAGAAAGTTGTTGAAGTTGCAGGTGACACTAAGAACTTCAAACTGAACAACATCGAAATTTCTGCATACGCTTCACCTGATGGTGGTGTTGAATTGAACACTGGTCTGGCTGAAAAACGTCAGGACAACACTGAAACTTACCTGAACAAAGAATTGAAGAAAGGTAAGATCGAAACTCAAGTTGATACTAAGTACACTGCTCAGGACTGGGAAGGCTTCCAGGAACTGGTTTCTAAATCAAACATCCAGGATAAAGACCTGATTCTGCGTGTTCTTTCTATGTATCAGGATCCAGAACAGCGTGAAACTGAAATCAAGAACATTTCTTCAGTTTACAAGACTTTGGCTGACGAAATCCTGCCTCAGTTGCGTCGTGCTCGCTTGACTGCTAACTACGATGTTATCGGCCGTAGCGATGAAGAAATCAACGAAGCATTTGATACTGATGCTAAGGTATTGAGCGTAGAAGAATTGTTGTATGCTGCTACTCTGACTAACGACAATGCTCGTAAAGAAGCTATCTATAAGAAAACTGTTGAATTGTATCCGAACGATTGCCGTGCATACAATAACTTGGGTATGATGGCATACGCTGCTGGTGACAAGGCTGCTGCTGAAAACTATTTCAAACAGGCTTTGAGCAAGAATGCAAACTCTGCAGAAGCTAACACCAACATGGGTCTTTGTGAACTGGTTAAAGGTAATGTAGCTAACGCTGAAACTTACTTGAGCAAATCTACAGGTGCCAACACTGCTAACGAAGCTCTGGGTAACCTGTACATCAAACAAGGTCAATACGACCGCGCTGTAAATGCATTCGGTGATACTAAGACTAACTCTGCTGCTTTGGCTCAGATCTTGGCTAAAGACTATAACAAGGCTAAGAACACACTGAACGCAGTGAAGAATCCGGACGCTTATACAGATTACTTGATGGCTATCGTAGGTGCTAGAACAAACAATGCTGACTTGGTTAAGTCAAGCATGGCTAAGGTTGCTCAGAAAGATGCTACTTTGGCTGCTAAAGCACAAGACGACCGCGAATTTGCTAAATATGCAAACGAAATCAAATAATACTGATTTTCTCATACTATAAAAGAGCCGGGGTGATTCTCATCCCGGTTTTTTTATGCCTTGACTTATCCCGATTATTTATAAATATCCGATAAAACCAATGTCAATCGAATTTATTTATGTATTTTCGCAGCATTAATATTCACATCATGCGCAAAATCATATACTTGTTATTCATTGTCTCACTCATGAACGTGCTACCAGCATGCTCAGGAAAAGACAGTTTCTTACTGAAAGGAGAATTAACAGATTCTGTTTCATTTCATGACCCCATTTTGGTTATATACGATGATCCGGAAGCAAAACTTGATACCATATTCCCCAAAAAAGGGAAGTTCACCTACCAATTGTCCCCCGATACTTTAATATTAATCCGCCTCGTTAATAAAGAGGGACAAGCCATTCCCATTTTTGCAAACAAAGGATGGAAAGTACAACTCAAAGGAACATTTGAGAAACCTGATTTAAAAGGTGATGGCGCTAATTTAGAATTTCAGGAATTCTTAAAATCCGTCGTACCTCTTCAAGGTAACGAGAAAGCTGAATCCAAAGAAGCTGAAAAATTTATCAGAAATCATCCGCAATCAGTTGTTTCTGCCTACCTGCTGGATCGCTATTTTATCCAAAAACCGCATCCGGATGTAGAGCATATCCAAAAACTCATCAGCCCATTGAGCGGTAATGTAAAAGACAGCCGTATACTCAATGTTGCCATGAAATCACTCCCCACAAAAGATTTATCAACGATTACACATCTGAGTTATTACTCTTGCAAAGACCGGAAGGGAAAATACATCTCCTGGAACAGCAGCAATGACAAACATGAATATATTCTGGTTAATTTTTGGGCTAGCTGGAGCCCAAGCAGTCTGACAGAACGTAAAGAATTAGAAACACTGGTTGATTCTTTACCCAAGAACACACTGAAAGTTCTGAATATATCACTAGATCTCCAAAAGGAGCAATGGCTTAATGCTTGCAAACCAGACACCACCTCATGGATAGAAACCTGCGACTTCAAAGGATGGGAAAATCAACTGGTAAAGCAACATAATATAAACCGACTACCAGCAAATATCTTGATTGATAAGAATCGGAAAATCATCGGAACCGATTTGAATGAAGCAATGCTCAAGCAAGAGCTCAAAAAAATACAAGAAGAAAAAAAGAAGGAAAAAGAAAAGAAAGCATAAAATCAATATGTAGAAGGGGGAAAGATTTCTCCCTTCTGTCGTTTATACCTTTATAATAAAAGGGTATAAATAAAATGTTAGTAAAACTTTATACAGCCGCCGTACAAGGAATCGACGCTACACTTATCACCATTGAGGTAAACAGTTCACGCGGAATCAAATTCTTCCTGGTAGGACTTCCGGATTCTGCTGTCAAAGAAAGCCACGAACGCATCATCTCTGCTCTCCGCGTAAACGGCTATCGCTTCCCTTCCTGCCAGATTATAGTCAACATGGCCCCAGCAGATATTCGCAAAGAAGGAGCATCCTACGACCTTCCACTGGCTATTGGTATCCTGGCTCTCACTGAAACAGTAAAAGCCGACCTGCTGGACCAATATCTTATCATTGGAGAATTGAGTCTTGACGGTAGCCTGCAACCTATCCGTGGTGCCCTTCCCATTGCCATCACTGCCCGTAAGCAAGGTTTTAAGGGCCTCATCCTCCCTCAACAGAATGCCCGTGAAGCAGCCGTTGTCAATAACCTAGATGTATATGGAGCCAGCAATATCACCGAGGTCATCGGTTTCTTTAACGGTGAAAAGACTTTGACTCCTACGGTTGTAAACACCCGTGAAGAGTTCTTTTCCCGTCAGGAAGAAGTTCCGTTCGATTTTGCTGATGTAAAAGGGCAGGAAAGTGTAAAACGAGCCTTGGAAGTAGCAGCAGCTGGCGGACACAACCTGATTATGGTCGGCCCTCCGGGTAGTGGGAAATCCATGATGGCCAAACGTCTCCCCGGTATTCTACCGCCCTTATCTTTAAAAGAAAGTCTGGAAACCACCAAAATTCATTCTGTGGCAGGAAAACTGACTAAAGGTAGTTCACTCATTACTACCCGACCATTCCGAGGCCCACATCACACCATTTCTCAAGTGGCAATGGTAGGTGGAGGAGCAACTCCGCAACCAGGTGAAATCAGTCTGGCTCACAACGGAGTCCTATTCCTCGACGAACTTCCGGAATTTAATCGAAGTGTACTGGAAGTCTTGCGCCAACCTCTGGAAGACCGACACATCACCATCTCCAGAGCCCGATATACACTGGAATATCCGGCAAGCTTTATGCTGATAGCTTCCATGAATCCCTGCCCCTGCGGTTACTACAATCATCCGACACGCCCTTGCGTCTGTAACACCGGACAAGTACAACGCTATCTCAACAAGATTTCTGGTCCACTACTGGATAGAATAGATATTCAAATTGAAATTGTACCGGTTACTTTCGAAAAAATGTCCGGACAGGAACGAGGGGAGTCCAGTACTTCCATCCGTGAACGGGTCATCCATGCCCGTCAGATACAGACCGAACGATTTGCTCACATAACAGACGTGCATTGCAATGCACAAATGACTCCTAAACTGTTACAACAATATGCCCAACCCGATACACATGGGCTTGAACTGTTACGGAACGCCATGACACGCCTCAACTTGTCTGCCCGCGCATACGACCGCATCTTGAAAGTAGCTCGTACTATTGCCGACCTGGACGGAAGCTCTCAGATACAGACCAGTCATCTGGCAGAAGCCATCAGTTACCGCAACCTGGATAGGGAAAACTGGGCAGGATAGGCCAAGCATTGAATAAATAAAAACGAAACAATAAAACAACAGAAACGAAACACATTCATCATCTTGTTTCATTCGATTGTAGCATTTACGAAACATCCCCCCAGTACCTTTGCACTATCAAAAAAAGTAAAATTATGAAAAAGACATTTATTTTTTTATGTGCATCCATGGTTCTGCAAGCAACGGCTTCATTCGCCACGACCAATGAACCGGTAAAAGAAAATGTAGTTTACAACACCACTACATCGAATGAAACTGCTACTAAATGGGAATTCTATTCCGCTCACGAAGACCCTTCTCCTGAACTTCTTGAATGCATTACCTCCAACAAGTACAGTAAAAGAGTATCTTATTTTTACAATTTATTCAAAGATACTTATGTAGTCAAAGAAGAAGTTGTTCCCGGTGACCCGACCAGACGTACCGTAATTCGTAAACCAGAAATCTATAATGCCGTAAAAAGCATTGAAAAAGCTCTCAACAAATCTGTAAAAAAACACGAAATCAGTGAAAAAGAATCAGAACAGCTATTCTATCATGTGCTGAAGGTTTCTTTAGCTGCCATCGATTCGGAAAGCGACTCATTCGAAGAGTCACTTGATGCACACCGTAAAGATACAAAAGCATTACTTGCACTCTTCCAACAGGTGAATCTAAAAGATCTTTATTGATACCCAATTTTAATTTGACTTCACAACCAACATATGAAAGCAACATTAGGTATTGTCTTTCTGTGCCTGCTATCTTCCATCAACGCATGGGCACAGAATATTAAGGTAACAGGTATAGTAACAGATAATGAAGGGGCTCTGATTGGAGCTACTGTCACAATCAAAGGTAATGCTTCAACGGGAACTGTAACCGACATGGATGGACGGTATGAAATCAATGTACCAAGTAACGGAACACTGGTATATTCATACATGGGCTATAATGATCAGGAAAAAGAAGTAAACGGACAGTCTGTCATCAATGTAAAAATGACCGACGAGATACAGGCCATTGACGAAGTAGTGGTAACTGCCATCGGAATCAAACAACAGAAAAAGAAAATCGGGTACACTACCCAGCAAGTCAATACAGAAGCACTTGACCAACCGGGGACAGTCAATGTAGGTAACGCACTGTCCGGACAAATTGCAGGTCTGACTGTAACCAATCCGACCGGAATATTCCAGGCTCCGAGTTTTACACTACGCGGAAAGACACCACTGATGGTTATTGACGGTGTACCTGTAGAATCAGACTTGTTCGATGTTTCTCCAGAAAATATTCAAAGCATCAATGTTCTGAAAGGCACAGCGGCAGCAGCCTTATATGGTTCAAGGGGAAAAGACGGTGCTATCCTGATAACCACCAAACTGGCCGATAAGGAAGGTCTGACTGTAAAAGCCGGATTATCTACCATGGTAACAGCCGGATTCACCGTATTTCCAGAAACACAAACTGAATTCGGCTCAGGTTCAAACGGACAATATGCCTTTTGGGATGGAGCAGACGGAGGTATCTCTGATGGCGATATGACTTGGGGACCTCGTTTCGAAGGTCAGAAAATCGCCCAATGGAACAGTCCTATCCGCAACAAAGAGACCGGAGATATCATTCCCTGGTGGGGAGATGTCAGTGGAACCATCTATGACGACCAATCCAAGTATGAACGTGTACCTATCACTTGGGAAGCTCACGACAATCTGAGAGATTTCCTTCAGACCGGTATCATTACCAAGGCTACATTTTCTGTTGCAAATAAGAGTAAAAAGGCCAATTTCAATTTTAACGGCGATTTCTCACAACAGAAAGGCCAAGTACCTAATACTTCTGTCTATACAGGAGGCTTGAATTTCAACAGCATGTATCATTTAAGTGATGCTGTAACACTCTCGGCCAACTTGTCCTACAATAAAGTATATTCTCCTAACTATCCACGCTACGGATATGGACCTAAAAACCATATGTACACCATTTTGCTTTGGATGGGTAACGATGTCAACGGAAAGGAACTGGCAGCCCACCACTGGCGTCCCGACGCAGAAGGAGAACGACAAGCCAACTACAACTATGCCTGGTACAACAACCCTTATTTCGCCACCTACGAACTGACACAAGTACATGATCGTAACGTAACCAACGGACAGGTGAAACTGAACTGGGACATCATGCCTGGGCTGAGCATACAAGGACGCGCAGCAGGACGTCTGGAAGACACCTTCGAAGATATGAAATCGCCGAAATCATACATGAACTACGGTGATTCCCGCAACGGTGACTATAAAACCTGGAACACAGACCAACTGGATATCAACACCGATGTGCTGATTACTTATACCCGCGCCTTCAACAAAAATTTTGCATTGACTGTCAATGCCGGTTCTTCACTCTACTATCGCCAAATCCGCAATGAATACCAGGCAACCGACGGTCTGATAGTACCGGGTGTATACAACATGGGCAATAGCCTGAATCCCGTTTCGGCCACCAATTCCATGAACGAGAAAGCCATCGAAAGTGTATACGGTTCTGTCAATCTCGACTTGTTTGATGGTGTCTATCTGACTCTGACCGGACGTAACGACTGGTCGTCTACCATCATCAAAGGGAACAACTCCTACTTCTATCCTTCTGTTTCAGTAAGTGCAATGCTCGACCAGTACATTAGTCTTCCGTCATGGATGGATTACCTGAAAGTAAACGGTGCATGGGCACAGGTATCCAGCGACCTTGACCCTTATTCTTTGTATGCTACTTATTCTAAAGGAACTCTCTACGGAAGTACCCCTTCAGTCACTTACCAGTCAGATCTGTTGAATGCCAACATCCTTCCTCAGAAGACTACCTCGTATGAAATCGGCCTTTCGACTTCTTTTCTACGTAATCGCCTCGGTCTGGATGTAACCTATTATCACATGATTGACAATAACAGCATCATCCAGCTTCCCATTTCCATTGCTTCCGGTTTCAATAACCGTTATGTCAACGGAAACACTTATACCACCAACGGAGCCGAACTGATAGTTACAGCTACCCCAATCCAAAGCAAACGATTCACCTGGAACCTGTCTACCAACTGGAGTACCAACATCCGCAGACTGACTGAAATCTATGGAGGTCAGGAAAAATACGGTGACCTGAAACTAGGCGACCGTGCCGATGCCATGTATGCTACCGAATGGGAAAAGACACCTGACGGACAACTGATTCTGGACAGCAACGGAATGCCTACCCAAAGCGCATTCAAGAGTTATATCGGCAATCAGGATCCCGATGTACGTTTCGGATTACAGAATACCTTTAAGTTCAATCATTTTACTGTAAATGTAGATATGGATGGAGCTATCGGAGGAACACTGATTTCAACCACAATCCAGAAGATGTGGTGGGGAGGTAAACATCCGAAATCCACAATGTACCGCCAGGAAGAATATGACAACGGAGGAAAACCTATCTATGTACCCGAAGGCGTAAACATTGTAAGCGGTGAAGTAACCTATGATGTCAATGGTAACATTATCAGCGACACCCGTGAATACAAGAAAAATGAAACCGCAGTCAATATTCAGACTTGGGCTCAAAACTATCCGTACCGCGCTGTTGTACGTACCAGCGAAAGCGAACTGTTCGCCAACACTTTCAGTCGTTCTTTCCTGAAATTGAGACGTGTAGCCGTGACTTACGATTTCAGTCATCTGATTCACTCGAATACTATCAAAGGGCTGGATGTTACACTTTACGGAAACAATCTGGCTGTCTTGAAAAAGACTCCTTATCTGGATCCCGACTTCGGAGCTTCCGACGGCGACCTTCAGGATCCTTCTGCACGATACATTGGTGTAAGTGCCAACATAACTTTCTAACTCCAACCTGCTAAAATTACGAAAATGAGAAAAAAATCTATCATATACATTGCCTCTTTGATGCTAGCTTCCAGCTTCTGTACATCATGCATCGATCTGGAAGAACTGAACGTAGACCCAAACAATCCTACCACTACCCAGCCGGCCCTGTTATTGACAGGAATTGCCTACACAGCTTTCAACCAAACCAGTTCCAGTGCCTGTCATGCTACCAAACAACTGATTCTTACCTCCGGTGAAAGTGCTTATCAGGTATACAAATGGACACGAGGCGATTTCGATTATTACGACAATCTGCGTGATGTCACCAAGATGATGGAGGTATCAGAATCTGAAAGTGCGTATCAGGCATTGGGACACTTTTTCCGTGCCAATTATTTTTATCAACTGACAATGGATTTCGGTGATATCCCTTACAGTGATGCCTTGAAAGGAGAAACCAATGCAGTATACCAACCTCAATACGACAGTCAGGAAAAAGTATTCGAAGGTATCCTCAACGAATTGGCAGAAGCCGATAACTTACTTAAAGACAATAATGAAATCATCAGCGGAGACATTATTTACAACGGGAACCTTCTGCAGTGGAGAAAACTGATCAACGCTTACCGTCTGCGTATTCTCATGTCCTTGTCGAACAAGACAAAAGTTGGCAATATCAACGTACCTGCTACCTTTGCCGAAATCGTCAAAGACTGTCCATTGATGGAAAGTGCGGCAGACAACGGACAGCTTGTTTACCTCGACCAGTCCAGCAACCGCTATCCTTATTTCAACGACAGTGATTTCGGTTCCGGACGTTTTATGGACTCTACCTACATAGCAGCATTTGTAACACGTAAAGACCCTCGCCTGTTTGCCATCGCTACCCAAACCCCAAAAGCCGAGCAGGAAGGTAAAGCTGTAGATGACTTTACAGCATACGACGGTGGCGATCCGGCTGTTCCCTACAGTCTGGTCAACGACAAAGCTACAGCCGGACTTTGTTCCAAACCGACAGAACGTTACTACAAGAGCCCAACCAACGAACCTATGATTCTGCTTGGTTATACGGAACAGCAACTGATTTTGGCTGAAGGTGTAGTCAGAGGTTGGATAAGCGGAGATGACAAAGCCTATTATGAATCGGCAGTCAGAGCATCTTTTGAATTTTACCGTACATATGCCAGCGAAGTTGCTGCCTATCTGGGAGAAGATGCTGCCGACACTTACCTGAAAGGGAACGAGGTTGTTTACGATTCTAGCTTACCCATAGAAAAGAAAATCGAGCGGATAGCCATGCAAAAATATCTGCCGACTTTCCTGCAAGGAGGTGTATGGTTGCCTTATTACGAAGCACTCCGTACCGGTTATCCGGATTTCCGCAGAGCTTCAGGTGTACAGCTACCTTATCGCTGGATGTACCCACAAAGCGAATACAACAACAATACCGCCAATGTTCAGGCAGCTTTGGAAAGCCAATTCGGAGGTGGAGACAAGACTTCCGACAAGCCCTGGTGGTTGCAGTAACTAATATTCAAAAAAAGAAACGATGAAAAAGACACTGATTTTATTTGCCGCATCATTATTCCTTACCATGTATACTTATGCTCAACGTGTAATATTCGTCACCGTAGACGGATACCGTTGGCAAGAAGTATTCAGCGGAGCAGATTCTCTGCTGATAGGAAACAATGAACAACTCAAAAAAACCTACTGGAAGACAACGCCCGAAGAACGACGGGCTCTTCTGATGCCATTCACCTGGTCAAAAATTGCCCATGATGGACTTCTGATCGGTAACCGTTGGAAAGGATGCCGCATGCAAGTAAAAAACAAAATGCAGTTCTCCTATCCGGGATATAACGAATTATTATGCGGACACCCCGATGACGAACGGATCAATACCAACAATCCGGTATGGAACCCGAATATTTCTATTCTGGAGGTTGCCAATAACACAGACCGGTATAAAGGAAAAGTACTTGCCTTTGCAAGTTGGGACCGGTTCATTCATATCCTAAACGAAAAGCGGAGTCATCTGGAAGTAAATACAGGATACCGTCACTCACTTTCTCCCCATCCAACAGAAAGCGAACGGCTGGTAGAAAAGATGCAAGATGCAGCCCCAAGATTCTGGGAACATGAACGTGCCGATGTCTTTACTCATGAATATGCCATTGAAGCCATGAAAAGCCGGAAGCCGGAATTACTCTACATCGGTTATGGAGACATTGACGAACTGGCCCACATGGGAGATTACCGGCTTTATCTGGAAGGCGCCCGTACTTTCGACAATTTTCTGAAAGAAATCTGGGAATACATCCAGTCTGATCCGTTCTACAAAGACCAGACTACCCTTATCATAACCTGCGATCACGGACGTGGATGCGGTAAAGTAAAAGCAGACGACTGGCGTGACCATGGTACCGAAACAACCGGCTCAGGTGAAACCTGGTTCATGGCTATAGGTAAAGGAATACCTGCCCAAGGAGAAATATCCGGCAATAAACAATATTATAATAACCAGGTAGCAGCTACCATTGCCGATTTCCTCCAGATACCTTTTGCTCCAAATCATCCCCAAGCCGGAAAGAAAATGGAATTCTAACCTTTTAAAAACAGTATCAATGAAAAAAATAATCATGGCTGCGGCATTCCTATGCATGGGAACATTCGGCATACAGGCACAAACCTTGAAATTCAATCCCGACAAGAAATTCAAGATAGTTCAGTTTACCGATGTCCATTGGGTACCTGGAAATCCTGCCTCGGAAGAGGCCGCTGAACGTATGAATGAAGTACTGGATACCGAAAAGCCCGATCTGGTCATCTATACCGGCGACCTGATTTTCGCCAAACCTGCGGCCGAAGGGTTGGACAAGGCACTGGAACCTACCATCTCACGTCACATTCCGTTTGCTGTTACCTGGGGGAATCACGATGACGAACAGGATATGAACCGTACAGAATTATCGGAATACGTAGAAAAGAAAGTCGGCTGCCTGAATACCCGGACCGAAGGCATTTCCGGAGTCAGCAATTTCATTCTGCCTGTCCAAGCCTCTACGGGAAACGCCGAAGCTGCTGTACTCTATATTTTTGACAGCAACACCTATTCCCCATTGAAACAGATTAAAGGATATGACTGGATAAAGGCAGATCAGGTAGAATGGTACCGTAAGGAAAGTGCAGCATTTACTGCGCGCAACGGTGGAAAGCCCTTGCCGGCAATGGCTTTCTTCCATATTCCGTTTCCGGAATATAACCAGGCAGCCCAAAACGAAAATGCCCTGCTGATAGGTACCCGCAAGGAAAAAGCCTGCGCACCTGCCATCAACACCGGTCTGTATGCCGCCATGCTGAATGCCGGTGATGTCATGGCGACCTTCGTTGGTCATGACCATGTAAACGATTACGTGGCAGACTGGAACAACATCCTGTTAGGCTACGGACGCTTCACCGGCGGAAAGACTGTATATCACGATATTCCGGGAGGGAACGGTGCCCGTGTCATCGAACTCCATGAAGGAGAAAGAAGCTTCAAGACCTGGATACGTCTGAAAGGAGGCAAGGTCATCAACCTTGTTACTTACCCCGCAGATTTCGCCCGCGGAGAATAAAAAACACGATCTCAATAAAGAAAGAGCCGTATCACAGACTCACACAGAAGATGAGTCATGATACGGCTCTTTCATTATGGCCGGACTTCGAATGTTCCACGGGTCTGCTATATATAAAACGGGGGATTTATGATTTTCACCGGAAGATTCTCCAATTATTATTACGAATCAACGTGCCAATAAATCGGAAATCTGACTGATATCGCCGTCGCAGAAAGCAGGCTCAATACCTAACAGATAAGCCAGAAGCGGATAGATACAGGTATTATCGAACAGCGTCTGGCGTACATATCCACGCTTGAAATCGGGTCCTTCGGCACGGAAAGGCACATAAAGATCAGAGTTTGTCGGATCGAAGCCATGATTTCCCAAGTTCACATCTGTACTTTCAGTCACCAGCCAACCATTGTCTGGCAAAGCCACGATAGGCGCCACATTAGGATTGGAACCATAGTGCAAATACGCAGGTACTTCCTCCCGACGCCACGCACGCAAATGAGGGACCTGTTTCAAAGCCTTTAGGATATCATCCTCATAACCTTCCCGGGGGAAAATCAGTGTAGGCAGATCAACCAGTATCCGCTCGCACCAGTCAGGCTTCAGGTAATCCGAAAGACGGATAATCCGTTCAGGTGAAGTAGAAGCCATACCATGATCTGAAGTTACGATAAAGTTAATGTCCTCGCCTTCTGGCAGAGCACGTAATCGGATATACAAATCGTTCAGTAGCGAATCCAGTTCCTCCACAGCACGGCGGGTAGATTTCGAAGCCGGTCCATAAAGATGTCCGCTATAATCAGGCTCATCAAAATAAACCATGACAAGCTGTGGGCGCAAGCTATCAGGGAGAGTCAACAACCGCTCAACCTCATTCAAACGTTGCGGATAAGTCAATAAAGGCTTTTGTGCATAATCCTTATAGTAGTCGGGATACTGTCCCTGGATTGCCACATCGGACCCGGGCCAATAAACGACTCCTACTTTAACTCCCTGACAATGGGCCGTCAACCAAATAGGTTCGCCTCCGTAGAACGATCCGTCTTTACCTGTCACCTTATCCCCGATGCTATATGTCCGTCCCGAAAACACATCGTAGAAACGGTTGGCAATGATTCCATGATGATCGGGTACAAGCCCTGTAGCCAATGTATAATGATTGGGAAATGTTTTTGAAGGGAATGACGGACGCATTACAGCACTTACCCCCCGATGGGCCAATGAATCAAGAAACGGAGTATCATACATAAGCGGATAGTCCCATCGGTAACCGTCAAGAGAAATAATGACTGTAACATGTTGTCTGGCAAACAAACAGACAGAAACAAAAAGGAAAAGCAATATCAGAGTCTTTCTCATATCATCCATGTTATCTAAAAAGAAGAGCGGGTATGCCCCAATAAAAGCCTGCCGATTCATAAAAAATCAATAGCTTTATGGACATTCCCGCCCTTTCAGGTAGAATATATATTATATCCTGTCCAAATCAGTTAAAGTAATATTTAACACCGATCTGCATACGCCAGCACTGGTCGTAATTACGGTTGAAAGTCCAACTGGTAAGTGGTGTTCCATCACTGTTCTTGAACATAGAGAAATAAGGAGTTCCATTTTCTATTTTATCCACCTTCAAGATAGCACCATTATTACAGTTACTCATGTTCTTCTCTACACCCCATTTGGAATTGAAGAGATTACCTACGTTCATGATATCTACACTCAATTGCAACTTATTAGTCGTTTTACCCAATTTCACATCAAAATCATGAGCCCAACGGAAATCGAAACGATTTACCCATGGAGCATAGGCACTGTAGGCTTCGGCATATTCACCCTTATGATTTTTCAAATAACTGTCTTGATTTACAAAATCCCAGAAAAGTTGTCTGTCGCTTTCATTAGTGAAATGTATTTCACTGTCATCCTTCGGGATGTACATCAAATCTGTATTGTTTCCATCACCATTGATATCATTTGAATAAACAAAGCTATAACCTGCACCTCTATAACCGGTATAGAATAAGCTGAAGTGGTCTTTATGATAAGTGTAGCTTACGGAAGCAATCACACGGTCAGGAATCACATATTGAGAGTTATGCAGTTCTACATTGTTAGGACCGTTCACTGTATACAGACCCGACCAGGCTGAAGAAGCATTACTACCCGGCATACCCGACATTTCCTTCATAACCGTATGCGTATAGGCAGCCATCAGGTGAAGGTCCTTCACCGGTTCAGCGGTTGCTGTCAGGTTCATGGTCCAGCCGTAACCCTTATGAGTATTGGTCAGCACACAGGCGTTGCTGAAATCATTGTAATAACGATAGTCGCTCGGATAGAGATAACGGTTGTCGGCACCCTGCAAGCGTTCCCAGCTGGAATCAATAGGCTTCACATTGTAGTTATCCAACATCACAGCATTGATATTCTTGGTGTAAGTAAACTCACCGGTCAGAGTCATCGGGAAGACTACAGGGAACTGATAGTCAACAGCCAGCGAGGACTTCCATACCTGCGGCATCTTGAAATTCTTGTCCACACCGGCTATTTCGCTAGGTACTGTACCCTGGTCAGGACTGATAGACTCGGGTGCGCCGAGCAAATCACGAATCTTGTTGACATCCGTCACCAGACCACCAACAAAGTTCTGCAGACGCGGGTCGGACGATGTCACCACACCGGGAGCTCCTTCATATCGGGTATCGGCATGTACCAGATTCTGCACCATACCCGAATTGGTCGGCATGTTGGTGAAGAATACCAGCGGCAGACGTCCGGCAAAGAGTCCCGTACCGCCACGCACCTTCAGGCTCTTGTCACCGAACACGTCCCAGGTGAAACCGATACGCGGAGAAATCTGCACGTTTCCGTCAGGCCATGCACCGGTGTCGATATGGCGACCACCGAAGTCCAGGTCATAGATGGCGTTGTTACGCATCAGGTCATCATCATTGAAGGCAATCATGTCGAAACGGATACCGCCCGTCAGCTTTAGGTTTTCCAAGATGTTCCACTCATCCTGTACATACAGACCATACTGGTTGAATACGACTTCGGCATTAGGATTAGACTCACCGTTATAACCATACGCTAAACCTACTGTTTCAGGAGCGGCACCATTCAAGAAATCATCCAATGAACGGTAACGGTAATAACCTGTTCCCCCACGCATATAAGAGTTATTGGCTAATTGGTGTTCAAAACTGAAACCAGCTGTAATCTTATGTGCGCCCGCATAATAAGTGAAATTATCGGTTACGGTTGTAATCTTGTTCTGTACACGGTTATTGTAAGAGAAAAGTTCATAACCCAGACTCATATAAGGAGTAAGGCTCTGGGTAACGGTACCGTCGGCTGCTGTTTCATAACCTCCCATAATATCGATGAAAGGGAAAAGCGATGAATTCGAGCCACGTACATCATCGATATTTGTATAAGTAAACAACAACTGGTTGGAGATATTATTGCCGAAACGGCTGTTAAAGTCAGCCGAAACGGTGCTTACCTTGTTGTCCATAGAATACATCGAATTAGCAAAAGACATGGAATATTGAGACAAACGGTCCATGTTACGAAGACGATAGCCGGTGTCGCTGGAGTTTCCGTTAACAGGATTCCAGGCGGTATTCTTGGTATAGTTATAACGAACGGCCAGGTGATGGTTGTCCGTAATGTTCCAGTCAATACGTCCCAACAGCTTCAGGTTACTCTCATCTGCCGGGAAATCGGTGAATGAACCCGTATCGTAGCCATAGCGCTGCATCATGAAGTCGCGCACCTTCTGCAAATCGGCCACCGTAGTACGTGAAATGTAGTTGTCAGGATCGGCTACACCGTCTTCCGAAGCACGCCAGCGGTTGATGACCGACGGCACCTTAGCATATTCGGCATTCGCAAAAAAGAAAAGCTTGTTCTTCACAATCGGTCCGCCGAACGTAAAACCATAAGTGGTGTTACGGTTAATTCCACGTTCACCCAAGTCTGTATTGTCAATGCGGTTACCGTGCATATTCTCGTTATTGTGATAAACATAAGCCGTACCCTTGAAAGTGTTGGTACCCGATTTGGTTACAGCGTTGATACCACCTCCGATGAAGTTAGTCTGGCGGACATCAAAAGGAGTCACTACCACCTGTACCTCGTCGAGAGCATCCATAGAGATAGGCATACCGCCACCAGGCAGGGTAGACGACAATCCAAAGTTGTTGTTCAGGTTGGCTCCGTCAAGTGTAAAATTGGTAGAACGTCCGTCACCTCCGGCAAAACCCATACCATTGGCATAAGGTGAAAGACGTGCGATATCCGAAATATTACGACTTACGGTAGGCAGATTCATTATCTGTGAATTTGAGATGTTGGTCGTTGCACCGGTCTTTTCAGCCGCAAATTTGGAACGTGTACCCGTTACCACAACCTCTCCTAACTCAGCAACATCTTCAGAAAGACTGACATTGATATTGTAGGTTTCACCCAACTGAAGTGTAATATCCTCAATGGTTCTGTCGGCATATCCGATATACGTGATTTCCACTTCGTACGGTCCTCCTACACGCATGCCTTGAATAGCCCAACGTCCATCCGCATTGGTAATCGCACTATAAGTTGTACCTGAAGGTTGGTGAACAACTCGGACTAAGGCACTGATAACATCTTCTCCTTGTTCGTCGGATACATGTCCAGCCATTGCTGAAGTAGTAACCTGAGCGTTCATTGCTGCCGCCGTTAAAGACATCAACGCAGCAAAAAATAATCGCATTTGTTTTGCCATAATTTTTGTATTAAAATTATAAAGATTTGAAATCCGTGTGCAAAATTAGAGAAAAATAAGGAAAAAGTTGTTACAACTTAATTAAGAATCAATCATCAAAGTTATTTTTGACCTTGAGCTGTCGAAGTTAAAAAAGTATGATTGAATTCTATAAAAAACAGATTCTCAACAGAAAGCGGATAATCCAGCAAACTAATAACCTCTAACCGGCATATCAATATCCTCAAAAATATGTGAAGCAGAACTAACATATTCTTTATTTATCATTCAGCCCCATTACATTATTAAATCCTATCACCCCTTTTGTATTATCAATCTGATACAGAAATAGAGATTTCATTATCTTTTTAAATTAAATTTCATGAGAATACGAACATACATTTTTTTAATAACCTCGCATCCAGAACGGATTTACCTATATTTTATACATATTTATACAGGAATAACACCGATTTATAGTTTTTTATCCACCTTCCGGACGAATAAAAAAACCAAAAACATGCAGGGAAAAAATAATTTTGTCTAGTCAAAAAGCAGAAAACGCCTAGGAAGATGAATGAGAATGAACGTTTATGCTGAAAAAAGCATCAAAAGGAAGGATATAAAACGCTAACTGATACGAATCGGACGATATT
>ERZ1032130.205-NODE-205-length-17347-cov-6.466979_pt1 | contig 17347 bp, 12 predicted proteins | sample MGYA00517879_ERZ1032130 | MGnify/ENA primary metagenome ERZ1032130 (study PRJEB33719, sample SAMN04262597) | wastewater metagenome | biome: rural village; feature: animal feces; material: feces | host: Bos taurus | place: El Salvador | collected 2012-01-31 ...
TTTACACCTTTGCACTGAGCCATTAATTTATAACAGATAACTCTCTATTATCCGTTATTTTCCGTTCATCTTTATAACTTCAATATTAATAGATAGTAAAAGCCACAAAACCCTAAGGTTTTGTGGCTATCTAATCATCACTTACATATCTCTGCTTTGCTTATATCAAAATATAGCCATTCCAAACCTCTTACAAATAGAATTTTACCATATTTTAGAAATTTAGGCAACGCTAAAAATTACAAAAAGACTATGAAATTCGACATCTCTTTTGTCCGCTAATATATCCCCGAATAAACTATATTTCTTCTATCGACTCTACTCTCCCACAATCTCAAACCACCTTTTCCTACTCCGTATCACGCCCTCTTTACACAACCTTCCGATTTCAACCGACAACCCACTCCTGTCAACTCCAAGATAATCTGCAAGTTCTTGTCTATCGTATGGGATTTCAAAACCGGCACTTCCATTTTTCTTGGCCTGGATTAGTAGATATGTCATCAATTTTTCACGGGTAGTCCGCTTGGAAACAACTTCGATTTTTTGATGAAATATAAGATTCTTTGTTGCAACAATTTTCATCAGATTATAAATCATCTGACGATGAAATTCACAAGCATTACTACAAGTCTGAGTTATTCGCAGACAATCTATTAACAAGACTTCCGTATCCTCTTTTGCAACAACATCCATCGGAACGGACTCAACTCCTGCACAGGCAAAGGATTCTCCGAACAATTCCGCCACTTCTACATTTGCAACAATGTTCCGATTACCAAAGTAGTCCACCTGTTCAATCTGTGCCGCTCCGAAAAGAATGATACCAATGTACTTTGCATTATTTCCTTCCGCAATAATAATCTCACCTTTTTTATAACCCGACACCTCTGCTCCCAAACAAGCCAAAATTCCATTCAGATTTTTATCCTCAATATTATTGAACAGCGAGCACTTTCTTAAAACGTCAAAGTATTTCTCCATAAGCACTCCTTTTGTTGAAAATTCAACATACTTATTTTATTCAATGTATTAAAATCCATTCATAAAGTCAACAGGAGGAAATTATATGAAAAGAAAAATTATAAAAATTGATGAAGAAAAATGTAATGGATGTGGCGCCTGTGCCAGTGCCTGCCACGAAGGTGCCATCGAAATGATAAATGGTGTAGCTAAATTGATGCGCGAAGACTATTGTGATGGATTGGGGGACTGCCTTCCGGTTTGCCCCACAGGTGCCATTTCGTTTGAAGAGCGCGAGGCTCCTGCTTATAACGAAGCCGCAGTTTTGGCATCAAAACAAAAGAAGGCTTCTATCGCCCTCTCTTATGGTTGCCCCGGAACGCAATCGCGAGTTATCAAACAGACTGCTATGGCACCATCGGCCGCACCTACACAAACGGATAGTTGTTTAAGCCAATGGCCTATACAAATCAAACTTGCACCTGTCAATGCACACTATTTTGACAATTGCAATTTACTGATTGCGGCAGATTGCAGTGCTTATGCTTACGCAAACTTCCATAGTAATTTTATGCGTAACCGTATTACTTTAATTGGCTGTCCGAAACTGGACAGTATTGATTATTCCGAGAATCTGACGCAGATTATTGCACAAAATGACATCAAAAGTGTTACTGTAGCCCGTATGGAAGTTCCTTGTTGTGGCGGTATTGAAAACGCCGTAAAACTGGCATTACAGAAAAGCGGAAAATTTATTCCTTGGCAAGTTGTGACAATTTCGACGGACGGAAAGGTTTTGGATTGACCACTTCGCAACCAAATATTACAATAAAACCAACCAGTATTTGAAACACATATCGAGTACTAACCCACAAAAATAGAAAGCGAGGTACCCACTATGGAACCACTTAACGTAAGCCGTGAAAATTTCCCGATGAGCACCGCATCAGCCAAAGGAATGATTCCGATGCAACCAAAAATTGACAATTATGAATTATATTATTACGACGACGTTATCTACACGAATCGAAACGGAAGAGACCTGCATTTACAGATTATCGGTCCCCGTGATGCCGGCGATAACCTGCCCTGTATCGTATTTGTTCCCGGTTCTGCCTTCCACGAACAAAATGTAAAAGACCGTGTTCCGGGACTTTCTTACCTTGCTATGCGTGGCTTTGTTGTTGCGGCGCTTGAGTACCGTGGTTCTGAGTGTGCTCCGTTTCCTGCCCAGACTCTGGATGCAAAAATGGGTGTACACTTTATGAAAACACATGCGGATGAATACGGAATCCATCCTGAAAACATCTTTTTAATGGGCGATTCTTCCGGCGGACATACTGCTATGATGGCAGCCTTTTCCTACGGCATCAGTGAATTGGAAGAAGAACTCACGAAAAGTGATAAGTCAACTGTTAAAGGCGTCATAGACTTATTCGGACCAACGAATTTTGCCACAATGAACGACGAACCTTCCAGTCAGGATCATCGTACACCGGACAGCCCGGAAGGTTGCGAAATTGGCGGCAAACCGGTACTTTTACACCCGGAATTAGTGAAACCTGCCACCATCGCGACCTACGTACAAAGGGACAGAGAACTCCCACCCATTTTAATGTTCCACGGAAGTAACGATGAATTGGTTCCTTTCGGACAAAGCTGTGAATTATATGAAGCACTGAAAAATGCGGGAAAAGAAGCCACATTTTATCAGGTCCTGAATGCTCATCACGGTGGCAGAGAATTCTGGACAAACGAAGTTTTAGATATTGAAGAACAATTTATAAGAAACCTATGTCAATAAACTTAAAGAGGATGTCCAAAAAGCCAATGACATTTTGGACATCCTCCTATATATATAAACTTTGCAGAAACAATTCTGCCTTTATCATTAGTAACCATTTTTTTCCTTTTACACAAAAAAATTTTACCATATTTTTCCATATGGTTCAACGCTCACTATAGTGTACTTATCTACACGAAACGTGAACTTTTACTCTTTCTTTTATGCTCTTTTACCACCTTTTTTGCCTGCATATACATTTCTGTTGCAGCTTTCTTGTCCTGTATCGTCACACTCATATTTCGATAAGCCGACTTCTCCACCAGATAAATAAGCGAGCTGATATCAGCACCAAATATACACTCAAATAATTCTGCGTATTCATAAGGTGTATTTATGGCAGCTTCTTTGATATACTGTGCCGAATGTTTTTCCAAAATTCGCTTATATAACAGAATGATAGCTGTTCCATTTTCAGCTTTTGCTACTTTTTTAAGGAAGCGTTTTTCTGAAATTGCAGGGGCAATAATTCTGCTGATAATCAATATTAGCGCAATCACAAATGCCACACCGGCCAAAATTGCAAACACCCTGATAGCAAGTATCGTGATATAGGATACCACACCCGTATTCTGCATTCTTTCACTTTCACCGACAACGCCTACCGTTGGCTCATATACCACGAAGCCCAGATTCGGGATGTACACTTCAGGATAAGCATGGGACGTTTTTGTTCGCACCACATACTGCCATTCATAGGTAGCAGTAACTTCTCTTGCCGGCACAAAACCTTCTACATAACGCACTGTCAAACCTGCTGCCCTCGCCAAAAGCACATATGCCGATGCAAAATCCGAGCATGTTCCCGTTTTCCCCTCAAAAAGGAAATACTCAACACTGTCATCCGGTGCATCATATTCCAAATCATAAGTAAACCCTTCCACAAGAAAATAGCGTTCTAGCGCCTCTGCTTTTTCCCATTCGTAGGTACAATCCTTTGTAATTTCCAGTGCCAAATTTCTTACTTTGTCTGAAATTTTTGCAGTATTTTCCTTACAGGCATTGGCATATTCCCGTGCAAAACTATCTTCTGCATAAATGGCTAAAGCCGCCTCATATTCCGGACTTTCTACATCATAATTATCCGAAATAATATCATACATTTCCGCAATCATTGTACCTGATGTGTCATAGTCCATATTGGAGCCTCCAAGGCTGAGCCAATCAGACTTTGCCTGAAATTCACTGATATACTTCACTTTATAACTTGCATTCCGTACAAATGACTCTGTTTCATTTCCATAAATTCCGTGCTCTGTCATATAAATTTTATCATCGTAGTACGAGGAAACTTCCTGTGTTTTTGTAGGAGTTATCAAATAATAGCTTTCAAAGTTACGCGACATAATCGTTGCCGTACTAACCTTTTCTTCAAAGGTTACTTCCTTTAAATGCTCCAGATTATATTTTTCCAAAAATCCGGGCGAAGCTTCATCTGCCTTTTGCAATAGCTCCAGAAAAATTGTATTGTTTAAATACTTCCTGCTTTCACCTGAAACCACCATTTGCTCACTGTACTCTGAATATTCGTCATCATCGTACCACCTATGGTTTTCAAAATCATAATAGTCGAATACCTGACGTCTCAAATACAGGGCTTCCGACAAATCCGCATTGTAAACATTGTATAACTGTCTGTTTGTAAGCTGATTGAAGTTGTCCGCATTACCGGAATGTTCGTTTTTATCCCCATATTCTTCCGGAATCGGCACACTTGTATTACCACCCAAAAACCACTCTTCAAAAAAATGATAATACTTGGTTTCTTCATCCTTTGGCACAGCAAACGCAATCAATACAAAACACACCGCGTATAGAATGACGGACACAATTCCCTTTTTGTAGCCAACAATCCTCTTTCCCCTGTCACGCTGTTTTCTCGTATTGATAAGAAAAGCGGCAACATTCAAAACAATTGCCAGCATTACATACCCGATACCCACCTCACGAATCAATTTCACATACACAACATACGGAATAATGGTCACCAGTAATATTGCCGAAGTCCTGTAATACACCTGTGTATAATAAAACAACACCATAGAAAAAAGCATTGTGAACACCAAAATCAGCGACATCAAATAGCTGAATGTATTCTCAATGGAATCCGCACCGGACATAAACCACTGCAAATATTCCACACCGGAAAATGCCACTCTTGAAAAGAAAAACAGGGAAACGACAATAACAACACTTACCATTGCCCCGCCAATTAACTTATGCCCTTTTGCATACTGACACAGTGCAAATATTCCGGCACAAAAAACTGCCTGTAGTAACGTCCAAAAAGATAATGGTGATACACCGAATACCGCAAAAAGGGTCACACTGGATACAAGCGATAAAAGGTACGGAATTATCATAGAACCTATGATACTTTTTAACTTCTCTTTCGAGCTACTTGCTTTTGCCTCTTCTTTTCTCAGTATGACTTTTTCATCTGTTTTTTCGCGAATGTCACCTGTAATAGAAAACACGGACATCCGCGATGCATCTTCGCCTTCTTTCAATGCACCGAATACTTCTTTATAATCATTCGGCGTACAAAATAGAAACGCCGTATATCTATCCAGAATGTCTTCCTTAGGAAATCTATCCTTTTGACCATTCGAGTCAAACGCATATCCCGCTAGCAAAAGCCGCATATTTTCGATATCTTTTTCATCCTCCAACTCGTATCTTTCAAATTCCGCTTCCTTTGCTACAAAAAAGTTGACGGAATAACTGCTTAAAATGAGTGCTCTTGCAATACCGAGTGCCGTTTCCACTGCATCTTCCGCAATCTTTGCAGGAATATCCTCTTTAGGTAAATCGGTATAAGCAGGGTCCGCGGCTATCTTATCTGTATCTATCTGTTTACGCCAAAATACACTATCCAGTACCAGATTGACCGACTTGGACGCCAATACGTCATCCAGTCTTACCAAAAGCTTACCGCGTTTTGCCGACTGTTTCCAGTTTACACGCTTTAACGGGTCTCCCGGAACATATTCCCTGTTATCACATCCCGGGAAGCCTCCGAATGTATTGCTGCTGACTTCTACCGTATCATCACCTTCTTCCGCATGAAGGGAAGCCTGCATAACCTTTAAAATCTTATCATCTCTGACCGAAACATCAGCCATATTCGGAATGACTGCAACATTTCTCTTTAAATTTTCATAGGAACTCTTATGTATCTTAAAAGCCAGAAGTCCTAAATAATCCGTAGCCTTTACACTTTTTACTCCGACAACAGAAGGTCCGCAAATTTTTGCTTGAAACGTCACCTGAAACGCCTGTCTTTCAAACGGAAGAAGTGAGATAAGAATATAATTGTTTTCACTCTTTACACCCTCTCCGTTTAATATCTCCACTTCAAGAGGCGTCGTTGGAAAAAGCGACTTGTTTTGTATCGTGACTGTCATTTGACAGGTATCACCTTTTGCCAGAATACAATCTTCCATCTCACACTCTGCTTTTACAAAAACGGATGTTAAAAGCGCAAAAAATACTGACAACACCAGTGCCAGTATCAGTGCAACGAGCATAAACCATCCTACCGTTGCATTCATATATAATGCAAAAAAGATGGTCAACGCTAACGCCAATATGTAACTTATAATTCCTTTTACGATTTTTTTGCGTCTTTTCATTTTACTGCTCCACCAATTATGCTACAGGAACTTCTACACTCGATACTACTCTTTCAATGGCTTCTTCATTTCCTGAAACAACCGATTTGCCTTTTGGTGAAAGCATAATTCTATGAGAAAATACATAGGGTGCCAGTTCTTTAATATCATCCGGTACAACATATTCTCTTCCTCTTACATATGCAAGTGCCTTCGCCATTTTGTACATAGCAATACTGCCTCTTGGGCTGACACCTAACTTAATAAAATCTACTTTTCTTGTAGTTTCCACGATATTTACGATATATTCCTGAATTGGTTTTGAACAAAATACATCCTTGATTTTTTCGGAAAGCTCTGAAATTTCTTCGCAGGTAATGACCTGTGAAAGGTTCTTTGGCTGGATATCCTGCTCATTTCTTGTAAGAATGTCCATTTCTTCCTGCTTATTCGGATAACCAAGACTTAATTTAATCAAAAATCGGTCCATCTGAGCTTCCGGAAGATGATATGTACCAAAAGTTTCTATCGGATTTTGTGTGGCAAGTACCATAAATGGCTTTGGAAGTATGTAAGTCGTGCCATCAAGACTCACCTGCTTTTCTTCCATAACCTCCAAAAGAGCAGACTGGGACTTTGGTGATGAACGGTTAATTTCATCCGCCAATAAGAAATTGCAGAAAGTAGCCCCTTTTTTAAACTGATTCTCATGGGTCACTGCATCAATCATAGTAAATCCGACAATATCCGTAGGCATAATATCCGGTGTCATCTGAATTCTGCCAAATTCGCCTTTACAGGAACTTGCAAGTGCCGATACAAGCTGTGTTTTTCCTACTCCCGGAACATCCTCTATCAAAACATGTCCACCTGCGAGCATCGCCGCAATAACCAGTTCAATCTGACGTCTTTTTCCCACAATTATTTTTTCAATGTTGTCCACCAATAACATAATTTTCTCATTATACTGCTCTGTTCTGTCTAACATTTCTTCTATCTCCCCTCAGATGCTATAATATTTAATTTTATCACACAAAAAAACGGATTGCCATCCTTCTATGAACAGTAATCCGTCTTTTTTACTACTTTATCTTTTCGTTCTGATTTTCATCCATACAAAGGTTATCGTCACCAATGCTGCTGCCCACAAAACAAGCCACGCCTTATCCTCAAATGCTTCCACAGAACCGGAAAACATATTAAAGACACCAAGCTTCTTTTTCGCACCATAATTGATTAAATAATATCCCATTGCCACCATATAACCGGCCGTAGCATTTCCCGTTATTCCCGAAACAAAAAAGCCTATAATACAGTCTGTATGTGATATTCTTCCTCTAATGTTTTCAATTTTGCCCGGATTCGTCTAATATGCTCCGCTACCACAGCACAATCACCTTCTGCATCATAACTCCATAGTTTCTCATAAATTCTCTCTTTATCAAAAACCTGTCCTGCATTTAATGCCAGAAGTTCAATAATTTCAAACTCTTTTCTTGCAAAAACAAGCTGTTTTCCATCTGCACTGATAGTTTTTGCCGAATAATCAATAGCCAGCTTCCCGTAAAATCGGACATTGGACTGCACCTGATTTCTGTACTGTCTTCTTAGATGTGCTGCCACTCTTGCTCCCAGTTCCTCTATGGAAAAAGGTTTTATAATGTAATCGTCACCACCTACTGAAAAACCCTTTATTTTATCGCTGTCTTCTATTTTCGCCGTTAAAAATAAAATAGGACAAGTCACATAATCCCGTATTTTTTCACATACGGTGAGCCCATCCATATCAGGCATATTAACATCCAGTAATATCAAATCCGGTTTCATAGCAATCCGTTCAATTGCCTCTGCGCCATTTGATGCTGTAATCGTTTCATATCCGTTTAGAGTAAAATAGTCCTTCAAAAGACTGACTACACCTTTTTCATCATCTACAATCATTATCTTATACATTGATTCTGCTCCTTCTGTTCCTTATCTTATTAATGTATCTGATAATTTTCAATTTTTTATCAACTTTTAGTATTCTATTTTTCTTTTGGCATATGTATTTATTCTGTTTTTTCTGTCACTATACCATTTTCATCAATTTGCACATTAACAGAAATTTCTTCAAGAAAAGAATAAATTCTCTCCTTCTGTGTTTCATCACCTACAAAGGTCGTCTTGTATTCTGTCTGTATGGCAGGAATTACTTTTACTTCTACTTTTCCTTCCGTATCATCTCCTACAAAATGTAACTGAAGAAGCATTGTATCCAAGGTCTTTTCATTGAACCAATAATTACCAAGGCTATAGATAATCGGTTTATCGTCGTAATATTCCATCCCCTGCAAACAATGACTGTGTGCACCAATGATTACGTCTGCTCCCGCATCCAGATACTCTTTTCCGGTTATCAGCTGGACATCTTCCAGTTCATAGCTGTATTCCGTACCCCAATGTACATAAGCAAGCACAAAGTCTGCATTCTCTTTTGCCTCTTTAATGGTTTCAACAAAAAGGTCTGTTTCATAACATCTTAAAATTCCGGGTTCTGTTTCCGTCGCTTGCGGTGTCATTATGTTTTTTTCTGCTCTGGATGCTGCTACAAATGCCACTGTTTTTCCATCCACCTCTATGTACACAGGCGCCATAGCTTCTTCTAAATTACTACCTGCACCGACATACTCTATTCCTGCATTTTTTAAGGTATCCATAGTATCCAACAAGGATTGACTACCATAGTCATACGCGTGGTTATTTGCCAGTTTAACAACATCCACACCCATTTCCTTAAGTATTTCCACCCTCTCCGGGTTTGCCCTGAAACAATATGCCTTTCCTGCCAAAGGCTCTCCATTTGTACTATAGGTAAATTCATTGTTTAAGCACATAATGTCCGCATCTTGCATATATTCAAGAAGCTCCTGAGAAATACAATCTTTAATTCCGTTCTGCTGACTATCCATAAAAATAGTGGTTCCCCAGTTTTCAGCCAGATTGATATCCCCTGCAAAGCAGACCGTGAAATCGTAGGGATGTGTATCCTTCTCCTCTTCCAACGAAATATCTTCATTTAATTCTTTATTCGTTTCTAAATCCGCCTCCAAACCGAGGGCCATATCCGTGACAACATTTTCTTGTGGCTGTGACTCTTTTGTCTCATTGTTAAGTTCCAAATGCTCCATCCAAGCAAATCGGATAATAAACATTACTACCACCAATATGATAATACCTATCAGAACTGTGGACTGATTCACTTTTGTTTTTTTATATAGCTTTCTTTTCATTGTTCTTCTCCAAAAATTTTTTATAGTCACATTATAAATCATTCCGGAAAATTCTCATAGACAATTTTTCCATCAATTATGGTATATAGTGTTTTCGTAAAAACCTCCATTGGATTACCTGAAAATATAGCAATGTCTGCATCTTTTCCCTTTTTCAGACTTCCCACTCTTTTATCCACTCTGCATATTTTGGCAGCATTTATAGTAATAGCCTTTAATCCATCTTCTATAGGAAGCCCTTCCTTTACTGCAAGTCCTGCACAAAGTGACAGATACTGAATCATAACTACCGGATGATCGGTTGTAATGGAAAATAAAATTCCCGCCTCACTCAAAACCGCATTTGTTCTAAATGTCATATTTTTCACTTCAACTTTTGACCTTGACGTCAGATGGGGACCTACGATAACCGGAAATCCGGATTCCTTTACTTCATCCACAATCAGATGGCTTTCCGTTCCATGGTCTATCGTCATATCCACTTGAAACTCCTTTGCAATGCGAATCGCAGTCAAAATATCGTCTGTTCTATGTGCATGTGCTTTTAACGGAATTTCACCATTTAAAACAGGAAGCCATGGTTCCATTTCAAAATCTTCTTTGTCCAGTGTTCCTTTCTCTTTGGCCTCTTTATATTGCTTTGCCTGATAAAGTGTTTTTCGTAATAATGCGGCAATTCCCATTCTGGTGGAAGGACACACATCCTTTGCACCATACACAGTCTTCGGATTTTCTCCGAAAGCCACCTTCATCGCTGCCGGATTTTTTACAATCATATGGTCTATACATCTTCCCTGTGTCTTCATAAAAACAAATTGTCCGCCTACCACATTGGCACTTCCCGGTCCCACCATAACCGATGTAATACCTGCCGCGATTGCATCATGAAAAGCAGAGTCCATCGGATTGACTGCATCACTTGCCCTCAATGTGGCTGTGACCGGAAGAGTCTGTTCATTACAATCATCTTCTATAGTTCCCCATTTTTCTTCTGTAATCCCGATATGCGCATGAGACTCAATGAGCCCGGGCATAACCCAGGCTCTTTTTACATCAAGGACTTTGTCCTGCTTGTCTTTCATTTCATAATCAGACATATCTCCCACTTCTTCAATGATTTTCCCCTTGATGCGAATATATCCGCATTCATATATTTTATCCTCCATAGTAAGGATTCTTCCATTTATAATATCCATAACCATGTACCTCTTTTCTTGTTCTAATGTACCCGTATGGATAATAAACTATACATAGTTGCCTTGTCATATATTCATATTAACATTTCAGTTCAATTCTTACAATTCGAACTATAACTTATTTTCTTATGCCTTTACTTGTAACAAAAAAGAAGCAACAACTGAAATTTGTCATTGCTTCTTTTCGCTATTATTTTTGAAATTTAAGGTTGAACGAGTTCAAGTAGTTTATTCAAACTCGGTCTTGTCATTATTTTTCTTAAATTTATTTGTTTAAGTTTTATGCAATTTTGACCAATTTTTACATAGATTATTTTGACTTACTGACTTTTCAATGCCAAATTGTTGCCACGGTCATATTATACTTATAAGCCAATTAAAAATCAGTCATCTTAACTGATAAACATTAATTAGCAAAATCCACGCCAAACCATAATATGTCATTACAGCAACCAAATCATTAATTGTAGTAATAAGCGGTCCGGATGCTACCGCTGGATCTATTTTCACTTTTTGAAAAAACATTGGAATCAAGGTTCCAACCATACTAGAAATAACCATACTAACTATTAGTGATATTCCAACACACCCCGAAATCAAAAATGCATTGTGCAATGGATTGTGTTTAAATATAACAATATATAGACCGATAAAAATAAATGCCAGCACACCCAAAAACAACCCATTTGCAAGTCCTACCCGCATTTCTTTTCCTACGAGCAAAATTTTTTGCTTCGTTGTTAAATTTTCGTCCATTAAAACACGAATAGTAACAGCCAAAGACTGTGTTCCCACATTTCCTGCCATATCTAAAATCAATGATTGGAAACAAATAACAATCGGCAATACTGCTACAACATTTTCAAATACTCCAACTACAGATGAAACACCCATACCAAGGAACAGCAGAATTACAAGCCATGGAAGACGTTTCTTCATACTTGCATTCGTAGCTTCAACCAAATCTTCTTCCGCTGTTAAACCAGCAAGTTTCGCATAATCATCTCCCATCTCCTCATCTACAGCTTCGACAATGTCCTGAGCAGTGATAATACCAAGAATATTTCCTAAATCATTCAACACAGGAATGGAATCTTCAGCATACTCTTTTATTCGTTCAATACACTCACTAATTTTTTCATGATCGACAACATATGGATATGACGTATAAATTAATTCTTCCATATCTGTATAATCTCTGGCTACAATCAGATCTTTTAAATCAATTGCGCCATAAAAACAATCTTTTCTTTCGTTGTGGAATCCATTTCTTCCAGAACATCTACCGCATCATCCGAATCCATATAGGATATGATTTCTGCCGCATTTTCCAACTGTAATTCGTTTAAATACACCTCTACATCATCGATATATGCAAAGATTTCAGATATTTTTTCCGTCCCTAAAATAGAATATAATTTCTTACGTTCCTGTGACTAATAAATTAAATGGCAAATAATTCGTAAACTATCTGCCACTTAAAATAATCTGTATCAAATTTTATTTATTCAAACTCTTCTTTTCAAAGTTGTTCTGTGGTGTAATGTATTGATTATTTCGTCATATGTAGACCTAACATTATCTACATTCTTTTCCTTCCAGTCTGCAAAACAGATAATACGGAACTAATTATTTCATCCTCATCATCAAAAGACAGCAGTAATATCTTACCCATGTTGCACCTTCCCTTATACAGTGATGATTTCCAAACGCCTGCCTATCCGGCAAAGCAATTCGTTGGAAATACTATCTGCCTTCTCAGCTACCATTGGTGCAGTGATTTCTTTCTCTCCATCCTTACCAATCAAAGTTGCGGTCATACCTACTTTCACGTTAGGAATATCCGTAACATCAACTACAAATTGGTCCATACATATTCTTCCCACAACAGGTGCTTTCTGCCCGCTTATCAATACATAGCTTTTTTCGTTAGAAAGATTTCTTGGGAAACCATCGGCATAACCAATCGGCAAAATTGCTAGCCTGCTATCCCTCTCTGCTACAAAGGTTCTGCCGTAACCCACACTTTCGCCTTTTTGTATGTCTCTTAACAGAATTACTCTCGCTTTCAATGCAAGTACAGGTCTTAAATCTATATGCAGCTTTGTTTCATCATTAAAAACGCTTGACACTCCGTACAAGGAAATACCCACTCTGGCATAATCACAGTCAAGTTCCGGATAATTGAGCAATCCATAGCTACTCTGAATGTGTATTTTCGGAATAGTAATTCCATCTTTCTCTAACATCTCAATTACATTATACAAGTTAGCAATCTGCATCCTTGTAAAACTCTGCTCCGTTTCATCAAGACTGTCTGAAGAGCATAAATGCGTGAAAATCCCACATACTTTGATATGCTTCATAGAAAAAGTATTCTCTATCTTTTCTATATCCTCGCAAGTAAATCCAAGCCTATGCATACCTGTATCAATCTTGATGTGTCCCTTAACAGAATATCCCTGTTCATTTAAAGCACAGGCATGCTCATAATCTATCAAGGTTTGTATCAAATCGTACTTGCGAAGTTCTTTTGCCCTCATCGGTGCGGTGTATCCCAAAATCAATATTTCGCCTGTAATACCATACCGCCGCAACTCTATCCCCTCGTCAATCGTTGCCACTGCAAACGCTTTGACACCCAACCGATTTATATGTGTTGCAACTGCATATGCTCCATGACCATATGCCTGTGCCTTTACCACCGCCATAAGCTCACATTTTTCCGGTAACATTTTATTCAATGTATTTACATTGTGGGATAGATTGTTTAAATCAATCTCTATCCATGCTCTTGATTTCTCTACACAATCATTCTTTCTTTTGCCTTTCACTTTGTGTAGTACCTTTACAAATAGAAACGAAATAATCGCTGATACTATGCAAACCGCCAAATAATGTATCAGACTATTTTCTATCAGAAGTGTTTGCATTCTCAAAGTCCTTGCCACCAATCTAACAGCCACAATTATCATAGGATGTATGATATATATTACAAGTGCCATTGTTCTTAGCATTTCTTTACGCTGTCCCTGTAGCTGTATCAGCAAGGTAAATAGAAAGTACATACATGGTAAGAGTGCAAAATACATACTGTCATGTCTTTGCAAATCAAATATGTGTAGCACTATCCCCTCAGCAAGCATAAGTAATGCGGAAATGCTCAATCCAATCACACATTTCTTCCGAGAAATCCCATTCTCCTTATCTGCAATCATTCCGCCCATCACAAAGAAAACCGGAGCAAAGAAAAGTCCATTTCTCGTATAGTCGAACATTTCAAACAAGTGGTTATAAATTCTTTGTATTGTTGGAATATGGCATACCACTCCATAATAGCTGTCTCCGAATACACCAACCACATAGAGAACTATCGTTATTCCCAAAGCCTTATAAAATCCCGTTTTTCTTACTAAAATCCATGCTATTACAGCACCGAACATGGACGCAGGAAGATACCACAAATGATACATGGTTCCGTCAAAGAAAATATCCTTCATCAGATTAGGTAACAGATTATCCATACAAAAATAATTATTATAAACATTTAATGGAATATATACCAAAACGGAAATCCCATATATAACCGACATCTTCTTTAAGAATGCTCTCAACTTATCCGTATTATATGCATATCTCGAAATCAGAAAAAATCCTGATGTCATGAAATAAAAAGGTACTGCCACACGGGCAATAATGCGTGTTAATATAAAGTCTCCATTTTCCGTGAAAGTTGCTAATGGCGATGTATGAATTGCTATCACAAGAAATGCTGCCACGAATTTAAAATAATCAATCCCTATATACCCCTTACGGCTACTCATCACAGCACCTCCAAAGCGTTACAACAAATCCGTCCATATTATTACCGGATATTTGACAGATACAATCATCCGGTATTGATATATCCGTTGTCTCTGCTCCCATATAAAAAATCTCAGCAATATTTCCCTTTTCATCTGACCATACATATGGGTGCTTCTGTGAAAACTGTTTTACAAAGAGCAGATACTCTTCCAATGTCATACTCTTTTCACTCATTATTTTTGAATGCGGACATCCCACATATCGGAAATGCCAGGGTTCATGAGCAATCCCTGTAATATGCTCCTTACCTTTTGGATAACGCTCAATGAAGCCATAGTTGATAGCAGCTTCCCGAAACTCATTACAAATCCCTTCATAGGGAAACTCCGGACAGATAAAATCTATTTCCTCTTTCTTTAAGCCCAAATCAATGGCTAGTCCTGTCTGATGTTCACTGTGATACGGAAGTGCTACGAATTGCCGTGTAAATTTCTCTCCATTCTCCCCCAAAGATGTTTCATATATCTTTGTCTGTTCCTCCACAGAACGGTAGCCACTAACCGGTACGATACATTCCTCACAACCAATCTTTTGAAATACCTGTTGTAAAGCTTCTGCAACGTTCTTTTTTACCAAAACCTCCGAATAGCTTTGGGTAGCCGATACCAAGTCACTTTTATCCTCTTTATGGAGAGCAAAATTGGCATTTACCAACAACAGATTGCCTTCCCGCATTGTAATATTCATTGGCACTACCTTCATCACACATACAACCCAATCAGCTTGTCCAGCATTTCAGCAAAGGATATACCGATTCCTTTCATCATATTTGGATAACGGCTATGGGAAGTAAATCCCGGAATAGTATTTACTTCATTGAATACAATTTCTCCGGACGGTGTATAAAACATATCCACTCTTGCAAAACCGGAACATCCAAGTGTTCTATATATTTCTATTGCCGTCTCCCGCACTCTTTCTTCAGACTGTGCATCAATTCTCGCAGGCATGTGAATCTTTGAAGATTTAAGGGTGTATTTTTCTGTATAGTCAAAGAATCCTTCCGTAAGTTCAATCTCATCTACACGCCCAACAATCAGTTTTTCCTTTCCCAATATGGCACAGCCTACTTCAAATCCTTCAATATTTTCTTCAATGATAACTTTGTCATCATGCTGAAAGGCAAGTTTTACTGCTACATCCAAATCATCCCTTTTGTATATCTTTGTAATACCAAAGGAAGAACCTGCTCTTACAGGCTTTACAAACAATGGATACCTTAAATCTTTCGTCCATTTATTTAGCTCTGCCATCATGGACTGTTCAATCGTCACTGACTTAGGAACTGATATTCCTGCTGCACATACCAGCTTATGAGCCATATCCTTATCCATACATAATGCAGAGGATAGTGTTCCACAGCCTACAACCGGAATATTAGCCAGTTCAAACACTCCCTGTACCGTACCATCTTCTCCGTTCTTTCCATGCAATACCGGAAATACCAAATCTAGTTTGATAACTTTATTCTCTGTTTGCCCCAGCTCTATAATTCCACCCAAAGCAGGATTTTGAGATACTACAACAGGACACAGATTGTCAGTATCTTCACTCCATGTATTATCCTTAATCTTGTCTATTTCTCCTTTATAGTGAAACCAATCGCCCTGTCTAGTAATACCAATCGGCACAACCTCATATTTTTCCCGATTTATATTTTCAAGAACAGAACTTGCCGACTGTAACGATACTTCATACTCTGATGAGTTTCCTCCAAATAAAACTGCAATTACCTTCTTTTTCATCTCGTTCTCCTTTTTTACGTCAATTATGAGAAACACACTTTGCGAGTTTCTCAGATTCGCGGGCGGCACCAAATAGAAATGCAAGCATTTCTGCTTGGCTTATGCCTTCCGCGAAAATAAAAGCACCCTTGCTCTGACACCTAAAATGGTATCAAAAACAAGAATGCTATTTATCCGTTCACTTCCACGGTTTTCTTATATTTTCATTCTGAAATTCTTACATTTTTCCTACAAAATAGGAAGTGTTACCTCAAATTCAATTTCTTCATTTTCACTTTTTGCGGTTATGGTTCCACCGTGTAGTTCCACAATCTCTTTAGCAATCGCAAGACCAAGTCCTGCACCGCCACTTTTTGAACTTCTGGCAGTATCTAACCGATAAAACTGCTCAAATATACGTTCCAGTTTTTCTTTCGGAATGTTATTTCCCTGATTGGTAAACTTAATAATAATATTTTCTTCATTTTGTATCACAGCAATATGCACTGTGCCATTATCAAAACTGTAATTCACTGCATTACGCAGAAGATTATCAAATACTCGCTGTATCTTATCCACATCATACTTCACGCTAATATCAGGTGCAACTTCGAGAACACATTCTAAATTCTTATCTAATAACATTGGCTTAAACTCGTATGTAAGCTGTTCCAGCATACGCGTTAAATTCACTCTGCTATATGCAAGTGTAATATTCGATAGATTAAATCTCGTTATCTCAAAAAATTCATTGATTAAATCTTCCAATCTCTCCGCTTTTTCTAAGGATATGGATAAATATTTTTCTCGCAGTTCTTCTGAAATCTGATTTTCATCACGCAGTAAATTTAAATACCCTATCACAGAT
>ERZ1032130.207-NODE-207-length-17306-cov-7.420381_pt1 | contig 17306 bp, 14 predicted proteins | sample MGYA00517879_ERZ1032130 | MGnify/ENA primary metagenome ERZ1032130 (study PRJEB33719, sample SAMN04262597) | wastewater metagenome | biome: rural village; feature: animal feces; material: feces | host: Bos taurus | place: El Salvador | collected 2012-01-31 ...
TACACGGAAGTGTCAGATTATACTGGATGCAGTCAAGGCAGACGGAGATACCACAAGGGACTATCAACCGGAACGTGATGAAATCACAAGAGGTCTGGTGCGTGATGTGCGACATTATGTTACGCAATTGGAAGAGGTCGATAAAGCTATCGCCGATTTTCTTCCAAGGTTTGAATGTACTCTAAACACCATCCCCGGTGTCAGCGATACCACAGTTGCAAAACTGCTTTCGGAGATTGGAGACATTCGCAGATTTCCTAACGCTGACAAACTGGCAAACTTTGCAGGAATTGCACCTGTGAATTTTTCATCCGCAGGGAAAGGTGACGATAAACCATCAAAGCAGGGAAACAGAAGATTGCAGGGAACCATATACTTCCTTGCAATTCAGATGATTCAGTTGTCATCAAAAGGATTACCGAGGAATCCGGCTTTTTACGCCTACTATCAGAGGCAGATAGCAAGAGGTAAGACCAAGCCACAGGCATTAATATTGATTTCCAGAAGATTAATCAGTATCATTTATGGAATGCTGAAAAACAAGACCGAGTATGTCATGCCCAAGGTGCGGAATAACTGGGACTAATGGCAATTTTTTGTAGTAAAGACAGAGAAAACATGGTAAAATTTAGGCAGTGAAAATCATTGCTTTGGAGAGTGTTGATTTTTTTCAAAGGGAAAGCAACTGCCTAGAAAAACATAAGGGTTCAGACTCGATGTCAAGGGTGGTACACGAACCGTAAATGGATTTGATACAACAGTAAATACTGGAAAACAAGGTAAACACATTATAGGAAATAATAATTATATTGAGGGAAGAAGTGTTTTTAATGGAACAGTAGATGATGCACAACGGTTAGTAGATGACTTTGCAGGTACAGGAGAGTGGATAGGTACCAATAAGGAACGTGTGAATTTTGGTGAAGTAATAGGACAGTATGTAAATCCAGCAACAAATGAAGCAGTCGATACAACTGTGGGAATAATCCACTATTCAAAAACGGGAACACATATTGTTCCAGCACAACCGATACAATAGAGAGAGGTGGAAATATGTTTTTTTCAGATAATGAGAGAAGAATTATGGAAAATCTTTTCTTATCAATTAATGATAATGCAACTCAAATCTATATACTAACATATTCAGACGGGGATATTATTGAAGCACAAGTAGATACGTGTTATGAAACCGATAATGGATTAGATGATGATGACCCTGATTATGAAGAATACCACGCATGTGCAATGAGAATTGTAAAAATTATTGTGGATAAAACTCAAAAACTTAAAGAGGGTAGTTTAATAGAAATTAATTATCATAATTATCCTCAACACATAAAAGACTTACAAGGTAATATATTATAAAGATTAGTAACTTATAGTGCACAAAAGAAAAACAGTTGTCAAAGTTTATTTGAAGATTATCGTAACAATCTCCTTGACGATCCAAAATACCCATGGTAGAATGGCACTCACCAGGGGGTGTAAGGGGGGAAAAAGATTTCTTTTACAACTAAATAAAAACACAGTATCAGCGGTATTCCTAGACCTTAAAAAGTCATGAATTACCGCTGATTTTTTGTCGATTATTACAAGTCTGCTAACTGCACCAGTAAAGAAAAACAGCATTGCATACCCATTCGAAAAGCAACAACTGTATAAGCAGCTTCTTGTGCATGGATAGCGCCTATCCATTGCATTATGACATTTCTCTGCTCATCAGATAGATTAAGGTTCTCATATTCTGCATTCAGTTCATTTTCAAGCATTGTGGCTTTGAGGTAATTAGTATCTTGTTTTGCATTCTGGCAAATGTTATTGTAACGCCGTTCTTCCAGATGGTTATAAAGTAGTTGAAAAAAGTCCATATCCATCATGTATTGCACCTCCCTTCTGACAACACACGATACCGAATAATTCACAATCTATCCATTCACAAAAACCCAATGAAAATCCATTGAGAAAATAAAGCAGAATAGACAAAAGTATCTGCATGGCATAAGAAGTCGGTTGATAGCAGAGAAAGTTATGCCATGTCAAATTTCTCCCAACGGCTCTGCCGGTGGGTGTTTCTTGGCTTATGCCGTCCTCTGACGGCATAAGCCCTTTAACCCGCACTATTTTCGACCCTACTTATTTTGGCGGTATCTTATAAAATCATGTCTTTCACATTTCCCCAACAAGGCTTAAATTTTCCATTATGGGTACTACCTCGACTTCGCTCTTAAAATTGCACACAGGGGCAACACAGGCTTTCACAAGGGTAAGAGAAAGTTGTTTTGTCTGTCTAAAAATTAGATTTGTGCATTATTACTCGTTTTTCTCTGTTTTGGTCTTTTGGCATAAAGCCAATTCTGCTCATTTTTAGCGTTCTATATAAAAAAATCTGCTCCCAAATCAAAAAATTGACTTGCAATCGTACTTTTTCAGAGTTAACATCACACACCACGAAGGCAATCTTCTTTTGTCTCGTGTCCTGTATTCTGCAAGGAAATCCTTAATCCTAAGCGGATAAGTAGATTGGCGGAGGCATTTATGCCTCTTGCCACACCGTGCCGACTCCGTTGCCCAGTGCGTAATTCGGGGATACTGGCTTATCAGTTGAGGTTGCCTGTATTTTAAAGTCAAAAGATTTGGGAGGAAACAATGTATGTACGACAAAACAAAGTTTATCTACGTGGGGCTTGACCTCCACAAGGAACAACACACGGCAGTTATTATGGACTGCTTCAACGAAAAGCTCGGAGAGGTTACGTTTCAGAATAAGCCATCCGAATTTTCAAAACTCTTAGTGAAAGCGAAAAGATTTTGTACTGACGGTAAGGGAATGGTCTTTGCGTTAGAGAATTCCTACGGCTATGGAAGAGCGTTAGCTGCATGGTTGATTGAACGAAATTATATCGTGAAAGATGTTAATCCGGCGCTATCCTATGCCTATCGTAAGAGTGTACCGCAGTACAAGAAAAACGACAGCTACGATGCTCAATGCGTAGCGAGAGTAGCAATCAATGAACTGAATAAATTACCCGATGCCATGCCGGAAGATATGTACTGGACTTTAAGTCAGCTTGTCAACAGGCGAGCAAATTTAAAGACTCATCATATCCGTCTGAAGAACCAATTGCATGAGCAGGTCTGCGTAGCTTATCCAAGCTACAAGCAATTCTTTCAAGACATCGGTAGACCCACAGCACTTTACTTTTGGGAGCATTATCCGTCTCCAAGGTTGCTGAGAGGTAAGACTGTTGAAGAACTGGCAGAGGAACTAATCTCGATCAGTCATAATCAGTTTTCTACAAGAAAGTGTCAGGTTATACTGGATGCGGTCAAGGCAGATGGAGACACCACAAAGGATTATCAGCCGGAGAGGGATGAAATCACGAGAGGGTTAGTTAAGGATGTTCGGCACTATGTTGCCCAGATTGAGGAAGTAGACAAGGCGATTGCTGACTTTCTTCCAAGGTTTGAGTGTACCCTGAACACCATCCCCGGTGTCAGCAACACCACGGTTGCAAAATTGCTTTCAGAGATTGGAGATATTCGTAGATTTCCTAATGCTGACAAGTTGGCGAACTTTGCGGGAATCGCACCTGTGAATTTTTCTTCCGCAGGAAAAGGTGACGATAAACCCTCAAAACAGGGGAACAGAAGATTGCAGGGAACGATTTGCTTTCGAAGGCAACTTTGTTGCCTTTGCAATTGCAGATGATTCAATTGTCATCTAAAGGCTTAGCGAGGAATTCTGCTTGTTATGCCTATTATCAGAGGCAGTTGGCGAGAGGCAAGACCAAGCCACAGGCATTGATATTGATTTCCAGAAGGCTAATCAACATCATTTATGGAATGCTGAAAAACAAGACCGAGTATGTCATGCCCAAAGTGCAGGATAACTGGGATTAATAGTAATCTTTTGTAGAAAAGGCAGAGAAAATATGGTAAAATTTTAGGCAGTGAAAAACATTGCTTTGGAGAGTGCAGATTTTGATGGTAGTATGTTAGAAATAATAAGTAAATTATTTGGAGAGTAGGTGAAGTAATGGAAAGGATAACACAAATTATAAATGATTGGGACCCTATCGGATTTTTCCCAATGGCTCCAAAAGATGAATACATTAATGAAATAAAAAAGATAAATGAATTTGTTTGCTCTAATTACAGTCTACAAGTTCATACATTGGCACAAGAAATAAATAAAATATTTTCAGAAATATTTGGAACGGATGTTTATGATGAAGACTTGGAACAATGTACAATAATTGCAAAAAGAATACTAAAGGTGGGTATGGAATGAGCACTCTTGAATTCTTTGCGTAACAATTTCGTAACATTTCCCTTGATGATCCAAAATCACTCTGGTACAATGGCATTCACTAGAGAGGCATAAGAGGAGAGAAAATCACTTATTAAAAGACCACAATTCATAAGTGAAGTGAAACTTTTCTTAGCCGGGGCATACACTATAAAAAGCATATTTTGTGGTGATTGCGTGACTTGCAGGGAAAAGATATTATCGGAAGATTATTATGATTTGATAACAGATTATCTGTTTACGGAGGAGTTTCGGGAATCGACCGTTCCGGATTACTGTTTTACGAAAATAGATGACAAATACGGTCTTGTATATGTAAGAAGTGATGAAGTGCCGGCGATGAATGCGGCGACCTTTGGTTATTCCCTGATTCCCAAGCTATATGGTCTTATGCAGGATTTTAATCAGATACCACTGATTGAATCTAATATAACGAGAGTACAACAGCCGCCACTTTCTTTAACTGGAAGTGGCGTTATTATTGCTTGTATTGATACGGGAATCAATTGGGAAAAGGAGGAATTCCGGGACAGTGCCGGTAACAGCCGTATTTTAAATATCTGGGATCAGACGATTCAGACCGGAACACCGCCGGAAGGATTTTTATATGGTACAGAATATACACGGGATGAAATTAATCAGGCTTTAAGAGGAGAAATTACGATAGAAACTACCGACGAAATTGGTCATGGAAGTGCTATTGCATCGGTGGCGGCAGGTAGTAACCTTGGAAACGGCCTTGAGTTTTTAGGGGCGGCACCGGATGCAGACATTGTTATGATAAAATTGAAAGGTGCCAAGCAATATTTAAGAGAGTATTACCTGATTCCGGATGGGGTGCCTGCCTATGCCGAAGGAGATATTATGAATGCGGTAAATTACTGTAACCGGTTGGCTATTTTGTATAGAAGGCCTATTGTTATCTGTATCGGACTTGGGACTTCTTACGGAAACCATACAGGGGATTTGCCGCTGCCTACTTATCTTGATAAGATAGCAAGCTTTAGGAATCGTAGTATTGTGGTTTGTGCGGGAAACGAAGGAAATGCGGCGCATCACTATTTCGGACAGATAGTAAGAGAAGAAGGGACAGCAGGAGAAATATTCGACGAAGTGGAAATCAGCGTGGGACCCGGTGAAAAGGGATTTATTTTAGAACTTTGGGGAACACTCCCTAACGTATACTGGATTACACTTCGTTCACCCAGCGGCGAGGTGCGGCAAGGGTTCAGACCGGGGTTCGGACAGAGCCAGACGTATCGATTTATATATGAGAGGACAGAGGTGACCTTAGATACCATTTTGGTGGAACCGGGAAGTGGAGAGGAACTGTTTTTGATGCGGTTTGCAAATCCGGTGGAAGGTATTTGGACAATTCGCGTGAGTTTGGTGAATGATGCAAGAGAAGGAAGTTTTCATGTGTGGCTTCCGATTACCCAGTTTTTGTCGTCACAGACGGTTTTTCTGGAGCCCAATCCCTATACTACCATTACCAATCCGGGATATTCCTCATTGTCATTAACAGTTGGGGGCTATGATACGGGAAATAATGGTTTGTATGTCAATACCGGTCGTGGTTTTGCAAAAAACGGCGAAATTAAGCCGGACATTGTGGCACCGGCAGTAGGGATATCTACAAGTGAAGGTGTCAGAAACGGTACTTCTTTTAGTGTGGCATTTGCCGCAGGATGTGCGGCGCAGTTTTTTGAATGGGCAGTGACAGAAGGAAATGAACCGTTAATCCGTAACAGAGAATTGAAAAACTACTTTATAAGAGGTGCGAGGAGAGAAATGGACAGAAACTATCCAAGCAGAGAATGGGGGGCTTATGGTATTATAGTGTCAAGTTAGTAAGAACCTAGTAGATTCAAGAGGTTTTGCTGATTTAGTCCTATGAAAAACTGCTGTGGAAACAGCAAAAAAATGATTAGGATGAGCTCATTTTTAATCTCGAAACTGAAAAATAAGCAACTTGACACTAAATTACCATTAAGTATTTTAATGGTGTGTAAAGTGTACACAAATGAGGTGATAATTGAATAAATAAGTGTATTTAGGTAGGACTAAATTAGCTCTTGTGTGGACAAGTTCCATATTTGAATAGCTAGCTTAGTCCTACTTTTTTGTCCGAAAAAGGAGGAGCAGGTATAGCAATGAAAAAGCGAGAGTTAATTAAGTTCATAGGTAAGTTGGCCAGTGAGAAGAATGAAGCAAGAGCAATTGTGGTAAAGGAAAAGAAGAGGTTTTCCGACGAGCGAGAGGCGGGTATTGTCTGTGGGAATTAACGTAAGAGTACAAAAGACTCTAAAACTAAGAAATATTGTTACAGAAGAGGCAAGGTCGGAACGAGATTTGAAAAGTTGTATGCGATGCAGATATTTCTACGGTAATAATCGACAATGCGTTGCAAAGAAATGTGTTAAGGAAGAAAAGAAGCAACCGGAAATAACGGTTGAAGAAAAGCAGAGTAAATGCTTTGGATGTCCTTATCCTCATACAGAAGGGTATTGTTTCCCTTGTATGAAAGAGATTTTAGGACTTATTAAGAAACCAATAGCTATCGAACAGGAGGAAAAGAAAGATGGATAGACATATTGAGGTTGTCGGTGTGGATCATGGCTGGTCTGGAATGAAAACAGTTAGTCAGGTATTTACAACAGGAGTAAAGGAAATTACAACGGAACCTGCATTTTACAATAATGTAGTAGAGTTTAACGGTTCCTATTACAAGGTAGGCGGTAAGCGACTTGAGGTAAGGGATTTGAAGGTAGAAAATGATAACTTCTACATTCTCACATTGGCGGCGGTTGCAAAAGAGTTAAACAGACGAGGAATGAGAAATGCAAATATTCTCTTATCCGTAGGGTTGCCTCTTACAAGATTTGGAGCAGAGAAGCAGGACTTCATCGACTACTTATCAAAGGAAAAGGAAGTGACCTTCAGATTTGATAATGAGCAGTATCGTATCATACTTGCAAGGGTGTCGGTGTTCCCTCAATGCTATGCGGCAGTTGTAGACAGAATGAAAACTCTCCCGAAAAGGGTTGTGGTGGTGGATATTGGAAGCTGGACTATCGACATTATGCCGATTGAAGATTCCGCACCGAATGAAGCTGAGTGCATCACAATCAGGGAAGGCTTGATTAAGTGTATGAGGACAATCAACGAGGAATGTATGAGACAGTATGGTAAGGAGCTTTCCGAGGAAGATATACAGGAAATTATGAGAACCGGAAAGCATGAGAAACTTCCTCAGAAGTATCTGACCATCGTGGAAGAATGTCTCAGAGCTTATGTAGATAAGGTTTACAACATTCTTTTAGAGCATGGATATAATCTTGAAGTGACAGAGATTGTATTTGTCGGTGGTGGAGCAAATGTGGTAAAGCGTTTCGGCAACTATGACGGAAACAATATCCAGTATATTGAAGATGTCAAGGCAAATGCGAAGGGATATGAGTATCTTGGAAAGCTCTATTTAGCAACGCATAAGAAAGAGTTTGGATTGGGGTGATGTAAATGGCTAGGTCAAATGTTGCAAATCACAGTTTGAGGCTTAATCTCGATAATGAACAGCATAGGCGAGTGGAAAAGGTTTTAGCAGGTTTGAATCTGGATGTGCATAAATCAATCAACCAATTCTTGGTGGAAGCGGCAGATGCTTATATCAGTAGGTTACAAGGTAGTGACCTGACCTATGAAGATGTACCGAAGAAAGAAGAAGTCCGCTATATTACAAAGGATGACTTAGAAGAATTACGCAGGGAGATTAAGGACGAACTGCAAAAGGAGATGATAAACATATTAGGTTCAGCTCTTATTACCGGGAAAGTAATTCAGATGCCGGAAGTTAGAACAGTAAGAGAAAATACAACTCAAAAGGAAAATGAAGAAGATATGAGTGTAAATGAAACCACTATGGGACTTGTTTCATCATGGGGATAACGGAAAGGAGGAATTGTTATGGCAGGAATGATTTTAAGAAAGACAGGCGTGGTATTACTTACCATATTGAAGGGACTGCTTCATGCAGGATTGATAATTATGAAACTGTTATTTAGTGGTTTGAAGTTGTTCCTGCTGTTGCTTGCTTTAGTTGTAAGGGTGCTGTTGTCTTTGGTTGGGATAGCTGCACATGATTAAAGAAGGGAGGTGTCGGTTATGTGGAGATATAAGTTTTTAATGGCGCACAAGAACAATGCCAGAGCTAAGAGACTTATGGCATATATGAATAGAATGCAATAAAATATCAGGAGGAAGATATGAACAGAATACGGGACCAGCCCTAATAATGGTGGTTCCGTAAACAGTCAAATAAATACAGTACCCATTGAGGAAAATGCCACAAAAATGTGGCATGGCAGTTTATGGAACAATAAGCCTGTCCCTCATGGGAGAGAGGACAGGTGATATTATGAAGAGATTATTTATCCTTTTAACCGTTTGTACCCTGATTTTGGCAGGATGTAGCGGTCAGAAAGAACAGCCGATAACAGAAAGTCAGAGCGTGGAGACGACTTCGCAGGTGGAAGAAACTGTGAGTACGGAGATTGAGGAAACAGAGGTTGTAGAAACTGCGGAAGTGGAAAGTACAGAGGAAAGTGTACAGGCAGATGCAGAGGAGAGCAAGGAAGAACCGGAGCCTACAACGGAGCCGGAAAAGCCACAGCAGGAGGCAGAACAGAGTAAGCCGGAAGAAACTACTCCTTCACAGGAGAAAAAGCCGGAACCGGAACAACCTGTAAGTACAGAAGCTCCTACACCGGCTCCGACAGAACCGGAACAACCAAAGGAACAACCTACCGAAGCTTCGGCAGAAGTGGAAACAGTAGCGTATGATCCTTACGAAGTGGTTTCCCTTGCAACAGCTAAGACGAAGGCTTATGGTAAGATTTCCATACCGGAGGATTTAGACAATATGCTCGCCAATGGTGAGATAACCAAAGAGGAGTATGATGAATACTATCCTTACGATGGAGCAGGATATTACAGCGTATTTGTAGAAACAGATTTGAATCAGGCAGCTACTACATCAGGAAGGAAGCTTGGTTCGGTAGATGGAATAGCAAGCTATATTGCAGAAATGCTTTCCCTTGAGACAGGTCCTTATTTCTACATAGAGTATGCAGGTGTTCACTCCATAAACGGTACAGACTTCTATGAGTTTAGATGTTATCGTGCATAAACAAAATCAAATATGAGGTAAAAATAGCAGGCTGATATGTAGCCTGTTATTTTTTTGCCCAATTTCGAGGAGGAATTAAAGTGAAACAGAGATTGAAGCGATTTATGGCAGGATTTTTAGCCATGCTGACGGTGTTTACAACTTTGTTTACCAACGGAACAACAGCTTTTGCGGCAAGTCCTAGTGCAAATATTGCATTCTGGCACGCTTCCACAAAGGATTCCGGAGAGGTAAGTGAGTTAAAGCCAGGATACAATCATGGAAAAATCCTTTATGCAGTCATTGATGGAAATGCAGCCTATTGTATGAATTTCGGTCTTGCGGCTGACGGTGGACAGCTTATGAACAGTTATGAGAACTCAAGTACAAGCATGAGTGCAGAGCAGGAGAAGTTGTTAAGCTACTGCCTGTATTATGGCTACGGCACAAATAGTGCAACAGCTCCGTCCAATGACCAGTGTGATCAGTTCATTGCAACACAGGCAATGGTATGGGTAATCGTTGCAAATATTTATGGTACTTCGAGTGCGGATTCAGCGGCTCAGAAGCTCTGTAATACAGCACCGAACCCTACAAGCTCATATAATTACTACACATCATTAAAGAACAGCATCAATGCGTCTTATTATGTGACAGTACCGAGCTTTTCAGCGACAAGACAGAGTAAGGCTCCGACTTATGAGCTGAAATGGAATGAAGCAAATCAGAGATTTGAAACAACCTTAACAGACAGTAACGGAGTGCTTGGAAACTTCTCGATTTCCCTTAGCGGATATTCTGTTGAAAAGAGTGGTAACAGCGTGACTATTTCCAGCACATCAGTAAATACAAATGCAACCACAGCAACAATGGCTTCCACAATCGGGGCAGTTGAGACTACAACAAGCTGTGTGTTCTGGCTTACTGACAAGTCCGGTTATCAGGAATTTGTTTCTGAAAGACCACAGGCTGACCCGGTTCATGCGTATTTCAAGGTTAAAACCGAGAATATCGGTTACGGACAGATTACAAAGCAGGATGAGGAAAGCGGTGTGAAGTTATCCGGTGCAGTTTACGGTATCTATTCCGACAGTAGCTGCACAAATCTTGTAGATAAGCTGACAACAGGCCCAGATGGTAAGGCGAAATCAAAGGCTCTTGTAGCAGGCACTTACTATGTGAAGGAGATTACTGCTCCAAAGGGTTATGTGCTTAGTGACAAGGTTCATACCTTAACTGTAAAGGCAGGACAGACAACTTCCTTTACTGCTACGGACAAGGAACAGCTTGGAGCAATTACCATTTACAAAGAGGGAGAAGTGCTTTCCGGTTGGAATGGTACGAATTTCACTTATGAAATGAGAAAGCTGCCGGGAGCAACTTTTATGGTAACAGCAGGTGCAGATATTTATAAGGCAGACGGTACAAAAGTGTATAACAAGGGCGATGTGATTGCAGAAAACCTTGTGACCGGAACCGACGGACAGGTAGTGCTTACGGACCTTCACTTAGGAACTTATGTGGTAACGGAGACAAAGAGTATTGACGGTTATACTATCAATACCACTCCGCAGACCGTAAAGATTGAGTACAAGGATCAGACTGTAAATGTGCAGTACGAAGCAACTACCATTCAGAATGCAAGACAGAAAGCGGAAGTATCCGTTGTGAAGCAAGATTCTGAAACAGAAAATCCTCTTGGTGGAGGTAAATACACTCTTTATGCCGGAAATGACATTAAGAACTATGCAGGACAGGTCATCGTGACAAAGGGTTCTGCATTACAGACCGTAACAACGGGAGAAGATGGAAAAGCAGCTTACACATTGGATTTACCGATTGCAAACAGTTATTATATTTCCGAAACACAGGCTCCTTACGGATATATCAGAAACAGTAGTGTTGTTTACCGTTTCAACTTCAATTACCTTTCTGAAACAACACCAAAGGCAACCTTTGCCCATACTTTTGAGAATGACCGTACCACAGCAAAAATCCATATTTTCAAGATGGATAAGGAAACCTGTGTAGCCATTCTACAAGGCGATGCATCTTTAGAGGGTGCTGTATATGGCTTGTATGCCCGCAATGACATTGTTCATCCTGACGGAGCAACAGGCGTGGTATTTAAGGCAGGGGATTTGATTGCCACACTTACCACAGACAAGTATGGTGAGGCAGAGGTAAATAACCTTTATCTCGGAAATTATTATGTGAAAGAAATTACTCCTTCTGAGGGTTATCTCTTGGATGAGGAGGAGCATGATCTGGTATGTGATTATGAGGGCGACATGGTTGCAGAGGTTTCCAGAAGTACAACTTCTATGGAGCAGGTAATCAAGCAGCCTTTCCAGTTAATCAAGGTTTCAGACAATGGAGAGGATACCGAAGCACCTTTGCTTTCAGGGGCAGGATTTACAGCCTACCTCAAATCCTCATTATCCGTGAAGGAAGATGGAAGCTATGATTTTGCGTCTGCAACACCTGTTATCATTGGTGCAGACGGAAAGACAGAGATTTTCTCTGATGAAAAAGGTCATGTTGTATCCATTGCAATTCCTTATGGAACTTATGTGGTGACTGAGTCTACCACACCTCATAACATGGAAACAATCAGACCTTTTGAGGTAAAAATTACAGAGAACAATCCTACAACTCCACAGATTTGGAGAGTATTCCTTGACCGTGAGTTTACTGCAAAGCTTCGTGTCATTAAGAAAGATGCAGATACCGGAATGACAGTTCTTATTCCGAATACAGAATTTAAGATTTTCAATATGGATACCAATGAGTATGTGGAAATGATTACAACCTATCCTTCAAAGGAAACACACACTTCATTCTTTACAGATGGTGACGGAGATTTGATTTTACCGGATGTATTGCCTCTTGGCACTTACCGTATTGAGGAAGTGGCAGCACCTTATGGTTATGTAATCAATGACGAGTATGTGACTGTAATGGTAGATACAGATACCTTCTATGAAATTGATCCTGACACTTATGAAGCAATCATTACAGTAGACTATGTGGATGAGCCTGCTGTTGGTGAGCTTACTGTGGAAAAGAAGGGCGAAGTATTAGACGCATACAAGGGTGGTCTGTTTGCAGATTCTGAGGAAAAGGAATTTGTTTACAAGGAAAGCTTCCTTGCAGGTGCAAAGTTTGAAGTATATGCGGCAGAGGATATTTACACAGCCGATATGCAGGTAGATGAAAACGGAAGCAGAACAAAGTATTATTCCGCAGGGGACTTGGTGGCAACCATTGTTACTGGGGAAGATGGAAAGGCAACTCTTTCCGACTTACCGTTAGGAAGCTATAAGGTAGTGGAAGTGGAAGCACCTTATGGATATGTTTTGAACGCTGAAGAACAGGTGGTAACATTTGCTTATGTGGATGACAAAACTCCTGTGATTTATGAGAGCGTTACTTTTGCAAATGACAGACAGAAGGTTGATTTATCCGTTGTGAAGATGGATAAAGAAACAGAACTTCCTATTGTGGGTGCTGAGTTTGGCTTGTACGCAAAGGAGGATATTTTCAATGTGGACGGAGAAATCATCATTGAAAAGGACACTTTACTTGAAGTAGCAGTATCCGGCACGGACGGTAGAATAGAGTTTGTTAAGGATTATCCTCTTGGCACTTACTACGCAAAGGAAATCAAAGCACCTCATGGCTATGTATCTTCTGAGGAAATCGTGGATTACAATGCAGTTTATCAGGGACAGGATGTAAAAGTCGTTAAGCTGGAGTCTGAATTTGTAAATACACCTACTACGGTGGAAATCACAAAAACAGACATTACAAGCAATGCCGAATTATCCGGTGCAACTCTTACTGTAACTGACAGCAAGGGAAATGTGATTGATACATGGACTTCCGTAGCAGGAGAAGCACATGTAATCAAGAGACTCCATGTAGGAGAGGTTTATACACTTCGTGAAGAATTTGCTCCTTATGGATATTTGCAGGCTGAGGAAATCCAGTTTTCCATTTCTGATACAGAAGATGTGCAGTATGTGGAAATGCAGGATGAAGTACCAACCGGAACTATTGTTATCAATAAGGACGGGGAGTTCTTAACAGACATCAATCTCATTAAGGGACATTGGTATGATTTTGTGTTTGATTACTTCAAGAAGTCCCTTGCAGGTGTAACCTTTGAGGTTTATGCAGCAGAGGATATTGTAAGCCCTGACGGACTTAATACAGTTTACTATGCAAAGGATACGCTTGTTGCAGAAATCGTAATAAATGATAAGGGTATTGCAAGTATTGAGAATCTTCCTTTAGGTAAGTATTACCTTGTGGAAACAAAGACTTTGGAAGGATTTGTATTGGACAGCGAGCCTATTATGGCTGACTTATCCTATGTGGATCAGTATACCGAAGTAGTTTATGCCGGTACGGAAATAACCAATGAAAGACAGAAGGTACAGGTAACTGTAATCAAGACAGATGCAGAGACTAAGAAAGAACTTGAAGGAGCAATTTTTGGTCTTTATGCGGCAGAGGACATTGTAAATGCAGACGGTAAAATCATCGTTGCTAAAGATACCCTTGTGGAAAAGGCTGTGACAGGTACAGACGGTAAGTGTGTATTTGTAAGTGACCTTCCTCTTGGACAGTATTATGTGAAAGAGATTGAAGCACCGAAGGGATATGTATTGAATGAGGAAATCTTTGCATTAGATGCTTCTTATCAGGGTGATGATGTGAAGGTCATTGAGTTGGAAGCTGTTTTTGCAAACTATCCTACAAAGCTTGAAATTTCCAAAACAGATATTACCGGAGAATATGAGTTAAAGGGTGCAACCCTTTCCATTATCGACAAAGACGGTAATGTAGTGGAAACATGGAAGTCTGACGGGGAGACTCACTATATCGAGCGTATTCCTGTTGGAGAGTATATCCTTCGTGAAGAAGCAGCTCCTTATGGTTATAAGATTGCCAATGAAGTGAAGTTTACTGTGGAGAACACAAAGGAAATCCAGAAGGTATCCATGAAGGACGAGCTTGTAAGCGGTAAAATCATCATTGAGAAAACTGATGAAGTGACAGGCAAGGGCATTGCAGGTGTAGAATTTGAAATCCGTGACAAGGACGGTAAGGTAATTGAAACACTTGTAACTGACAAGAATGGTCATGCTGAATCTAAGGAACTTCCGATTGCTGTCTTTAAGGATGGCAATTTCGTAGAGGATATTAAATACTTTGTTGTAGAAACAAAAGCGGCAGAGGGTTATATCCTTGACAGTACACCTCACGAGGTAGTGTTGCAGTACGATGACGAAGCTCCGGAAGTTGTAACTTATACACTCAGCTTAACCAACAAGCCTACGGAACCGAAACTTCCTCAGACCGGAGATAACATGAATTCGTGGATTTATGTTGGAATTGGACTTGCTGCTATTATTGCAGGTGTGTTTGCTTTAAAGAAAAAGCATAGATAGTATAGATAATGGATTTTCCGCTTGATGTATGTCAGGCGGAAAATCTTAATGAAAAAGTAGTATAAAAGTGATATAATATCTATTGGACAAGGAGGCAATATTTATGCGTTATGTGGTGATGGATACAAACATTTTTATAGATATGATTATAGATCGTAAACACAATGTTTCCGGTAAGTTGGTAGAATCATTTATTAAGCTGTTAGATTTTGATGAAATTAAACTAATTGTTCCTGCGATTGTAGTGCATGAAACTAATAAGCACCTTGAAGAACAGTTGGCAGAAGTGGGGAAGAAAATAAAGGCGGCAATAAACTCATTGGAAGATATATACGGAATCAATGGATATGAAATAGATGGTTTAGAAATTAAAGAGTATAAAAGTAATTCAAGACAGCAATTAACAGAACTTTATACAAAATATGAAAGAAATAAAGCTGATTATTTGAGGGGAATAAAAACAACAATAAAGAAGATTTTTGAACATCCGAACTGTGTTATTGTTGAGGATACAGAACAGTTACGTTCTTTATGTTTGCAAAGGCGTATTTATAAGCGAGCACCATTTCATTACGAAAAGAAAGAGTCGTATGCAGATGGATTAATTGTTGAGACGCTAGTTCATCTCTTGGATTATATTACTTTAGGAGAGAATGATAATATTACTTTTGTTACGGGAAATACTTCTGATTTTTCAAAGCGAAATCAAAAGAAAGAACTGCATGAAGATATATGTGAAGACTTGAAGAAAACAGGATTGGATGAAAGGGTTAAATATATTACTTCCTTTGGGGAATTGATTGGGTCGGAATTAAAACAAGAAGTAAATAATGCAAATCTGAAAGAAGAATTTGAAAAAGAGATGCAGGAACAAGAGGAAATGGATATGGAGCAGTTATATGCAGAAGTTGAGGATTTGGAACGTGAGTCTGTAGGACTTACTGCGTTAGGTAGTTTTGAAAATGAGTTTTTGGAGTCCTTTTGTGAATCTCAATTCGTGGAGCAATTAAAAGAGTTGTTTGAGAGAATAAACAATTGTTTCTCTGATTTGGAAGATATTGAATACTTTTATGCAGAAGAATTACAAGACCATGTATGTGCAGTTGAAGCAGAAGAAATAGCTGAGTTTATAGAAAAATGGAATGATTTAATGGGGGATTTAGATGAAACACCAGTTTTTGATGATATTTCTGGAATTCGAGAAATCATTGATTGGATAGAACAAAAAGCAAATGCTAATGATTACTCAGGTGTAAATATTTCTTTGCCGGATAGTATTGAATATGGAGACAAGATCACTATTTATGGACTTGAAAAGAAAAAATATGAATTAATAATGGATGAGTTGTATTTGGAGTGCGATAATGGTAATGTAGATTGGTTAAATATAGCTATATATCATGAAGGCGAAAAGTGTGCTGCGGGAAACATTGAACTCACATATGGTTTTGTTGATTTTGATGATGATGGTGGTATAGGCGATTCTTGCGATGAAGATATATCATATCAAACCAGTGGGATAGAGGAGTATGTTAAAGAAATTGTGAATGAGCTTGAAGAATATGTGAGTGAACAATTAAGGATTATTGAAAAGATTAAAGAACATTTTGATATATAAACGATATTTTGAAATATATAGAGCATAATAATATAAAAAAGTCAAGGGAAAACTTGGCTTTTTTTGTACTTTTTTACCAAAAAATGGTATAATAAAAAAAAGATAGAAAGGGGTCGAATTATATGAAAAATGAGCTGGAAATTAGATGGATACAACTATCTGATTTGCATATGTTTGTTTCTACTGATGTAGAACGTCAAAAGAAAGCATTATATGAACAGTTTGGTGAAAAAACAGATTTTATTGTTGTTACTGGAGATTTACATCAATATGGAACAGATTATGCTATGACACTTGATTTATTAAATACATTAGTTACGCAATTTGGTATTGAAAAAACAGATGTTGTTATTGTCCCAGGAAATCATGATGTTTTTACTTCGGACAAGCGTAAGGAGGTAGTACGAAAAATACCCGAACGCATCCAAGCCTTATGCCCGGGACGAACCATTTGGGGTGGGTGTGTCTATATTGGTGCCCGCCTTATCGCCCCCGGCATGGTCTCACTCTTCTCTAAGAAGGAACGTTTCTATTTTGGCGGGAAGAGCTATCCTGAACGACAAACGACGCTCTTGAAACTACTCACAGAAGCTGGCATCAACGCCTTCAATCCCGAAGACATTCAACAGCGCATCTGGAAAAAGTTCTATATGATCTCCACCGCTGCCACGACCACCAGCTATTTCGATCAACCCCTGGATGAGGTCATCTCCCAGCATCAAGAGGAGTTCATCGCCATCAGTAAGGAGTTAGCCG
>ERZ1032130.208-NODE-208-length-17162-cov-5.447945_pt1 | contig 17162 bp, 16 predicted proteins | sample MGYA00517879_ERZ1032130 | MGnify/ENA primary metagenome ERZ1032130 (study PRJEB33719, sample SAMN04262597) | wastewater metagenome | biome: rural village; feature: animal feces; material: feces | host: Bos taurus | place: El Salvador | collected 2012-01-31 ...
GTTCTCATAATGGGGCGTATCGGAAGTAGTCTTCTTGCTTCGCTTAATCTTACCTTCCTTGATTAAGCGTTCTTTCTCGGCACGAATGCGCTCCAGCAATACGGATGCAGGCTCATCATTCGGGTCTTGTGGCACGAGCTTACCACGAATGGCAAGGTCGAGTATCTTTTGACGTAGTTTCTTTGTGTCCATATTATTCTTCTATTGGCCGAATCACGATCGGTTTACGACCGGATTTCGCTCACTTTTCGCTCGAATTATACACGGATTTATGTGCGTTTGTTTTATGCAAATTACTGCATTTCAATATGTTTCTAATTTTTTTCCTTGTGAGTTATGCGCGCTTTTACGCACGAATTTCGCTCACTTTTCGCTCACTTTTCGCTCACAAATCTTTCTCTCCCTTTTCGGTTATAAACCAGTACCTTCCATCAGTCTTGAGCAGTTCATCGGCGGCCATTTTTCTTAGGATTCGTCCTAAATATGCCTGTTTTCCCAAATGATTCTTTGTATCAGGAAGACTGTTTTCCAAGAAAGAGAAAGCTTCTGCGCGTTTAAATCCATCCTCACCAGCATTATGGGCAAGCTGAAGAATGAGTTTCTTAAGGGTATCGAAAGCCAAGCCTTTATTCTTAGTGTATTGGCCGACTTGATGCGTCATTCTGGCTACACCTAAAGAAATGTTGAGGTCTGAGCCACGACCCTCAATAAGTTTTCGTTCCTTCAAGTGAGCAATGGCTTGTTTAGTGATAGTTCGATGTTTCTGGACGGCATCAAGCCAAATACATTCTTTGAGTGTCAGTTTGTTATTACTCTTTAGCAGTTCCGAATACTTTTCGTCCAACATCTTTCCATAGATAGTCACGCCTACTGTTCGGTTTTCATTGTCGATGTCATAGTCTGGCATTGGGAAGAAGCGGTTCTTCTGTTCCATATAAATCTTCTTGATGCCACGACCTACAGTATCAATCATATTAAAATGTACCATTCCTTTACAAAGGCATTCATTGCGGTAGTGCAACTGAGGCCCTTTATGTTCAAGGGCTTTTTCTATGGTGCCAGGAATGAAGGAACCACCATTTCCATAATAGAGTTTCCCGGGACTCTCCACAAAGACAATACGCTGCTGTAATGTGTAGTCTTGATGAGCAATGGCATTATGCAAAGCTTCACGAATGGTATAGTCATCATACTGTTTCATTGTATCAGGGAACAAGGTTCCACCTGGCAGTTCGCGCATTGTTTTATTGCGTATTTTTGCCAGAACCTTGTCAACAGTCAACAGGAAGGGGATGGTGAAATGCTCATAGTCGTCCACAATGTCTTCATCGTCTTGCAATGTCCATGTAATCTGGGCCACAGCTGGATGAATCTTATTGAGTGAAAGCGGCTTTCCAAGGAGTAAAATGGCGGCTCTGGTTATCTGGCCATCGCGCATCATATTGCTATTGCTTAGAAAATCCTCCTTGCTCCAACCATCTATTTCTTGGGCAGGGATGTTACTATGCACTTTCTTGTACATTATTCGCGCCGTGGCGAGAGCCAATTCGTCAAGGTCGTCAATAGTGGCATTGGGAACTAGCTGTGCAGTCCAATCAGGAATGGGTGACTGGTGGCGTATCTCGTCACGTTTGGTTTGATTCAGCGGTTTTAGACTTTCCCCATCACGAGCGTATGCAATTCCTTTCCAGTGCATCACGATGTTACGTGGAGATGCGGGAATCTTGAACATTAGCACTCGCTTTCCTTCTACGAAAAGGGGTACAATCTCTCTGAAAATCAAGTTGTCGGTTGTATGCTGAGACATATCCTGCTTCAACCTATTCAATGCTTGCTCACCCTCCTTGAAATTTGTACCTGTAACGATGTGTGTCTTGTTGTCAACACCAAATACAATCCAAGCAAAGTCATGTTCGCGGAGATTAGCCTCGTTGCTTAGAGCGGAGAAGTATTTGCCCAAGTCATCCACGTCGTAGTTGTTCTTGGCTGCTTTAAACTCCACTACCTCATTCTCCGAATGATTGAGCAAGTGGGTTAATATGTCATTATAATTCTCCATATTCTATTCCTCTATATCTTTAAGAAGTTTCTGCAATTCGGCTACAGCCTTGCTGATATTGTCGCTCTTTTGCTGAATGGTGCTCATCAGTTCTGCCAATGTCATGTCGTCATCGTCGTTGGTCTGCTTGATCCAGGATATATCAAGGCTGGTCTTGTCACGCTTCAATAACTCTGAAACAGGGTATTTGCGCCAACGGCCATTGGGGTTCTCCTCGCTGTAGGTTTCCTTCCTCTGGCTGATGTCCTCGGCATGATAGCAGGCCACGAAGTCGTCAAGATGGTGGCGCATCATCGGTTTTGTGGCCAGTGTGTGCTTGATGCCTGTGCGGTAGTCGTAGAACCACACATCCTTTGTCTGTTCTCCCTTCTTGAAGAAAAGGACATTGGCTTTCACGCCTTGGGCATAGAAGATACCTGTAGGGAGGCGAAGGATGGTGTGCAGATTGAAGTTCTTCAACATTTCCTTGCGGATGGTCTCGCCGGCACCGCCCTCGAAGAGCACATTGTCGGGCAGCACCACTGCAGCACGTCCTGTGTTCTTCAGCATGACCATGATGTGCTGAAGGAAGTTGAGCTGGTTGTTCTTTGTCTCAACATAGAAGTCAGGACGGTCGATATCGACACTTCCAGCCGGACGAGTGCCAAAAGGTGGATTGGCAAGGATGACATCCACCAACTTCTGCGGTTGCTTCTCCAGAGAGTCTTCACAGAGTATCGGGCTGCGGTCGGTGCCAATGCCATGAAGGTAGAGATTCATAGATGCCAGCGTTACCACGAGGGCTGTATTGTCATATCCTGTCAGAGCTTTCTCACGGAGGAAATCACGCTTTGCCTTGTCCTGCGACTGGTTCTTCATATAGTCGTAGGCTGCAAGCAGGAAGCCGCCTGTACCACAAGCAGGGTCGCAAACCGTTTCGCCAATCTGCGGACGGGTGACATCTACCATTGCAGAAATCAGGGAACGGGGCGTGAAGTACTGTCCTGCGCCACTCTTCTTGTCCTGTCCGTTCTTTTCGAGGATGCTTTCATAGATGGCACCTTTGACATCACCGTCCATCACCAGCCACTGCTCTTCATCAATCAGCGTAATAACTTTGCGAAGATATACAGGCTTGTCAATCTTGTTCTGAGCCTTCACGAAGATGGTACCGATAAGATTATCTTCTTCAGACAATTTCTTTAGGGTCTCTTCATACTGATTGATAAGGTCAAGACCATCCAGTTCAACCAGGTCTTTCCATCGGTAGCCTTCAGGAATGGCTGATTCTTCGCCGAATGTTTCTACGTTCTCATCGTCCATCTTCAGGAAGAGGAGATAAGTAAGTTGGGTGATATAATCTGTGAAGCCGATACCTTGCCCAGACAGGGTGGTGGCCAGCGTCCATACTTTCTTAGTCAGTGATGTCTCTTTATTTGTTGCCATATTTATATGGTTATTATTTATTTCTTGAATTATTCTATATCTATTATCAGCATATCGTCTAAACGAACTTTATAATGTGAATATTCGCTTACGCAGTAGAATGGATAATCAGTTTTTGTTTCTTTGGATACGTCAATAAAACAATTCCATGATGAATATTTTGGTGATGGGTTACCTGGATCCAAACATAGTATTTTTGCAATATTTTCATCTGAGTCAACTTCTATGCCAATAGCAAGAAGTGCATGTGCACCTTCTTTTTTGTCTCCATCAAGGAAAACTACAGATATTATAACGGGTGTATTGTCATAGATATAATCAGAAATTAATCCTATTCTATCATCGTTCGTTCTAGGATCTTTTCTGATAGCTTTTATGCCGAAATGAGACTCGTTAATTTCTTTAGCTAAAGTGACATAAGAATAGCCGTTTCTAATCATACCTCTTTCATTAAAAAATTGGTATAGGAACTTTCCCTTGTCTGTTCTTCGATCAGGCCGATTGTATACTTTAGTGTCATCATCTGTCAATAGCCCCTTACATAACATTGCCATTACAAGAGAATAGATAGCGCAAGCACCATCTAGGTCTCCCTGTTGTTTGTGCAATTTTACCCATTTCCTGTTTTCATCAAGGATACATAACCCTTTATGGTTAAGCCTAATTGAATCTATGATATGTATGTCTGACATAAATGTTATGCTGTTTTACGATATAATAAGAACTTCGACAAAGAAGCAAGTGCTTCATCAGCCTGCGACTTGCCGCCAAAGGCTTTGATGAGTTGTGCAGCCCGTGTCTTGTCATCGTCAATAATATCCTTAATGGTGCAAGCACCGTTTGAGGCGATGTAGTCAACAATCTGACGGATAATGGTGATTTGCGATTCCGTCACTGTGCGCTGCACCTGTCCGTACCATAGGTTGAAACGCTGCTGTGCCGAGGGATAGAGGCTTTCCAATGTCTCAATCTGATGGTTGGCGAAACGGACTAACTGAATGATATTCGTCAGCGCTTCCTTCTCTTCCTTGGTGCTGTGTTTCTTGACAGACTGTGGATTGACTATCGTGTAGCAGTTCCACAGACGGGAAGTCTGGAACTTGTTGTTCGCCAGTTTCAGCTTGTTCTCCAAATCCTTCAGCGTTGCGTAGGTCAGTGGCTCTCCTTCGTTGTTGTAAATCATACGCAGCGCTTCAATCTCGTCCTGATGCTCCTCGCAATACTTCTCAAAAGCCGAGGTCACCTCCTTGGCTTCCTCCTCAGAGAATCCTTTGGAGATAAGCTGGTCTTCTCCTGGCATCAATGTTTCAATGAAGCCAGCTGCAAGGATGAGCAGATATTGGCGTGCCTCTGGATGGTGGGTCAATGGAGCCACCAGACCTTTGCGTTCAAGATTAGGTTCGTCGATACTTTCGTATGGAGGTAGAGAGTTTTTCTCAAAAGCATCAAAGATGGCTGCAGAGATTTCCTGCATCCCACTATAGGCCAGTCTCTGGAACTCTTCCCGTTGTTTATCCGATGATTTGTTGTAGATACGTGCGAGTTTGGCTGCAATCAGTCGCAGATAATCATCGTTGACATTGCCATGCGTCAGCAGTTCCAGCAATCGTTTGAGTGTGATGGTATGCACAGGTTCGCCATCGCCAGGACTCGTTGTTATCTTCTGACTTTCGGTAACTCCTACAGCATCCACAAGGAAGAAGTAATCCTTACTAAAAGCATTAGGCGTGACGTTGCGCAACTGGTCGTCGCCGATGGTGCGAACACCACGACCCTTCATCTGAATATACAGAGGCTCGGAAGCCACGTCGCGCATGAATATCAGCACTTCAAGCGGCTTTACGTCTGTTCCCGTAGCCACCAGCGTACAAGTGACTGCAATACGGAACTCCTTGTCGTTGCGGAACTGGCGAATCAGCTCGTTGCTGTCACCTGCGGAATAGGTTATTTTCTGTACGAACTTATCATCTGTCCTGCCAAACACCTCTTTAGCTATGCGCACGATATTGTTGGCATGAATCTCATTCAAGGCAAAGATAAGGGTCTTAGGCAGATAGTCCATGATGGGCTCACGCTGTGGGTCGGTGAACATCTCCGTATAAACGGCATCGCGGTATGTCTCCAGCACCAATTTGATTTGAGCCGGATTGATGACGCTGCGGTTCAGTTCCTCCTTGGTATAGTTCTTGGTTTCCTCATTGCGTACCGTCTCAACCTTGCCCGTATAGCGTGTTTCGCGTCTGAGTTTGTCACCCTTGAGGATGGCACCGCCGTTTTCGGTCGCCTCGGTCTTGATGCGATAGATGCGAGCATCCACGTTCACGCCATCCACGATGGACTGCTCCAGAGTGTAGTTTACGACGATATTGTTGTTGAAGAATGCTTTCGTCTCTGGTACTGGCGTTGCCGTCAGGCCGATGAGGTTAGCGGTATTGAAGTATTCCAGCACTTTCTTCCAGTTGCCATAGATGGAACGGTGGCATTCGTCAATGATAATGAGATCGAAGAAATCAGGGGGTAGTGTCATGGCTCCCGTTAGCTGCACTTCGCTCGTGGCGGTATCTTCATCATCGTCATCGTTATCAACGATTTCCTGCCCAGTAAGAAGAGAGAACAGGCGTTGTATGGTCGCGATAACTACGTTGCTATCAGAAGGTACTTTCGCTGATTTCAGGCGGTTAACTGTATAGATAGTGTTGAACGGGTCACCATTTTCCGTTAGGCGGAACATTCCGAATTCTCCTTCAGCTTGCTTCCCAAGGTTGTTACGGTCAACCAGGAAGAGTATTCGCTTCATGGGGGTGAAAGCCAAGAGACGATAAGCAGCCAGACAAGCAGTGTAAGTCTTACCTGCTCCTGTTGCCAATATAATCAATGCTTTTTTCTGTCCGGTGCGGAAACTGTTCTCCAGTTCTTTAATGGCTTCATATTGACAATCGCGCAAACCTTTCTTTTTCAACGTTGGCAAACCTGCATATGGATCATCTATCCCCAACATCTTTACAATCTCCTTTGGTGTATGGATGCGGTTCAACTCAATGAGTTCACCAGCTACATCACGGAAATCACGAAAGAAGGTTTCTTCTCCATTGGACTGGTAGATGATGGGCAAAGGACGAGAATAGGCTTTATAGCATTCCGGTACACCACGAGCATACAGATCTGCTTGTTCGCAAACTTTGTCAGAAGTGACGTCTACTTCCTTACGTTTCGCTTCAAGTACACCAACTGCCATACCATTGATGAATAAGAAGTAGTCAGCTTCTCGATTCCCTTCAAGCAGACCTTCTCGAATAGCAGCCGCCGTAAGAGTGGGAGTATAGAAATCTCTATCTACCACTTTCCAACCAGCATCTTCAAACATCTGGTCTATCTTGACTCTTGCTTTTTCTTCTGGCTTCATACGCTATAGTGCATAATATGAATTATAGGAAGTTGGACCTCAAAATTAGCGTTTTACAATCTCACTAAGTTTCTTTCCATCAGAATCTTTCCAATCATCCCAACCATTGCTTGGCCGCCCAAGGACAAAGCCAGATGCACCGCTTGGACTTTCAAATGAAACATCGTGGAGAAGGATTATTTGTCCTTTGTCTTTCTTACAATGTTCCTTAATGAATAGGTCGCGTGATGTTATAGATTTAAAGCTATTGACTACTTCCGTTGCCAGTAAGCTACCTTCCATGAGTATAAATTTCTCTTCTTGTTCATCATAGAAACCCATGCCTTGTGCAGGGCGACCAGAAGACTTCACAAAAAACATATGTTCAGAATGAGTTCCTTTCTTTGCTTTCTCAAAGATACCGCATCCGTAAAACTTACACAACAACTGAATGTCCCGGAAGAAAACCTCCATATCATTGACTCGGTAAGGAGCAATGTTTGGCTTTTTAGGGTTGGCCCCATTTAGAAGCACATATGAGCCTGCATTTTGAGCCGCATCAATGCCAAGATATTCCAGGTATTTAACATCATCACCATAGATTTTGTGATTATCAGAAATAAATACTAGTGCGGTACTCCAGAAATTCTTCTTTTGAACATGGTCATTCTTTCGATTCGCAAAGTCTGTTGTTTGGCCTATATAAGCTTGCGGCTTATTTGCATCAGGTGAGCTAAGGAGAATATAGAAGGTAGGTTGCCCAGAAATATCATTGATAGTATTTGCTAATGTAATCTCTTCACGAGGAATTACATATAGATGACACGTGGAATTAGCACCCATATAGATATTCCGAGCTCCATCGAGTTTGCCATCAAGGAGCTCGGTGTGTATAGTGAAAGTATTCTTGGTCTTCATGGTTTTCTATCTATTCTAATGAGTTCTGTATAATCTATATCAAGCAGATTCGAGATTCTCTCTATCGTTTCTAATGATGGCTGTGAAGAATTGGTACACCATTTAGATACTGTGGTTGGAGCGCAACCTAATTGTTCCGCCAGCCATTTATTGGTTTTCTTTTTTTCGGCCAAAATCACTTTCAAGCGATTCAAATCTTTTGCTTCTTCCATGCTTATAATTATTATGGTGCAAAGTTAGCAAATATTTCTCGAAGACAATTACATTTCAAGGAAAAAGATATAAATAAATATGGTTTTAGTGAATTATTTTCACCCAAAAGAGCATACAGAGGTTGCCAGTTGCAACTGATAAATCATAGTGATGTGCACTTATACAAATATGGGGGATAGCTGTGTGTATTCGTTCATCGAAACGAACAAAATCTTAATTTGGCAGTTCTAACTGCCGAAATATGATATTTAACTCTATTGATTTACGATTAAAGTCTTTGATTGACTGCCTATAATACACTCTTCATTCTGGCAATGAATCTAACATTCATCCCTAATTCGTGCTTTTCTGGTGGGGAAAATTGGTCTCCTTTGCACGAATTCTTGCAGATGTGGGGAAAATGGGGGGAAATTTGAGGAAAGAAAAATCGCTAAACCTCTTGTTTTTCAAGGGTTTAGCGATTGCTTTCGAGTCAAACTCGTACCCAGAGCCGGGATCGAACCGGCATGGAAGTGAATCCACTGGTGTTTGAGACCAGCGCGTCTACCGATTCCGCCATCTGGGCTTTTCGGCGGTGCAAAGATACAACGATTTTTCGATATTTCAAGCGTTTTGGAGCGTTTTTTTGCGATAATACCGTTTTTTGTATGCTTTTCGGTCATTTATAGGGCTGAGAATTTATGACGTTTGATTCGTGGGTAATGCCCGTGGCAGACCGCAGAAAAGACAGCAATATACAATCCGCTTTATCGTGATGTATTAAAATAAACAAATTATACCTTTTTCAGAAACAAAAATATTCTATTTGGCAGATTTACAAAAAATAAAGGTTACTTGTTGAGAAGATCAGCAATATCAGAGGCAGAGAGACCTGTGGCTTGCATGATTGTGGCGTCATCAAGTCTCATAGCCTTCATTTTCTTGGCTATTTCTATCGACTTACTTCTTTCTCCCTCGGTGCGGCCTTTTTCCAGACCCTCTCGCATGGCGGTGTCGAGACTGTTTTTCAGGTCGCGGTAGGCTTTGCGGCTGTCTTCGTACTCCCTCAACTCGCGCGGAGTGAACTTGGCTATTTCAGCCTGCGTAAACAGCCGGTCAAACACTTTGTCGCGGAGTGATTGTGGCTGTCGGTCGAGCCTCGAAAGATTTTTCAGCACATAGAGCCACTTCTCAAATGTGGTGCTAAGCTCATCTACTGTCTTATCGAACTTTGCTATCTCCACATAGATAAAGTCGAGTTTGTCATAGAAAACCTTGTGAGTGTAAGTGTCGCAGAGCTTCACGGTGTGGCTCAGTTGGCTCTGGTCGAATGCCGGGTCACGCATATCGAAGTTGAGCAGAGCAATCGTATAGACGTGGTTGAGGTGGAAATCCCAGTCGGAGCCTTTCACGCCTTGTTCACGGATTGGGAAAGTGGAATAGAACAACGAACGGTCCTTGAAAAACTCCTGAAAGGCGTTCTGCATTTCCACAATGAATTTCTCGCCATTCTCAGTCTCGCAATACACGTCGAAAATTGCCTTTCGCTCGGTGTGAATGTCACCAAGATGCTCCGTGTTGAGATACTTCACATCGGTAATCACGTGCGAGCCTTCAAACAGCGCATTCAGGAAACCGATGAGCAAATCCTTGTTTAAATCGGTTCCGAAAATACGCTTAAACCCGAAGTCGGTCAGCAAACTAATGTATTTATCCTCAATCTTACTCATAACTTTGTCCATTATTATGCAAAGATAGTGTAAAATTGCACCAATCAAAAATTTACCCCATTAAATTATCTGAAAAAGCACATTCCAAGCGTTTTGTGCTTTTGGGGCAATGTTGCTGCAGGTGAGGCGATAGGATGTGGGGTTAGCGGTTGTTGGGGTGGATGGAGGAGTTGTCGTAGTGCTGTGGGTGAATGAAGGTGTTCATTGCTTCGGCGGGGTCGTCCTTTTTCATGAAGTTCTCGCCGATGAGGAAGCCGTTGTAGCCAATGGAGCGCAGGCGGTGCAGAGCAGTGTGAGAGCTGATGCCACCTTCGGCGATTCGGAGGAAACGGTCGGGAATGCGGCCGATGAGGTTGAAGGCAACGTCGGCGTTCACAGAGAAGTTTGAGAGGTTGCGGTTGTTTACGCCCACGAGGTCGGTGCAAGCCGGTATTTTAGCGATTTCGCGCTCGGAGTGAATCTCCACCAAAGCCTCCATTCCGAAGTCGTGTGCAACTACCATCATTGCTTCTATTTCTTCGAGTGTGAGGATTGATGCTATGAGCATCACGGCGTCGGCGCCATAGACGTAGGCTTCGGCGATTTGGTATTTTGATACCATGAAGTCGTTGCGTAGCAAGGGGATGTGGACACATCGGCGTGCTATGGCAAGGTCGGTGAGCGATCCGCTGAAGAACCGTGAGTCGGTGACGATGGAGCATGCTGCGGCGCCATGTTGGGCGTAGCCCGACACCACGCTTGCCACATCGGCGGTAGGGTTGATGCTGCCCTTGGCCGGTGAGCGTCGCTTAAACTCGGCGATTACGCCGCTGTAGTTTCCACGCAATGCGCCTTTCAGGGAAAGGGGCTGGCGCTTGAGCTGACGTGCGAGGGCGAACAGCCGCTCTTCGCTCACAATCTGCTTCATGGCTTCTACTTCGCGACGCTTGTTGTCGGCAATAATGTCGATGATGTTCATATTGTAGGGTTATTGGAGTTGAGGTTTTAAATGTGCATAAGGTCGCGGTAGATGTCGAGTGCAGCACGCACGTCGTCGTCGGAGGCGCAGCAGTTGATTTTCACCTCGCCCACATCGGATAGCAGTGTGAAATTCATCTCGCCATTCTCGCTTTTCTTGTCGTGGCTCATGAGAGTGAGCAGAGCATCGTAGTCCTTGCAGGTGATGTGGAAAGCGCCATAGTTTTCGAGAATGAACCGGGCATATTCCTGCACGCGTGCGCTCGGGAATGAGCAGAGCATATTAGCGAGGGTTAGCTCTACCACCATGCCCCAAGCTACGGCGTGACCGTGGGGAATAGGACTCTTGTGGCTCATAGCGAGGCTTTCGAAGGCGTGTCCGACGGTGTGTCCGAGGTTGAGGGCACGGCGAATGCCGCGTTCGTGCGGGTCTTGGCGAACGATGTCGGCTTTCACCTCTACCGATTCACGGAGCAAGTCAAGAAGGTGGTCGTAGTCGCGGCTCTCAAAGTCGTAGGCAAGCAGGCGGTCGTAGGTTTCGGCACCCTTGAGCAGTCCGTGTTTTAGCATCTCGGCAAATCCCGATTTTACCTCGGCAATAGGCAGTGTGGAGAAGAAGCAGGTGGAGATGATTACGGCTTCGGCTTCGCTGAACACTCCGATTTCATTTTTCAGCCCGCGGAAGTTGACGCCCGTCTTTCCGCCAACGGCAGCATCGACGGCGCTGAGCAGTGTGGTGGGCACATTGATGAAGCGAATGCCGCGCTTGAAAGTGGAGGCTGCGAATCCGCCGAGGTCGGTCACCATGCCTCCGCCGAGGTTGATGAGAACCGACTTGCGCGTTGCGCCATTGGCGCAAAGCTCGCGCCACACTTCGGCAGCCGATTCGATGGTTTTGTTCATGTCGCCCGACTTGATTGTGATGTTGTGGGCGCGCGCAATGTGGGTGTTGTCGGCAAGGCGAGGCAGCACAAAGTAGGCAGTGTTGGTGTCGGTGAGCACAAACAGGCGGTTGTAGTCGATGTTGGCAAGAGCCTCATCGATGGCAGCCGAGATTTCGTTGGTGAAAATAATGCGTTGGTTGTGTTCCATAATGCTGAAAAATATGTTTTAGTATCTAATCGCTTAAATTTAGTCGTTTTCCCTAAAAAGGCTGATGAGGTGAGGCAGAGCATCGGCAAACTCAGCCATGGAGCCGTAAACGATGTCGGCTCCACTCTCCACGAGGCGTTCCCTTGGAATGGGTCCGGTGGTGACAGCCACTGTGAAGCAGCCGGCGGCTTTCCCTGCCTGTACGCCGAGCGGAGCGTTTTCTATCACCATGCACTCAGTGGCAGAGCAGCCAGCCATTTCCATGCCTTTGAGATAAGGCTCGGGGTGAGGCTTGCCGTGTGTGACATTGTGAGCAGTGACGCGCTTTCCCGGGAGGAAGATTCCGGGGTAGTCGCTGTCGAGTCGGTCGAGGATTGATTGCTGTCCTGATCCGGTTACGAGCACGCGCATAATACCGCTGTCGCGCAAAGTGGCGAGCATACGGTCTGCGTCGGGCATCATCACAGGCTTGCCTTGCTCGGCGAAGTATTGAGCTTTGCGGGCATATAGTACGCGAGCCTCATCGGGGGTGGCGGGGTGGCCGTAGGCGCGATTGAAGAGGATATCGATAGTGGCTGCACCGGTCATGCCCTCATAGAGATAGAACTCCTCGCGGCAGCAGTCTATGCCCATTTCGGTAGCCATACGATACCATGCAGCAGTGTGGTTGCGCATAGAGTCGTAGAGCACGCCGTCCATGTCGATAAGCGCGGCTTTCAGGTCGATGTGATTCACACCGGCGGTCTTCATATAAATTTTTATAGCGTCAATTTCATTCATCACTAATAAAACAATCATTTAGGCAGCAAATAAGTTCACCTTTTGCCCCAAAAAACATTTTACACTGCAAAATTACTACATATTCATCACTGTAGCAACCCCTTCGGCAACAAAAACTCATGTATGGTGGTGATGGGGTTAGCGCTTGGTAAGGCAGATCATGAAGGTTACGGCGGCTATGGCTATGGCGATGCCGGTGGCAATGCTCGCGGTGAGTGGCTCGCCAAACATCAGCGAGCCGACGAGTATTGCTGTGATTGGTTCAAACACTCCCAGCACTGAGGCTTTTGTGGCTCCAATGTTGCGGGTGGCAATGGCGAGCGAAGCGGTAGAGACTATTGTGGGCAAGATGGCAAGCCCTATGAGGTTGAGCCAAGCCGATTCACCCTCAATTCCGGCGGTGACAGGGATGCCCGAGGTGATGATTTTCTGAAGGAAAAATACGGCGCCGACCATGAGGGCGTAGAATGTGAGCAGGGAATTGGATATGCCTAAAATGGTCTTGCTGCGGTTGACGACAACGATGAAGAAGGAATAAGCCATAGCCGACCCCACCGATAGCAACACGCCCACAGGGTCGATGGCTCCGCTGCTACCGCCTTGCGTCATGATGATAACGCCCCCAAATGTGGCGGCAATGGCAAGCCACACTGGCCATGACGGCACCACGCCGAGAAAAACCATGATGATAGCCACCAATGCGGGATAGAGAAACACGAGGGTGGTGGCAAGTCCCGATGCGATGTAGTTGTAGGATTCAAAGAGAAGTGTGCTGCTTGCCGTGTAGAACACACCCAGAGCGAGCAGCACTCCGGCCTGCCTTAGCGATAGCCTGAAGCTCTGCTTCCTGAGCCACAAGAACACGCCAAGGATTACCACGGCAAAGGCGTAGCGAAAGAATAGAATCGACTCGATGGCTGCGCCATTGTTGATTAACGGAATGGCAAACAGCGGATTAAGACCATAGGTGATGCCGGTGATTATGCCTGCCGGATAGCCCAAAATTGCATTCTTGCTAAGTGTTTTCATACTTCATTGAACATTGATTGCGCCCACATGTCGGTGAGCTGACGATGAGGAGTTTTGTGCCGCTAAGTTTTCAGCGGCTCTCGGGGAGGAGGGCGGCGAGGGCGCGGGCTGTGGCTTCGGTTTCAGCCGCATTCTCGATGTGGGTGGAGTCGAAAGTGAGCTGTGCACGGCTGTAAAAAGGCTCGCGCTTGGCGAGGGCTTCATTGACAAAAGCAATAAGCTCTTCATCGGTCTTCTGGGCAATGAGCGGGCGCTTGGCGCGAGAGCCGGGGAGGGCAAGGCGCAGGGCAAGGCGCTCGGGCGATGTGGTGAGATATATGGCGAAGCCGTGGCCGACGATGTAGTCCATATTGTCGAAATAGCAGGGAGTGCCGCCACCGCATGCCACGATGACGTCTTCAAAGTCGGCAATCTCGTGTAGCATGCGACGCTCGAGGTCGCGGAAGCCCTCCTCACCGCGTTGTGCGAAAAGTTGCTTCACCGAGGCGTGAAACCGGCACTCAATGTAGGTGTCGAGGTCGATAAATTCCTTGCAGAGGTGCTTGGCAAGTGCTTTTCCGAGAGTGGTCTTGCCACAGCCCATGTATCCTATGAGAAAAATCGGTTGCATATACAAAAAGTGGAGTTTGCAAATAATGATGCGGTTGCTCCGGGGCTATGAGCCGCAAAGCAACCGCAAAAGTACGAAAAAAAATCATTTTGGCACAAAATCAGCCGACTTTTTATCATCCCAAAAAATAATTGTTTGAAGCGTGAAATGCGCATAGTAGCGGCAGGTATAATTGGATAGGCAACCCCAATATAATCGAATATCCGGTATCGGGTAATAATTCTGTCATCAGAATCTAAATCAAGCGGATTAGAGCGGGATGGAATTTTCACTGTCTTATTATTAACGGCTTGTCAGGTTGAACTAAGGCTGCCCTAACATACCGATGGCTCGGCACGACTGAATGGCAATCCGTGTTTCTGCAAAAAATGGGGGTGGTGAGGAAATTTTGTGGCTGCATAATTTGTGATTACGGCGATGTTGAGTATCTTTGTGGTTACAAAATTTAGTGGATACAAAAAATAACTGTAATTCCCGACTTCTTCTCTTTTCTCCCGGTGGGACTCGGGTTGATGAAAACAGATTATGCAAAAGATTATAGCTATAGGTGAGTCGGTTTTCGACACCGTTTTTGATGAGAACAACTGCCCTGTCAGTTCGTTTGTGGGCGGACGCATCGCTAATGCTGCGGCCTTGCTGGGCAGCGACGGTATGCCGGTGTCGATGGTGAGTGAGTGCTGCAACGACCATGTGGGTGATGTGGTGGTAGGCTTTCTGGAGTCGCATGGTGTGAATACACGTTCGATTGACCGCTACGTTGATGGCGCTACTGCCATATCTATGATTTTCAATACGCCGTGTGGCAAGAAGCAGCTTAACTACTCCGACTATCCTGATGCCCGCTTTGATGTGGTGTGGCCTCGCTTCGATGAGAACGACGTGCTGCTTTTCGGCTCATTCTATAGCATTGAGGGCACTGTGCGCCAACGCCTCTTTGAGATGGTGAATTATGCTCTTGAGCGCAAGGCTATTGCGGTGTATCTGCCGGGTTGCCAGCATGGCATCAACTGCCGCATCACTAAGGTTATGCCTGCCATTCTTGAGAATTTTGAGGCTGCCGATGTGGTGATTGCCAACCGTGCCGACATTGAGGCTATTTATCCCGGTGAGACGGGGGAGGTGGCTTACCGGAACCACATTGAGTTCTATGATGTGCGGTTCTTCTATATTGATGATGATCTCTCGGTGCACGTCTTTACGCGAGGTGGACATCAGCATATTCCTGCCCCGAAGCCGTACTCGGGCGACATGCTCGGGTGGCAGTCGCGCTTTGTGGCTGCAGTGGTGAAGGGAATTGCCTCGCAGGGCATTGCCAAGAAGTCGATTCACATGGTGGGTGAAGCGAAGTGGGCTGAAATTGCTGCCGAGGCTCTTGCCCGTGCCAATGAGGCGTGACGTGAATTGATAAAAACAAAGAAACTCATTTTATCTACACATAAAAACAATGAAGCTGATTCCGCTTGATGTGATATTCCCGGTGGGTGAGTGCGATGCAGCACGTTGCTCGGCTCTCACTGATGCTCTTGAGGCGAAGGCAGGGGCTGAACGGCTTGTCCTTATTGCCGATGGAATGGAAATGGGTGGGCTGCTTGCCGTGTGGCGAGAAATTGTGCAGGTGCATTGCTGTGCCGAAGCTTCGCGCTACGATGCCGTGATTGAGCATTGTGCCCAGGCTCTGCGGCTGCTGCTTGCCATTGATGACCGCCGCAGCAACGACTATCTCGCTCTTGTGGCAGGGGCGCTTCATTCGCTTGCTTTTGCCCACTACAAACTCGGAAACAACAAGCGTGCCGAGAAGGAGCTGGTGAAGTCGCAGAAGATTCTCGACCGCCTCGCCAAGAGGGATAACCTCAGGTTTGCGGCAACTCTGGTGCAGGCTCTTGCGGCTTCTACCGATATTTTCCGCTCGAAACTGAAGTTGATGAATCTCTTGGCGCACTATCAGGTGGCAGCCGACTTGTATCAAGATAAGGTCGCGTCGGGGGTATCGACGGCTGTTGTGTCGCTCGTAGATGCGCTGAAGAAGCAAGGCGACTTGCACTTGCAGATGTGCAACTATCGCGATGCAGTGAAATTCTACACCAAGGCTCTGCGATATGCTAAGAAGGTGAATCCAACGATTGACTTACAGCAGTTGCAGATTTCGGTGAATATGGCTAAGGCTCTGCTCAATATCATCAACCGCCATGCTGCGGGACACCGCTTGCTTGAGTCGCTTGAGCCGATAGCTGTTAAACTTGGTGCCGACGCTGAATTGGCTGAGATAAAGTCGCTGCAATCGGCTCCCGATGGGGTGGATTTTATCACGATGCTAAAGAAGCTGTTTTAGGTGAGAGGTAAGAGGTGAGAGGTGAGAGAGGGCCAACGGAGAGCCCGTTGGGTTGATTTGTATTAACGATTAAAAACAGGATAATTATGTCAACTGAATTGAGAAAAAATGATACTGCGCTACACACTTTGCCCAAGCTTTCTTCGCTGCATGTGGGCATTGCTGTGGCTGAGTGGAATAGCCATATCACTGAGGCTTTGCTTGCAGGTGCTATGGAGCTTTTTGAGCGCGAAGGCTACAATGCCGATGATATCGACGTGTGCCACATGCCGGGTACTGTAGAGCTTACCTATGCTGCATCGAAGATGGTACATTCGGGCCGCTACGATGCCGTGATTGTGTTTGGCTGTGTGATTCGTGGCGGCACTCCGCACTTCGACTATGTGTGCGACAGTGTGACGCAGGGTGTGGCGATGCTTAATGCCGAGGGCAAGGTGCCGGTGATTTTTGGCGTGCTCACTACCGATGATGAGCAGCAGGCAATCGACCGTGCGGGTGGCTCACTTGGCAACAAGGGAACCGAAGCTGCCGAGGCGGCGATAAAAATGTGCGATTTTTCTTGCAAGTTCCAATAAAATTGCTTACCTTTGCACCGCAATTAGCGAAAGGGTGGTTACCAGAGTGGCCAAATGGGACTGACTGTAACTCAGTTGTCTTTC
>ERZ1032130.210-NODE-210-length-16904-cov-6.591964_pt1 | contig 16904 bp, 14 predicted proteins | sample MGYA00517879_ERZ1032130 | MGnify/ENA primary metagenome ERZ1032130 (study PRJEB33719, sample SAMN04262597) | wastewater metagenome | biome: rural village; feature: animal feces; material: feces | host: Bos taurus | place: El Salvador | collected 2012-01-31 ...
CCTGGTATATTGTAATTGACTCATCTAACGGTCATTTACGAATATACCTTCTCCTTCCTATCAACCTTTTAATCCGTGGTTGATTACGGTGTTGTACATTTGTATTATTAAAATATGTGATGTGGATTTGTATCTTTTTTTCCTGTGGCTTTGACTACTTAATGGAGGTTCTCACCACACCTTATTTCTAAATAATGATTAGTTAGATGAGTCTTGAATTCGTATCTTGTACCAGGTTTTACGAAGTAAGTGCTGTGGATAACACATTACATATTTTTACGAAAGGAATGTATTATTATGATTTTAGTCGGAATTGACATCGGTAAAAACCAACACACTTTCTCCATCATTGACAAAGAAACCGGAGAAATACTTTCAAATCCTTCTGTTTTTAATAACAATCAGGAAGGATTCCTGTTACTCATCAAAAAACTAAATGGCTATGCCAAATCAGAACTTCTTATTGGTATGGAAGATACCGGGCATTATCACTTTGCCTTACTTAAATATCTTCTTGACAGTCGCTATACTGTTGCTCTGATTAACCCAACAACAACTGACCTTACCAGAAAACTTCAAGGCGGCATTACAAAAAATGATCCTCTTGATTCTCTTACTATCTGTGATGTAATCGGTTCTAACCAGCGTAAAAAACCATATCGCATTACAAAGGTAAACCGTTTTGACCTTTACGAACAAAAGCAACTGACACGCCATCATCACAACCTGAAAGAGGAATTAAACATCTACAAAAACCGGCTTCAGAAATGCATTGATATCGTATTCCCTGAATTTAATTCCTTATTCCGTTCAAAGTATGGCATTGTTTACATGAATGTTTTGAAAACATTTGCTTCTGCTGAAAAGATTGCAAATTCTGATATTCGAACCATCCGGAAATGTTTTGAATATGAGGGACGTGGGAAACGAATCCCTCTTACTGCTGAACAGCTTAAAACTACAGCAAAGACATCTGTCGGCATACCTTCCGTTGCTGAAGAAATTCAGATTAGACACCTTGTATGTCAGATTGAAATGATAGAAGAACAACTTTCTGAAATAGACAAAAAGATAGAAGAGTTCTCCTTGCAAAATAACTCTCCTATCCTTTCCATACCAGGAATTTCCCACTTCTCTGGTACTTCTATTTTAGCGGAATTAGGAGATATTCGCAACTATACAAAACCGTCTCAAATAATCAAATTTGCAGGGGTTGCTCCATATCACTACGAATCCAGTCAGTTTACTGCCCAGCACACTGCAATAACCAAGAAAGGTTCAAGGTATCTAAGAAAAACGCTGTATCAGATTATCTTGCCAGTTATCAATCACAACAAGGTTTTTACTGCTTATTACAACAAAAAGTTAGCCGAAGGCAAAGGTCACAGGTGTGCTCAGGGGCACTGCATCAGAAAACTTTTAAGAATCATTTATCATCTATTAAGCACAGGGCAAATCTTTGAACCTGCGTTACTGATGTAGCCATAAATACAACCCAGCTTATACAACGAGCCTTCTTTGAAAGGTCTATTTGTTGTGCCACAAAATCCATAATTATTCACATATTTTCAAGGTACATACTTTTGCTAACTAAAAGTCAATTTTTCTAAAAAAACACTTGATTTTTATATAGTTAGCTCCAATAAAAAAAATAGTTTTACACTACATAAAACTACTTTCCAATAAAATATAGGCTTTCTCAACAAAAGTCACTATATTATCCATATTAGATTAGTAGCCCTAGTTTTGTTTTACGACAGGATGGTACAAATGAACTGTCGATTGCCATTTTATAATATATCTACAAAAAACACAAGCTTTTTTCCTGTTTTTGTTATAACTACCGCAATACAATTTTTATATTCTTCACTTAGAAACCTTACAAGGTCATTTTAAAAAATTTGGCTTACTTTTTGCTTTTATTTTACATACCATCTGTTCCACTTATAACTTTGGTTGATAACATATTTCATTTACTGCATAAACAGTTACAAACGCCTTTGGATCAGTTTTCTTGACAAAGTCCATCAATTTACGATATTCATGCTTATCTACAATAGTTATCATTTCCTTTTGCGGATTCTTGTGATATGCCCCGGTTATTTCATTAAGTGTTGCACCACTATGAAGCTGATACAAAACAAAATCCGTAATTTCATCAATTTTGGGCGAAATCACACATACACGGCGTTTAATATTCAAACCAAAAATAAAATGGTCTACAATTATACCTCCAAAATATGTACCAAGCACACTGAGTATCACTGTTTTGGCATCATAGCAAAAAGATGATGTCAGTGCTACTACAATCCCTGCAATGGATACTGCTCTACCAAGGTCCATTTTCAGATATTTGTTCATAATCTTCGCAACTATATCCAATCCACCGGAGGATGCATTGCACGAGAAAAGTATTGCCATCGCCATTCCTACCACCAATATATAGCAAAGAACGTCAATCAATGAATCCTGTGTCAGGGATTGGAAATTGGGAAATATAACTTCAAACGCACCCATCGCAACCGGTACCATAATGGATGTATAAACTGTTTTCGCACCAAATTCCGGACCTATCAGTATAAATCCCATAATAAGCAAAAAAACGTTCAACAACAGGGTAATTAACGATATCGGAAGGGATATAAAATTACTCAGCACCATCCCTAATGCAGATGCACTGCCTACGGCTACATGACTTGGTAGCATAAAGAAATAAATAGCCGCTGCGGCCAACACTGCACCAAAAGTTATAGTCAAAAATTCTTTCAAAAATGACAGGAACACTTTCTCTTTGTTTTTCTTAAGTGACATCTCTATTGCCTCCAACGATTTTTTTCATAAGCAAACACTTCCCATTTAAGGAACCGAGCCATTATCACTTTGATTTTACCATGTCAACGAATGCTTGAAAATAACCTTTATAGAATCTTAATTTTAGAATTAGTGCGCTTCAATACTGAAAAGGCTTACCATCTCAACAACGGCAAGCATGAGTTGTCATTTTATATTTGATACAATCATACAAATATTTGTCAAAAGAACAGTTTTTATGAAACGTTTGACTTATAAATGTTAGTTTTTTCTCTGTCCTACTCCTTAAAGTGTAAAAGTTCCCTGCATAGGTCATGATGAACCATACCATAGTCCACCCGACCTACGCAGTACCCCCTTTGTGCTTACTTTATGATTTCAAACAGCAGGCTGCTTCTGCCACCATTATCACGCCAGCGCTGTTTCTTGCGTATAAATCCGTTCTCCTCCAAATCGCTGATAGCACGTTTTACGGTGCTGACAGACAGATGCAGTTCCCTTGCAATGGTACCGATTGCCGGATAGCAGGTGCCTTCCTTATTCGCACGATCCTTTAGATACAGATATACCGCCACAGCCCTATAGGGCAGTTCTGCTTCATATATTTCTTTTTTGCTCAACTAATCACCTAATCCTCTGTTCTGAGAGCCTGTCTGCATAGACCACTTTTCTTGCTGACTTCTCCTCAATCCCGTATGGTTCTTCAAAAGTAATACCCCACTTTAGGAACAGCTTCATTTTGGTCCTCATGGGATGGCTGCCTGTTTTAGACACGATAAAGTTTCCTTTTGGCAGGGACTTTAATTCATCCGGTGTCATTAATGGTCTTTGCACTCCCAAAACCACTTTTTTACACGTACACGCCCTAGGCGAGTACTATGCATCTTTAAAAATGGGCAAAAAAATTGGGCAAAAACTAGCCATTTTTCAGCCTAATTTTTGCCCAAGTCAATTTATTGACTTTAACCACTAACATCTTGTGGTCAAACCCTACTTTTTCTTCTCTTTTCCTAGCCCAACTTGTTGGGGTTATACTGCATCATTATCACACACTCAACGTGCCATAAGTGTGCAATAAAGATGCATAACCCATGACTTATTCGTTAAGTCTGGGTTCTAAAATGATGCAACAGTCCCCTGTCGAGCCTGCAAAAATCAGCATAGTGCACCTCTCTGCACCTGCCATAGAAAAAGATTAGATTTGTTTTTGAGATATAAGCCTAACTAGCCTATGTGTGATTTGTATTCTGCTCTTTTTCTATGGTACCGAAAACCCATCATAGTTTTTCTGATATTGTACCATAGATTGTCTGTTTCGGAAATTACTTTCCTCTAAAAAAATGGGCAGAAGAAAACCTCCAAATCTTTTGGAGACTTGGAGGCTTGATTCCAACCATTTTGACATTATTAATTTAAACAGCATATTTTAATAAAAGATTAACTGCCAGTTTCTTACAACACCCCCTTAAATGAATTGACATCCCTCAAGAACTATGGGTTCCCTTACAAGCAAAACTTTCATCTTTCAAGCGATGAAGTCTGTACATGCTCATTCACAGCTACATAATATGAGCGCAGCTCGCAGATAATTCTCTTTTAGAAACTCTCTGTGCATCGTCTCAAAAATATTCCTCCGGCATTTCAAATTTGGATAATTCATCCCAACTGCTCCGAACGTATATGTAATTCCCATTTCTTTAAATAACTATTTCATATGCTGTCATTCCTTAAAATCAAAGAATATCCGAAAAAGAAGCTTCAGCTGTCCAGCTACCTGTTCATCTCCCTCTTCTGAAAACTGTGTTCCTTTCAAGTAGACATAAAAAGTCTCCAGTGCCAGATTGAACCGATATTCGGTCAGATATTTCTGTGCCTCCTGCAGCAGTCCCTCTTTGCCGTTTGGTACTGGTTTCAGCAACGTATTCTGAATCTGTAACAACTTCCGCTTTATTTTCTTATATTCCGTCACAGCCTTCTCCAACTGGATGGGTATATTGTTATCCGATATGGAGCGAATCAATACATAACGAACAAAATTCCGCTCCATCTGCATCCGGTACAAATCACTTGGATGCAGAGTATTACTAGAATGCTTGCTCATTGGCTTTCTATCATCCCCTAGAATCGTCCCATGTAAAAAAATTGTATCTACAGAATGGTTATTCGTCAGTACAACACTAATCAGTTGCCGGTAGTAATGCCATTTTAAGGATGAAAATCCAGATCCACCCGTAAAGGCAAACACACACTTCTCACCATACTGCTGTGCCAAATACAGTGGGTAAATAAAAGACTGAAAAATCGGATTGATACAAATTGTTTCGCCTTTATAGCAAGCCTTTGCCGTAAATACCCGATGCTTGCTTATGGGATAATAGTTATCAAAGGTTTTCTGTTCTTTTATAATAGAAGCCCTATGATACTCCGGGTAACAGGATACCCTCTCCAAAATACTACTAATTTCATATTCCTGCAGCAGACGTTTAGTATCAATATACCAAACCTCTTCCGCTTTTACCACATATCCCATTTCAATAAGCTTCACAAAGCATTCTTCTGTAAATGCTACAAAGTCCGAATCCGTATCACTGTGCTGCCCAATATGCTCTCCTGTGTGCAAAAAATATGCAGTCTCCTCTGCAGCAGCCGCCACATAATCTTTTGTAAAAGACAGGATATCCTCATAGGAACCTTCTCTCCCATATGTTTCCATATATAGCCTCTCATAAGGTAATCCATGCAAGTTCCAAGGAGTCGGAATAACCAACGGCTCCGGTCCTTTTCTGATTTCTTTCTGACAACGACTGATCAAATCTGCTGACAGACTGCTGATGGCATTTCCACAGTGAAAGGATGCCTTTGGAAGGCAAGGTGAACTAGTGATAATCATCTTTCTGCCTCCTTTTTTAGATAAACAAAAATACCTTCGGATCTTTTGCACTTCATGCGGTTGCAGAAATGGTTCTCTGCCAGCATCAGTCTACGACAGAAACGGAACACCGGCAAAAACAAGGTCGGCAAATGCTTCTCGGCAAAGCCAGACAGCATTTTCAAATAATCGGAACATACAAAGCCATAGCATTTATATTCCAAAAATTTCAGTTCCATCCTATGTGCTGCTTTTGCAAATTTTCGTACACTATATCTTCTCAGATGACCCACCACTCGATCTTTTTCAGAGAATTTTTTTTGGAGAAACACATAGGTAAACCAATTTTTGGATAAAAAAGCTGGCTTTTCATTGGGTGCTGAGAAAATGACTGCACCACCTGGCTTTATCAACTCACTAACCAAATGCATAAACTTTTTATCCTCATACAGATGTTCCAACGTCTCCAGAGATAATATCAAATCACAAGAGTTCTGTTCAATCTTGCGAGCAATGCAGTTAATCTCACCGGATAAGATTCCAATCTTCATATTTGCCGGAATCTTATCCTTATATTTCTGAATGCCGAATTCCAGAGCTTCAGTACTGTAATCTACACCTATTAGTTCGAAAGACACACTACCGCCCCGTGCTCTGCTGTATTCTGCCATAGCATCCAAAAGTTCTCCCAAATATAGCCAGTTACCAGCTCCGAAATCGATAATACGAATCTCAGACAGATGATTGCAGGTACTTAAAAATTCTCTTATAAAATATCCCACATAATATTGTCTAGCCAAATCTCCCAAGTCATAAACCGGAGAATCCGGGGTGTATTTATCTAAAATTTTATCCCAGATGTTATTATAATATAATTTATCATAGGTTTTGATTTCCATATACTGTCTCCTGTCTATTATCTTCCTGTCAGTTTCAAGCAAATACGGATTACCTCGATACTCATTTTTATGCCCATACTGCTTATATAACTGCTTTCTTTGGTGCCAGTATTACTTACGTCAACAAAACTGCTTTGTAGGTTTTGTCGGTATTAAAAGAACTGAGTTCCACTGCCAAACTTAACCCATCGCCTCTTTTGACACGTACTAGCTTGCCCTCTAGATAGACTTGGTCACCTTTATGAAACACTTGAGAAAAGTCTCCGTTAAACGAAATCAAAGCTGTAATCTGCTCTGCCAACGTACCATCATGGAACAGACTGTTCACCACAGATTCCACATGGACGGAATAGTACGCTGGTGAAAAGGTTCCTTGACTGTCTTCTATGATTCGTACAATACAAGAAACGGTTCCCAGTTCCAAGAAACGGATGTCCATAAAATCATCTTCATCTGCTCTTAACGGCTGGCAGTTGATATGAATACCGGTTCCACGAATCACGCCCTGCAACTTTCTGGATTCTTGACGGATTAGTGTATCAAAATCCATGGATGCCATATGCATCATTCTTCTGGTATACAGCACATTGGCTAGTTCGTCTTCATACCTTTGAATAAAAGGACTTTCCTTGAAAAATACTTTCATCGCTTCATAGCTCTCTCTGCCATAGCAGACCAAATCAATATCAGACTTTTCATTCTGAGCATCAATCAGAAAAGAACCGGTAATTCCCACATCTGCCAGATTGATGGTATCACAAATCTTCTCCATGAAAGCAATAAGTTGCTTTCCCACAGTCTGATCCAAGTAGCACTCTTTCTCCTCCAGGATCTGGGCAAGCTTTGTTCTACATGAAAAATGCTTTTTTATTTTGTGAATCGGAGTCGCAGTAATGACTCCACCGTGACGGTCAGAAAAGATCACCCGGTCCTCCTGTTCTTTTAATATATTAAAATTCTTTGACACAAAAGTGTTATAACCATACAACTCATTTCCTATGTTTCTTACTCCAAGTGCAGAAGGAAAGTATTTTACATAAGAAACAATGGTACCTTCTGGATGATAGTCACCCAGAATTCTCAGGTAATTTCCATCAATGTCTAGTAGATAATCACGATCTCTGACTGGGTATCTGCTGCTATATGTTTCTCTCATTCTATCACTCATGCCTGTTCCTCCGCTCTCAGTTTTTCACTGTTCACTTTACATTCCATTGTTTATATATACCAGGTTTTCTGTCCTCTATACACAGCTTTCACAAGCCCATTCTGCATCCAAAATTTTCTGAATCGAATACCAAATTCGGTCCGCCCACTCAATTGCATCATAAATCTCTGATTGTGTATTTCCTTCGGAAAACGTATTACATGCCCTAAAGGTCACATCCATACCAAGCATCAGGCAGTTATTCCGATAATCCTCTGCGTCTGTAGACAACGTCATCAGCATCTCTCTTAATTCATCTGTTCTAATCTCATTTTCCCGATACCAAGTGCCGAGGAAACGGGCATATTCTACACCAAAGGGTGCTTTATAACCGATAGGATCAATCAGCACCAAGGGATTATCTCCTACAATATTATGTACATGCCCATCTCCATGCACGTAGTATTTTGGAAGCTGCTTTGCATGATTAATCTGCTTTACACACTGAGCCAAGCATTTTAACATAAACCTCTGATAATTCCATGAAACGCTTTCCAAAGACATCTTTGCGTACTGTACAGACTGTTCCCATGCTATCCAATAATCTGTTACTTCCATATCCTCCGTTGTCACCAAACGGGATTCCTCTCGCATCTGCTTCAATAAAGCCAAATAGGGTTCCACATCCTGCCGATTCTCACCGGGAATATATTTCAGCAGGATTGCTCCCACGGTAGTCTCATAATCTAGCATATTACACATGGTTGTGTAAGGAAGTTTCTGATAGCAACGAATCTCATTTTTCATTCTTTCACAAAAATAAGGAATAATCTTTAGTACTGTATCCCCATATTCTGCGGAAACAGTGTAAAATATTGCACCGAATCTGGAATTCTCTTCTTGACGCTGAATAGTCAATTTCCACTTGTCCAACAGATACTCCACCTGTACATCAAAGCCCTTGATCCACTCCTCAGCCATACTGCCGTATGCCTGCTGCAGATAACCTTTTGTTTTCTGTGCTAAAACATATTTTTTCATTTGTTGTTCTGTCCTCCCAACTTATACACTCCAATCCAATACCATCTTTAATTTTCTGACGCAAGTTACACATAACGTTCACATCCTCATTCCCATTATTATAATTATCTGCTTTCTGAGTATTACTCAATAATCTCCTCTTGCCTTTATAAGTACAAAATATCACTAGCACTCAAGACTCCTTATGACATCTTTTCATATATGCAAAATAATAACACATCAATACATATATATTCTTTTACACATTCGCCATTTTCTAATAGCTTCTGCACCTATTTTGCCACGCTTCAACTAAAATCAGAATATTATTGCATTTATTGACAGTATAAACAGCAAGCCATTCGCACCCCATTATCCCTAAAAAGTGGTAGAAAAAAAATTTTTGTACTTTATTTCATCCCCCTAACTAATACTGTTGCTTTAATCATCATTTGATGGATAACCATCATAGGTTTTTCCATCAAGCAGCCTTCCACTCTTTTTCTTATTAATTCCACCCCATTGCTTGAAAAAGAATGCTACACCATCCTTTTCGCATAAATCTTTAAGCTCCAATACCCATTCCTTTTTCATCTCCCGTGATTTCGGTCCGGATTCTCCACCGACAATTACCCAATCAATTTCCTTTAAACTTATGTCCTTTAAACTTCCCAATAGAGGTTCACACGACAAAAATTTAATATTAGCTTTTGTTTTACGTAGCTTATCAAGCCTATCAATGTATTTATCATTTTCAATAGTTGTTCCCAGCCATATATTGGAACTCCATTTAAGCAATCCGGCTTGGTCCATTGCAAGCACTCTCTCTGGTCGTTTTGTAAGTACCTGAAAAGTATGCCAATGTGCCTTATTCATTGTTTCAAATACTTTTATAATAATATCGTCGGGAACATCTTTATGAAATAAATCCGACATAGAATTAACAAATATCATTTTGGGTTGCTTTATATCTAACGGAACCTCTAATAAGTCTTTATGCACTGTAACCTCAAACTCATTAATATATCTGGGATTTCCCATTGCCTTTAACCTCTTTGCCATTCTGGCGGCATAACAATTCAAGCATCCGTCAGATATCTTTGTACACCCTGTAATCGGATTCCATGTCATTTCTGTCCATTGTATTTTTGTCTTATTCATAAACTCCTCTATTCTTAAAAATTACACTGCCCCTCTTATTTGTTGTTCCAAAAGAGTCTCTCAGCATATTTTTTATTTCTGGTTTATATCCGTCGCATGGAAAAATTGGATGTTGCTCGAGATGTTCATATATCTCATCCCATGTAACTTCTCCTCTATCTTTATACTTGCTATATATGTATTTCGCAATATCATACACCGTATAAACCCCCGGTCTCACATCTTTCTTAACATTTCCTGTATCAAAATCAAGGCACATCTGCCCTGGCATTTCTGATGCAACAGCATGTTTTATTGAAGATTGTCCACCAAATATATCCCATGCAGTTCTCTTAAATAGAATCATACCCTTAATATTCCAGCTAAAATATATCAGATTATATATTAACTGATTGGTCTTTATATAAAAAGGGAATGACGCAATGTAATATTTCTTGTTGTTTGTATAAATACATGATTCGATAATCGAATTGGTTATCTTCTCAAACTCTTCTCTGTTATTTGGACAGTTGCTGGTTTTGATAATCTCATCGATACTTTTGTGATATGTTTTTTCATATTTTGCTATCTTGGCTGGATTACTAACACTCTTAGCTCCCCTGATAACATCCGACACCATATGATTGATAATAACTTCCCCCCATGTGTTAAAAAATGGTTCCAAAGCATCCCAATCGATATCTGCCTGATAAGGATCATAAAATAACAATGTATTATGCTTGCTTAAATCTAATTTGGCAATCATCCGCAACAACTCATTGGCATCTGTATTGTAGTAGTGTATTTTTACATACTGCAAATCCATCGAATCTATCACCGACTTTAAATGAAGCATTTTGTCATTATCCAAATCGTTAAAATACAAAATTGCCTGTTTTTGATGCACAGAATTTATTTGATTAATTGTCCGTGCCACTCTTATAGCTGTACCTTCAACTATGTTTCCGTCATTATCATAATATTTTCCACAGTTGCACATACAGTCAATGTATATCAATCCAGCAGATTCACTATATCCTAATATTTTATGCGCCCAGCCTTTTGCATACTCACTGACAAGTTCAAATTTTTTAATTGTATGATCCCCTATTTTCTCATAATTTTTCATATGAAACCTCACACTATTTCCAAAACACTATCACCACATCAAACACTCTTATTGATTATTTACTGGTTATTTAGTGGTCATTTACTGGTCATTTTTTGAATAAATGACCACTATTTTTTCTCATAATGTATTTGCGCTCCTTTGCCAACGCATATAATTAAATTATCATCTGCCATTTTGCTAAGCACATTTCTTGCTGCTCCTCTGGACTTATATCCACATAACTGCATTACTTCTGATGTTGAGATTGTCCCATTCTCTTCTAGGTATTCTAAAACCATCTCAACTTTAGACATTTTTTTCCTTTGTATCGGTACAACCTCATTTTGTTCCTCAGATGGTCTATAAATATTAACCCTAAAGCTCATTCCTAATTCAATCAAATCTGGTTCTCTCAAACCATATTCCTTGCAGTCTTCAATTACTCTCGGAATTCCTGATCCCCATTGTTCAATCAACTTCATTGCAGAAAACGCTGCCGCAATTGCTCTATTTCTAGGACGAGATTGACCTGCCTTAATATCTTCAATCGACAAGCCACCAAACAGCATTCCCGGAGAAGTAATCTCTACACGATCATCGAAAATTGCAATCTGTACACATCCCTCATCAAGATAACTGCGATGTGTTACTGCATTAATTATCAATTCTCGAATGCTGTCCACTGGAATTTCATAAGAGTCCACCCGGACCAATCCTTTAATCTTAGCACCTAACTTAATATTTCGAAGCACAAATTGATACGCTTCATCTATCTGTCTAAAAATAGGGCCTGTATATTCTTTCTTATCAATAAAAACATTTCTCGTTGTTCCCTTAAATACCGCACATTGAATTTTCGCCTGTGGAAAATCATTTTCTGTCAACAACACAAATGCATTTGTCGGCAGAATCTTATTTTCCTGCTTTATTAATATCCCCCATGACAATAAATTTCCCTGTGTCACCTCTTTTACAGATTTTCTTTCGTTCTCTGTCTCACAGGCTGCAAGAGCACATTGCTTCATATCCTCACACAATCCAGTGATTTGTTCTTCTGTGACTTCATGACCTACTGCATAAGTTTGATCAAAATACTTATTCGCTCCTTCAAATTCTAATTCCTTCAATTGCGTACTATCTGCATGCCTTGAACTTCCGTTTGTCCTTATATAGGTTCCGTTTTCCTTACCTTCTGACATAATATAATAAGGTCTTTGTTTCCCGGGATAAACCTCAATAACAATTAATGTTTTATCTTCTATACTCTGCAATGTTATGTTGGGGATAATCTGCGGTGTACACATATCAGTTATTGCATTCATGATTCCATCCATAATCTGGAATACTTTCTCTTTTGGAACCCCAACAATTTCCTTCGTTTTGTCAGAAATTCCAATAATTATTTTTCCACCAGCAGTATTAGAAAAAGCGACTACTGTTTTCATGTACTTTTTGCTATCTGCCGGCAACTCTTCTTTAAATTCTATTGTTTTAGATTCTCCTGCAATAATTTCTTCTAAGCTCATCAAAAACACTTCTCCTCTTCATTTTATACCGCTTCTATCTGTACAAATTATATCAAACCACGTATAGTTTTACCACTATTTAATAAATGTGCATATTACAAGTAGTCCAAATGAACTTCTCCATCCTCTACCAATATTTTATATTCTCCAATTTCAAATTCTTTGTATTCTTCTGATGATGAGATATACTTTACTTCTGTCTTAAATTCGCTAATTTCATCCCATAATCCTTTTAAATCCAACTCTCCATTTTTGATATACTTCTTCAAATAATAAACTAACATGTACTCTGAAATCATGTGCTTATCTTCTATATGCATTTGATTTCGCTTGTCTACTACAATATAATAAACTGCAGGCGTTTCTTTTGGACTCACATATCTTGTATCTTCTTTAAAAATAAAATCCAAACTACCTGGTCTAGAAACAAATTCCCTATGCTTTGAAATTTGATCAGAATAGGCATTAATTAATGTCCTGAATATTCTTCCATATGCTTTATCTATTTCATCAAAATAATGATTGGTTCTCCATTTTGCCTCTATTATCAACACTATATTCCGGGACATATCATAGATAGCACAGTCAACATCGCTTTCAATTTTATCTCCTGTTTCATTAACAAATACATATTTTCTTGTTTTGCCTACGGCAACATTCTGCGCTCCTTTTAGAAGCTTATCTATGCGTTCTTCTGTTACCTTTGATATTGTATTCTCTCTATTTGAAATTTCTATACCTTTAGAATAATGCCCATTAATAATATTGAATTGCCAATCATTTACTCTTATCAAAGATGGTACAGTTACAATATCTTCTTCCACTTCAAACAAAGGGAACTCTAAAACATTGGAATTCCCCCCATTTATCAAGTAATCAATTATTGTCTGCACTTTATCTCTTCTTAATCCACTGACCTTACAAATCTCATCAATACACTTATTTTTGTTAAGCACAAGCAATATTTCTCTACCAATTTCATATATATCTTCTGCAAAATCCTTGTATATATTAATAGCAACTGATTTCAACATTGCTCGATAGTACAAATATCCTAATACGCCTGATAGCTGTTTAGGATGATTAAATACCCTACTTCTCACATTTGCTAACCATTTATTTAAATCCTTTTCTACAATTTCTCTGCTAAGCCTATATAGTTCTAAATCCGTATTCTCCTCTAGTTCCTCAATTTTTACTTGGTCAAGAACCACTTTACTCCAAAAAGCTTTTATTATCTCCATTGTTTGCATCTGCTCTGCTTTGCTTACATCCGGATCATCCGCCCCATAAAAATAAACCTCTGCTTCTTCCAGCTCATTCACAACCCATGATGTAGTCAGATTATATGTTTTATCTTCTATACAATTAAGCTGTGCTTTGGAAAATGGATTAATATCATTTACCTCTCTAGCAAATCTATAATCCTGAAATATAGAATAAAGTTCACAACCTAAGGCTTTTACATATTTTTTCAATCCTGGGATATTGATTCTACCTTTTGTTATCCTTATCCCCTTCTTTACTGCTTTTGAATATAAAAAGCCTGCTATACAACGCCTGAACAAATTATCAATATCTTCTGGTGCTTTTTGCAAAACTCCAATTTCAATAGCAATCAAGGGATAAAAAAGATAATGGTTCATGTTGTGCGAACGAAAATACTTATCTAAACCCTCTTCCACATACTGATTAATTTTCTCACTTAAAGTTCCCAGCACTACAAATTCATCCATAATATACCCCATACTGTAACCATCTTTTTCACATTTCATCACTACATAATAATCTGCATCAACGTCAAAAATCTTCCTCGTCTTCTCGTTATTGATATATCATTTAAGTTCTGTAACATAGTAATATGCTTTTCTTCTGAACGGTCAATTAATTGCGCAATAGATTTAAGATTTTTCTTTTGCTTTGGTGTTGCATTCTGTAACAGATTCAAAAACTCTTCTTCTGTAGTTGTATCTATAAAATGAAACAAATTGCTCAAAAGACCAACTACTGCATCTGCAACTTGTATTAATTTATTACCTGTAGATTCTATAAAATCATAATTGCAAAATTCTTTACCATCATATAATAAACGAACATCTCTCATCATCTTCATATCCTCTTCCTCAATATCAAAATGATGGAATGAATTTTTAAACATATAACACCTTGATATTCTCATCTGATAATATTCACTTATCAATTCGCCTTTTTCTTCTCCTTGTGCATATATCAACTTTCCTTGTTTCGCATTTGTCTTTAGCATTTGTCTAAAACATTCAAGATAAAAATCATTTTCATCTCCGTAGTTTTCAATAAAGCCAACAATTTCCATGCAAAATTCTTTAATTTTTTCGTCTGATACATCTGGATATTCATAATGCCCTAAAATGGCATAGAACTCTTCCTTATTTTTGCATACCACTTCATACAATGCAGCTTTTAGTAAACATACCCATTCTTGTGAAAAGCAAAACTGCGATTGTATCTCCCATAAACTATCGACAATGTCTACAATTGCATAATACAAATTGTTTAGCGTCACATAATGGATATAAATGGGATTCCTTTCCAACCAATCGATAAATTCTGATAACGAGTTCCTGTTAAGTCCTCTCCAGAAATCTTTATGTCCGTTTACCAGCAAATTATACTTTAGCTCTTTGGCAGTCGGCTGCAACTTTATCCGCTTAAACAAATCATCAAAGTTAAGCTCCTCCTCTTTACAAGCAAATGCAACCCCACCCAAAATGTAATCGTATTCTACAGCATCACTACTATTTACGCCATTACTGCTTACACGAAATTTTCGAGCATTTCTCGTTTCATCATAATAGAATTCCATACTAAAGTCTGGCAGTTCAAACCTATGCAATTCTGCTTCCATTTTTCTAAATTCAGCTATATCTAGTTCCACCTTTGTTCTCCTAGTTCATTATTCTTAGTAATGCATTTCAATTTCTCCGAAAAATCTGGGACTTATATTCTCTATCCATTCATTACTGTAACAATCCACTCATTTGCAATGTATTGATTCGTGCCAACAAACCTATCACATATTCTCTCTTTATACCTTTAAATGTTTTATCGGCAATACTTCCATATTGATTTTTTGCAAAAGAAATAAAATTCTGTACCATTTTTCTTACAGCACAACGCAGTTCTCTTAACTCTTCTTTTGTAATATTTAAATTATTTCCTTCGTGCGTTTCATTTGAACGTTCTTTATACATTCTCAGTGCTTTATCATGTACAGACTGCACATCTGCATCTTGTGCAATTGCGGCTGCCAATCGATTCGCAAACTTTTCTTTTTTTCGACCGCTTTTGTCATTTGAATTGTAACCTATCAGGATAATTTCAGCCAGAGTCACAAGATTCTTATATGCATCATCATATCTAGAAGCACTATATCCTCTTCCAAAACGCTCCATAACATCTTTCAATTCAGCTATTAATGCTTCCGGTAAGCCTACCATGTCCTCAAAACAAGTCAAATTATCATTGTTCCACTCATATAAATCATCATATACACTAATAGGACTATCTTGAGAAGATACCCCTCTTCTTTCAACATTATTGCACTTGTAGGTTGCTTTCATTTTATAAATTTTATCAGCAACTTCTATGTTTCCCTCTTGTGTTAATCTTAACATAGACAATATACAAAAAATCTCTTTATTCCATTTATCAGTAATTGTGTCAAAATACTCCCCAGCCTTCTCAGTTCCTCCTATCATTTCCCCTATTGAGAAGTATTCTAATGGCATTGAATTATTTTCGGCTTTATACAAAAAGATAAACTCTGGGGCGGCTTCATCGGCAAGATTACTTGCTATATACTTAATATCCAAGTTACCCCTTGCATTTACTACTTCATCATATAGAGGAGTATCATTGAGTTTCAAACGTTTCAACTCATAACCATACGGCATTTCCAAATTTAATAATGCATCTGTAGCACCTAACACAACTGCCCATAATTCTATATTCACAGAGCCAACTATAGCCATAACCAATCCCCTTTACATCTGCTTCGTTCTTATGTAAATAAGCACATTTATTATACCATTTCCCGCATAAAAAGAATACTATATTATTTACATCCCCCGTATAATTTGACCAGTATGCTCCTTCGCCATATCGCCAACTCCTTCCGCTTCCTGCATTCGTGCTACCTCCCTGTCACCCAGCATCCGCTGGTAAACATCACTATGCGTTGCCCTTTATGCCAACAATAAAACGCCCGAACCCATCGGGCATTTTATTCTTACCACAAATTCAGGCAGGAATTGCGTTCCCTATTCAGTTGTCATCCCTGCCTGTCACTTACTCATATCTGATTTCCTGCTCCATAACGATTCCCGACTGGAACTGGATTATC
>ERZ1032130.211-NODE-211-length-16887-cov-14.701343_pt1 | contig 16887 bp, 15 predicted proteins | sample MGYA00517879_ERZ1032130 | MGnify/ENA primary metagenome ERZ1032130 (study PRJEB33719, sample SAMN04262597) | wastewater metagenome | biome: rural village; feature: animal feces; material: feces | host: Bos taurus | place: El Salvador | collected 2012-01-31 ...
TTGCACGGCCCTTCTCGTCGAAGCCCATGAACTTGACCCAGGTCATGTCGCCCAGATTCAGAACGTCCTCAACCTTTTCCACTCGGCGGTTCTCCAGCTTGGAGATGTGAACCATGCCGTCGTGGCCGGGAGCGATCTCAACGAATGCGCCGATGGGCAGGATGCGGACGACCTTGCCGTAGTACAGCTTGCCAACCTCGGGAACGAAGCAGATGTCGTCCACCATCTTCTTGGCAGCGTAGGCAGCAGCGGAGTCAACAGCGGAGATGAAGACGGAGCCGTCATCATCGATGTCCACCTTGGCGCCGGTGTCAGCGCAGATCTTCTGGATGGTCTTGCCGCCGGAGCCGATGACCTCGCGGATCTTGTCCACGGGAATCTTCAGGGAGATCATCTTGGGTGCGTACTCGCTGACCTCAGCACGGGGTTCAGAGATGCAGGGCAGCATGACCTCGTTCAGGATCTCCAGACGGGCAACGCGGCAGCGCTCCAGAGCGTCGGCAATGATCTCCATGGTCAGGCCCTTGTTCTTCAGGTCCATCTGGATGGCGGTGATACCCTCGGTGGTACCGGCAACCTTGAAGTCCATTTCGCCGTGGAAGTCCTCAACACCCTGAATGTCGGTGAAGGTTCTCCACTCGCCGGTCTCCTGATCGGAGATCAGGCCGCAGGAAATGCCGGCAACGGGACGCTTGATGGGGACACCGGCGTCCATCAGAGCCAGAGTAGAGCCGCAGATGGAGCCCTGGGAAGTAGAACCGTTGGAGGACAGAACCTCAGACACCACGCGGATGGCGTAGGGGAACTCCTCAACGGGGGGAATGACGGGCAGCAGAGCCTTCTCAGCCAGAGCACCATGGCCGATTTCGCGGCGGGAGGTGGAACGGGCGGCACGGGCTTCACCGGTGGAGAAGGAGGGGAAGTTGTAGTGGTGGATATAGCGCTTGGTATCCTCGGGATAGATGGTATCCAGCTTCTGGGCAGCAGACAGGGTGTTCAGGGTGCAGATGGACAGGACCTGAGTCTGGCCACGGGAGAACAGGCCGGAGCCGTGAACACGGGGCAGGATGCCGACCTCGGCATCCAGAGGACGGATTTCGTCCATGCCGCGGCCGTCCACGCGCTTGCCCTGCAGCAGCCACTTCTTGACCACCTTCTTCTGCATCTTGTACAGGCAGACCTCAATGTGAGTCTCGAAGTCCTCGTACTTTTCAGCGAACTTGTCGGCAAAGTCCAGACGGGCAGCGGTCAGGCGCTCCTCGCGGACGTTCTTGTCATCGGTGTCCAGAGCGTACTCGATCTGGTTCAGACCGTAAGCCATCAGGTCATCCAGCAGGTCGTGGTTGACAGCAGCCTTCTCGAAGGTGAACTTGGGCTTGCCGATTTCGGCAACGATGCCGTTGATGAACTTGACGATCTCCATGTTGGTCTCGTGGGCAACACGGATGCACTCGTAGACGATGGCTTCGGGAGCCTCGTTGGCCTCGGTCTCGATCATGACCACCTTCTCGAAGGTGGAGGAGATGCAGACGAAGCACTCGCAGGCCTCACGCTCGTCGGCGGAGGGGTTGATGATATACTGGCCGTTCAGGTAAGCCACGTTGGTGGTAGCCACGGGGCCGTTCCAGGGAACGTCGGAGGAAGCGATGGCGATGGAAGCGCCCAGGGAAGCCACGATTTCCACGGGGTTATCGTGGTCGGTAGCCAGCACGGTGCAGGTGACGACGGTGTCGTTACGCAGCTCCTCGTCGAAGAGGGGACGCATGGGACGGTCGATGATACGGCTGTTCAGGATGCCGCGCTCGGAGGGCTTGCCCTCGCGGCGGTTGAAGGAGCCGGGGATGCGGCCTACGGAGTACATTCTCTCCTCAAACTCGATGGTCAGGGGGAAGTAGTCGATGCCGGCCTTGGGGATGGGGTTGCAGGTGCAGGTCACCAGAACAACGGTGTCGCCGTAACGGCAGATGCACTCAGCGTTGGCCAGCTCAGCAACCTTACCGGTCTCTACGGTAAAGGGGCGGCCGCCGATTTCCATCTCGTAAACATGATGATTGGGATACTGCTTGCGAGTAATCATTGGTAATAACCTCCTTGTAATAATTCTGTCATTGCGAACCAGTGCGCACACTGGTGTGGTGACCAAAGAAAATACCTTTAGGTACAATCTCCTTCATAAGATGGGGATTCCCACGTCGCGCTGCGCGCTCCTCGGAATGACATGGTGTTTTCGGGAGGTTTAGCACTTGAATCTACCGCCGAAATTCGGCAATACATTCAACTGCTAAAGCACTCCCCTGCGTTTTTTCAGTTGACAGTTGAAAGTTGACAGTGGACAGTTAAGGTGTCCCCTTCGGGACGATTTCAAAATCATAGCCGAAGGCCATACCATAACTGTCAATTGTCAACTGTGAACTGTCAACTAAGAAAGGGCGACGGTATCCGTCGCCCTTTCAAAAAATTACTTACGGATACCCAGCTTGGCGATCAGAGCACGGTAACGGTTGATGTCCTTGTTTGCCAGATAGTCCAGCATCTTGCGGCGCTTACCAACCATCATCAGCAGACCACGACGGGAGTGGTTGTCGTGCTTGTGGGTACGCAGGTGCTCGGTCAGCTCGTTGATACGGGCGGTCAGGATGGCAACCTGAACCTCGGGGGAACCGGTGTCGCCCTCGTGAGTAGCGTTCTCCAGGATAACCTGAGTCTTCTTTTCCTTCTGGATCATGGGAAATTTCCACCTTTCATTGATTTTCCCTACAGCCAAGTAACGGTCGGTGAAAAGATCCGGAAACTGAGCTGCGGGCATAGTAATATCATCTGGCCTCAAGCCAGCCTTTTAATGATACCATAAGGATGCCCAAAAGTAAAGGAAAATTTTCGTAAAAACAGAAAATTTCCAAGGGGGAAAAATGAAAATAAACGCAAATGAGGTAATCTTTTCTTTCTGGATATGGTATGATAACAGGCAGTGCTACCAGTAGAAATTGCGTAGGCGGTTAGCCCCCTCAGGGGGTAGAACTTCTTTTGCCCCCTTACATACGGAAGGGGGTGATGCGGATGATTACATGGCAGGATTTGATCCAGTACACTATGCTGATCATTGCATTGATCTCTCTGATTCATCAGATAGAGAATAAAAAGAAGTAACCGCCCACAGTTCCCCAACTAGTCCGGTTACTTCTTTGTAATCAGCGGGGGCTGACCGTCTGCCGGTAGCACCCTCGTATTTATAGTATAGTGGATTTGCGCACCTTTGTCAATGCCCACCGGTTTCTTTCACAGAAGATTGACAATCTCCCTTCCCCGTGATAAAATAACCCCATCTGCGGATGTGGTGGAATTGGTAGACTCATTGGATTTAGGTTCCAACGCGCGAGCGTGCAGGTTCGAGTCCTGTCATCCGCACCAACAAAAGAAGGACACCTACGGGTGTCCTTCTTTTGTTAATGTGGCTGGTGAACTCGAACCCATTTAAATGCAACAGTCCGGTGGACTGTTGCTCGTCCCCGTCCAGCCGGGGACGACACCATAATGTACTCGGGTTCTGTCATCCGCACTAACGAAAAGGGAGGCTTATGCCTCCCTTTTTTGTTGGTCTGTTGTGGAAAAGAGCTTCTTATCTGTTCAGCTGCACCAGCAGGTCTTCGATCTGCTCCCGGGTGACGGAACCGCCGCCGAAGCTGAGGGCGCCCCGGAGGGGCATGTATTTCATCATGGCGAGGTTCATTTCTTCTGTAATGGCCTCGGCGGCTGCGGCGGATTTGTCCTCGGAGCCGGGGGTCAGGGCCCGCTGGATGGCGCCCATCATGGGCTGCATCACTTCCATGGCTTCGGGGTCCGCCATAAGGTCCATGAAGATGGTATCCATGGTGTAGTGCTTGGGCAGTTTCATGGTTGACATAACGTATACGGAAGCGCTGCACTCCATATTCCGGGAGGACTGGCCCACTTCAATGGTAAATTCGCCGCTTTCCACGTGCCAGTCGTGAATTTCTTCGTTCCAGTAGGCGAAGGCCCGCTTGTCCAGGGTGAAGGTGATGTCCCTGCTTTCGCCGGGCTGCAGCTCCACCTTGGCAAAGTCCTTCAGCTCCCGCACCGGGCGGAAGACGGTGCTTTCCGGATCCCCCACATACAGCTGCACCACGGTTTTGCCGGTGCGGCTGCCGGTATTTTTCACGGTGACAGTGGCAGTCAGGGTGTCGGTGTCGGAGATGGTTTCCGCGCTGAGCCGCAGGTTGGAATAGGCGAAGGTGGTGTAGCTGAGGCCGTAGCCGAAGGGGAACAGCACCTCCATATCCTTCCTGTCATAGTAACGGTAGCCCACGAAGACACCTTCCCGGTAATCGGCCCGATCGCCTTCGCCGCCGTAATAGAGGTAGGAGGGATTGTCGCTGAGCTTTTTTGGGAAGCTCTCCGGCAGACGGCCGGAGGGATTGACTTCGCCAAAGAGCACCCGCACCGTGGCAAGGCCAACGGCCTGACCGCCGAGGTAAGCTTCCAGAACGCCCTTCACATGGCCGATCCAGGGCATTTCCACGGGAGAACCGTTGTGGAGCACCACCACGGTGTTGGGATTGGCGGCGGCAACAGCTTCGATGAGCCGGTTCTGGCAGGCGGGGAGCTGCATATGGGTCCGGTCGTAGCCCTCGGATTCGTAGGAATCGGGCAGACCTGCGAAAATCACAGCCACTTTGGCATGTTTGGCGGCTTCCACAGCTTCGGCAATCCATTCCTCCGTGGTGCTGTCGGCGGCAACGCTGTAGCCCCGGGCGTAGGTCACCTTCAGACCCTCTGCGGCTTCCATGGCAGAGGTGGTCTTGAAGCTGTTGATATGGGAGGAGCCGCCGCCCTGGAACCGGGGCTTCACGGCAAATTCGCCGATGAAGGCCACAGTGTCTTCCTTATTTAAAGGAAGGACCCCCTCATTTTTCAGCAGCACCATGCTGTCAGCAGCCACTTCGGCAGACAGCAAATGCTGTGCTTCCATGTCCCAGGGAGTTTCGGGCCGGGCGTTGTCCAGATATTTGTAGTTGATCCGCAGAATGCGCTCGGCGGCAAGGTCCACCACGGCCTCGTCCAGAGTGCCGTTACGGACAGCTTCCACGATCTTGGCATCGTTGACACCGCCGGAGGCGGGCATTTCCAGATCCAGACCGGCCTTCAGACCTGCCACCCGGTCAGAAACAGCGCCCCAGTCGGAGACAACATATCCTTCAAAACCCCAGTCTTCCCGAAGGACCCTGGTCAGCAGCCAGGGATCTTCGGAGGCGTAAACGCCGTTGATGCGGTTGTAGGAGCACATCACCGTCCAGGGCTGGGCCTTCTTCACAGCCGTTTCAAAGGCGGGGAAGTAAATTTCCCGCAGGGTACGCTCGTCAGCATTGGAGCTGGAGCTCATGCGGCGGTGCTCCTGATTGTTGGCGGCGAAGTGCTTGATGGAGGTGCCCACATTCCGGCTCTGGACGCCGTTAATGAAGGCGGCGGACATTTCGCCTGCCAGATAGGGGTCTTCGGAGAAATATTCAAAGTTTCTGCCGCACAGGGGGCTGCGCTTGATGTTCACGGCGGGGCCAAGGACCACGCCCAGTTTTTCGTGCTGGCAGCTGTCGCCGATGGCCTGACCCACCCGGTACAGCTGCTCCCGGTCAAAAGACGCGGCAGTGGCGCAGGCGGCGGGCATACAGACGGCCTTGATGGAGTCGTTCATGCCCAGATGGTCGGCTTCCTGATCCTGCTTGCGCAGACCGTGGGGGCCGTCGGATACCATAACGGATTCCACGCCCAGCCGGTCAACGCTCTTTGTGTGCCAGAAATCCAGGCCGGAACACAGTCCTGCCTTCTCTTCCAGTGTCATTTGGGCTACCAATTCTTTGATTTTCATAATTTCGCCGCTCCTGTTCTCGAAAATTCTCGATTTTTCTCGGATTTTTCTTTTTTCTCATTTTACCACACCCCTATTCCCGGGACAATAGCGCATATTGTTGCAATTCCTAAGAAAAATTTCAGTCATTTCCCCGAAAGTCATTCTTAACCGATTCTTTACCCATTCCGGGGGGAAATCATGATATAATAGAAGTAACTCTGTCCAAAGGAAGGGCATTATGAAAAAATACAGACATTTTCTGTCAGAGGGTGTGTTCACTGTCGCTGTTTTGCTGGCAGTGTTCAGTGCGAATCTGCTTTTGCAGGCCTGGTTTCAGACCTATACCATGACCCCCATGATCTTTGTGCTGGGCGTGTTTCTGGTGTCCTGGCGGACCCAGGGCTATTTCTGGGGCATTGCCGCCAGCCTCATCAGTGTGCTGGCAGTGAACTGGGCCTTTACATATCCTTACTGGGCCTTTGACCTGATTTCCCCGGAGTGTATTTCCTCCGCTGTGGTCATGCTCATTGTTTCCACCATGACCGGAACCCTCACCACCCGGCTGAAAAAGCAGGAAAAGCTGAAGGCTGAGGCGGAAACAGAGCGGATGCGGGGTAATCTGCTGCGGGCAGTGTCCCATGACCTGCGGACTCCCCTGACGTCCATTTACGGTGCCTGCTCCGTGATGCTGGAAAGCTTTGACCAGCTGCCTCCCCAGAAGCACCGGCGGATGCTGCGGGATGTGCAGTCCGATGCCCAGTGGCTGACCCGCATGGTGGAGAACCTGCTGTCTGTCACCCGGGTGGATGCGGATCAGGTCCGTCTGACCAAACAGCCTACGGTGCTGGAGGAACTGATTGATGCCCTGCTGGTGAAATTCCACAAGCACTATCCCAACCAGCAGGTGATCGTGGAGATGCCGGAGGAGTTCATCATCATTCCCATGGATGGCATGCTGATCCAACAGGTGCTGATGAATCTGCTGGAAAATGCGGTATTCCATGCCCAGGGCATGGAGCATCTGTGGCTTCGGGTGGAACTGAAGGGCGGCAAGGCCTGTTTTACTGTGGAGGATGACGGCTGCGGCATTTCCGCGGAGAAGCAAAAGCACCTGTTCAGCGGCATGCTGGAAAGCGAAGCCCCCACCGACAGCAGCCGCAGCTCCATGGGTATCGGCCTGTCGGTGTGCCGAACCATCGTCAAAGCCCATGGCAGTGATATTCACGCCCGGAACCGTCCCGGCGGCGGCGCGGTGTTCCGATTCAGTTTGGATATGGAGGAAAGCAGTCATGTCAAATAATAAATATAAAGTGCTGATCGTGGAGGATGACCGCAGAATTGCCAGCTTCATCCAGACTGTTCTGGAGGCCAACGGCTATCAGGTCCTCACCGCTGAGCGGTGCCAGCAGGGTATGCTGGTCTATGCCTCCCACATTCCCGATCTTGTGGTGCTGGATCTGGGTCTGCCGGATCTGGACGGCGAGGATTTTATCCGCATGGTCCGGGTGGGAAGCACCGTGCCCATCATTGTCCTGTCTGCCCGCAGCGACGAGCGGGATAAGGTTTCCGCTCTGGATCTGGGGGCCAATGACTATATCACCAAGCCCTTCGGCACAGCGGAGCTGCTGGCCCGGGTCCGGGCGGCCCTGCGCAGCAACCGCCATGTCTACCAGGTGGCAGCACCCAGCAGCACCTTTACCCTGGATGACCTGTTTATCGACTATGACCGCCGCCAGGTCAGTGTGGGCGGCAATCTGATTCACCTGACCCAGACGGAATACAACATTCTGGCCCTTCTCAGCCAGCACATCGGCAAGGTCATGACCTACTCCGCCATCATCCGCTCTGTCTGGGGCAGCATGGATGACGGCAGTGTTAAAAAACTCCAGGTCAACATGGCCAACATCCGCAAAAAGCTGGGCTGCCGTCCCGGCGACAACCGCTACCTCATAAATGAACTGGGTGTCGGATACCGGATGCTGGACGAATAAAAAGAAACAACTGTCATTGCAGACCAGCATATGAGCTGGTTCGCAATGACAGATTTTTTTCCGTATCTTTGCCGCAGCCATTCGGATTTTACTCCTTTTTTACTGTCCCGCCTATATAATAAGTGAGGTTTATATTGACATATGGAGGAAACGGAATGGAAATTTTATATCAAAACATGATGAACCTGCAGCTGAATCAGGTCATTATGTGGGCCATCGGCGCTTTGCTGATTTATCTGGCCATTGCAAAGGAAATGGAGCCTGCTCTGCTGCTGCCCATGGGCTTTGGCGCAATTCTGGTGAATTTGCCCACAGCTGTGGAAGGGACCGGCGTGCAGCACGTTCTGGACACCCTGTTCACGATTGGTATTGAGGGTGCAGAGCTGTTCCCGCTGATGCTGTTCATCGGCATCGGTGCCATGATCGATTTTCAGCCCCTGCTGACGAACCCCAAGCTGATGATCTTCGGCGCTGCCGCCCAGTTTGGCATTTTCTTTACCCTGGCACTGGCTTCCCTGCTGGGCTTCGAGATCCAGGATGCCGCATCCATTGCCATCATCGGCGCTGCGGACGGCCCCACCTCGATCTTTGTTGCCACAGAGCTGGACTCCAAGTACCTGGGTGCCATCATGGTGGCCGCCTACTCCTACATGGCTCTGGTCCCGCTGGTGCAGCCTCCCATCATCAGGCTGTGCACCACCAAAGAAGAGCGCAGAATCAGGATGACCTACAAGGGTAAGCCTGTTGCCAAAATCACCAAGATCCTGTTCCCTATTGTGGTCACCGTCATCGTGGGTCTCATTGCTCCCGATGCCGTTGCGCTGATCGGCTTTCTGATGTTCGGCAACCTGATCCGGGAATGCGGTGTGCTGAACTCCCTGTCCGAGACAGCCCAGAATGTTCTGGCAAACCTTATCACCATCTTCCTGGGCATTTCCATTGCCTCCCAGATGAAGGCTGCGGAATTTTTGCAGGTGGATACCCTGATCATCATCGGTCTCGGCCTGTTCGCTTTCATCTTCGATACTGTGGGCGGTATTCTGGTGGCAAAGGTCATGAACCTGTTCTCCAAAGAGAAGATCAATCCCATGATTGGCGCGGCCGGCATCTCTGCCTTCCCCATGTCCGCCCGTGTGGTGCATAAGCTGGGCCTGAAGGAAGACAATTCCAACTTTCTGCTGATGCATTCTATCGGTGTCAACGTTTCCGGCCAGATCGCATCCGTCATTGCCGGCGGTCTGATTCTGGCACTGGTCAAGGCTATGATAGGAGGTTAAAATATGCGTGTGGATCTTCTGATGGAGGCCCTGCCTGTCATGGGCATCGGGTATCTCGGCATCTTTATCGTCACCGGCATCATCATCGCCGTCGTGACCCTGCTGAACAAGTGGGGCAATTCCTGAAAAAAAGCCGTATCCTTCGGGATGCGGCTCAGCGTGTCGATAAACCGTGTCATTCCGAGCCAGTGTTCACACTGGCGTGGGAATCTCCCGGATTTTCAAACATTTTAAACCAATACTTTGTAGATTTTTCCTCAATTTAGGGGATTGCCACACCAGTCTGCGGACTGGTTCGCAATGACATCTAATTTTAGGGACTTTTTCTACAGCCTGAGCCGTATCCTTCGGGATACGGCTTTTCCTTTACTGCTTCTTAGCCGCCCTCTTATTTACGAACGAGCGGTGAAGAATTATAATAGATATGGCAAAAAATAAGAAAAAGGAAAGGAAAGTTACAAATGCTACCTGCAATTATCCTCTTCACAGTGACCTACGTTCTGATGATTGCCTTTGGCAAGTACCGTCCCTACATCGCATTGACCTCCGGTGCCATTTTCATCATTTCCGGCATGCTGCCTGCCAACCAGATCATTGGTGCTCTGGACTTTAACGTCCTGCTGATGATCGGCGGTACCATGGGCCTGGTGCAGCTGTTCATCGACAGCCATATGCCCGAAAGAATGGCCGATATGATCATGGAGAAGGTCCCCAACGTCCAGTGGGCCGCTGTATGCCTGTCCCTCTTCGCCGGTGTCATCTCTGCTTTCGTTGACAACGTGGCTACCGTTCTGATGGTCGCTCCCGTGGCCATCGAGATCTGCAAGAAGCTGAAGACCAACCCCATCCCCTTCATCATCTCCATTGCTGTTTCCTCCAACCTGCAGGGTGCTGCTACCCTGGTTGGCGACACCACCGCCATTATGCTGGGCTCCGCTCTGGACATGACCTTCATGGACTTCTTCTTCTACAACGGCAAGCCCGGTATGTTCTTCATGGTGGAGCTGGGCGCTATCCTGTCCGCCTGCATCGTCTACTTCGTCTTCCGCAAGGAGAAGGGCACCATCCCCAGAACCGGCAGAATGACCGAGGTTACCGACTACGTTCCTACTTACCTGCTGTTCGGCGCCATTGCTCTGCTGATCGTGGCATCCTTCCTGCCCTTCGAGATGCCCGCTGAGACCAACGGTCTAATCTGCACCGCTCTGCTGATCATCGGTCTGATCTATAACTACACAAAGAACAAGAACATGGATGCCATCATGGGCCCCCTGAAGGCCATCGACCTGGAGACTCTGGGTCTGCTGGTTGGCCTGTTCCTGATGATCGGCGGCATTTCCAACATGGGTGTCATCGACGCTCTGGCACAGGGGCTTGCCAAGCTGGGTGCCGGAAACCCCTTCCTGATGTACACCATCATCGTCTGGGCTTCCGTGCTGATCTCTGCCTTCATCGATAACATCCCCTATGTCGCTACCATGATCCCCGTGATCGCCGGTATCGCCATGGAAATGGGCATCGACTCCACAGCTCTGTACTTCGGCCTGCTGTCCGGCGCAACTCTGGGCGGCAACTGCACCCCCATTGGTGCTTCCGCTAATATCGCCGGTATCGGCATCCTGCGCAAGGAAGGCCATGAGGTCAAGAACTCCGACTTCTTCAAGATCGGCATTCCCTTCACCCTGTCCGCCATCGTGCCCGCCTATATCCTGATCTGGATCCTGTTCGGCGTGTAAGCCGACAATGTCGGCGGATAATGCGTAACGGACAGAGTACCGTATCGTTACACCGTTGGGCCCACTCGGTTCGTTACACTATGCTACCATAACCCCAAAGCGGCGAGGAAAATTCCCCGCCGCTTTTTTACTGTAGGGTGCGGATATATCCGCACCCTACAACATTATGAAAAAACAGTTACTCAATGTGAGAAAGTCACGGAACGGTGAAACGATCCCTGCTATAATACGGCCATAACAAAAAACAAACCAACTTCAAGGAGGAAACCTTTATGAAATATGTATGCGACGTTTGTGGCTGGGAATATGACGAGGCAGCGGGCTACCCCGAGGGCGGCATTGCTCCCGGCACCAAGTGGGAGGATATCCCAGAGGATTTCGAGTGCCCCCTGTGCGCTGTAGCCAAGGATATGTTCTCTGAAAACTAACCGTAATCTGTAGGGGGCGGCCTCCCGGACGCCCCGTAGGGCACGGAATACAAAAGATTCAAGCGGGACGCCGTCCCCTGCAAGAAAAAACCGAGAAAAAACGAGAAAAATCGAGAATGACCGGCTGAAACCCAGCCGGTAATCCTTACCAAATTAGTTAGCGTTTGCTAACTAATAAAACCCAAAAAACAACCAATACTATATTTATTTAAAAAGGAGAAATCATTATGTCTTTGATCAACAAGGAAATCGGCGCTTTCAGCGCACAGGCTTATGTCAACAACTCTTTCCGCACCATCACCAAGGAAGATACCCTGGGCAAGTGGAGCGTGTTCTTCTTCTACCCCGCGGACTTCACCTTCGTCTGCCCCACGGAGCTGGAGGACCTGGCAAACATCTACTCCAAGTTTGTTGAGGCCGGCTGCGAAGTCTACTCCGTCTCCACCGACACCCACTTCGTCCACAAGGCCTGGCACGATGCCTCTGACCGCATCAAGAAGATCCGCTACCCCATGCTGGCCGACCCCACCCATGTGATCTCCCGGGACTTCGATGTTCTCATCGAGGCCGACGGCATGGCAGAGCGCGGCACCTTCATCGTCAACCCCGAGGGCAAGATCGTGTCCTACGAGGTCAGCGCCGGTAACGTAGGCCGCAACGCCGACGAGCTGTTCCGCAAGCTCCAGGCCTGCCAGTTCGTCTACGAGCACGGCGACGAGGTCTGCCCCGCCAAGTGGCAGCCCGGTGCCGAGACCCTGAAGCCCAGCCTGGACCTGGTGGGGATGCTGTAAGAAGAAAAAGCCCTCCCCTTTGGGGAGGGTGCCCCCAGAGGGGGCGGGAGAGGGCAGTGGCATTGCGCCGATACTGCCGAAGTCAGGCGGAGTGGTACTGCCCTCTTCCGTCACGGCTTTGCCGTGCCACCTTCCCCAAAGGGGAAGGCTTGGTTGGAGCATAATCATTTAGAAAGGAGCAATCCTATGAACAACCTATATGACGTTATCATCATCGGCGGCGGTCCTGCGGGACTGACGGCTGCGTTATATCTGGCCCGGGCAAGATACCGCACTCTGGTGCTGGAGAAGGAGAAATTCGGGGGCCAGATCACCATTACCCACGAGGTTGTGAACTATCCCGGTGTTTTCCGCACCTCCGGCGAGGAGCTGACCAAGACCATGCGCCGCCAGGCCTCTGTCTTCGGTGCGGAGTTTATGCTGGCAGAGGTGGAAGGGCTGGACTTAAGCGGGGATATCAAGACCGTAAAGACCGCCCGGGGCGATCTGAAGGCCTTCGGCGTGCTGCTGGCCACCGGTGCCCATCCCAGAATGGTGGGGTTCCGCGGCGAAGCCGACTTCCGGGGCCGGGGCGTTGCCTACTGCGCCACCTGTGACGGGGAATTCTTCACCGGCAAGGAGGTCTTTGTGGTGGGCGGCGGCTTTGCCGCGGCGGAGGAAGCCGTTTTCCTGACCAAGTATGCCCGCCATGTGCATATTCTTGTTCGCAAGGGAGATTTCTCCTGCGCCAAGTCTGTGGCCGATGCCGCAAAGAACCATCCCAAGATCACCGTCCACTATCACAGCGTTGTGGAGGAGGTTCTGGGAGACGATACCCTCCGGGCCATCCGCTACAAGAATACCCAGACCGGGGAAGTCACCGAGTACCGGGACCCCCAGGGCGGCAACATCGGCGTTTTTGTCTTCGCAGGCTACGCTCCCGCAACCAAGCTGGTGGAGGGCATCGCAGAGCTGAATGAACAGGGCTATGTGGTGACTGACCGCAATATGAAGACAAATGTGGAAGGTCTGTACGCCGCTGGTGATGTCTGCGTGAAGCAGCTGCGGCAGGTGGTTACCGCCGTGGCAGACGGCGCCCTGGCAGCTACGGAGCTGGAAAAGTATGCCGCCCAGATGCAGCAAAAAACCGGCCTCCATCCCACCCTGCCGGAGTCTCTCAAAGAGGCCCCCAAGGTGGAGGAAGCACCCAAGACAAAGCCCGCTGCAGGCAGCCTCTTCGACGAAGGCATGCTGGCCCAGCTGAACACAGTCTTCGCCCGGATGGGAAATCCGCTGGTGCTGAAATTGTCCCTGGATGACCGTCCGGTATCTGCCGAACTGAAAAATTACATGGAGGAGCTGGCAAAGCTCACCGACAAGCTGACAGTGGAGCTGGCAGAAGGCGGCGAGGATGCCCCCTGTGTCCGCATCCACCGCATCGACGGCAGCTTCACCGGCCTGGCTTTCCACGGCGTGCCGGGAGGCCATGAGTTTACCTCCTTCGTCCTGGGGCTGTACAACGCTGCCGGTCCCGGCCAGCCTCTGGATGGGGACCTGAAAGAAGCCATCGCAAATCTGAAACCGAAGAAAATGAAGGTGCTGGTTTCCTTAAGCTGCACCATGTGCCCCGACCTGGTCACCGCAGCCCAAAGAATCGCTGCGGAAAATCAGAATATCACCGCCGAAGTCTACGACCTGACCCACTTCCCTGCCCTGCGGGATCAATACAACGTCATGAGCGTCCCCTGCCTGGTCCTGAACGACGGCGAAAAAATCACCTTCGGCAAGAAAAATATCCGCCAATTGGTGGACATTTTACAATAAACACACAAGTCTCTTGCCTCCCCCTCTGGGGGAGGTGGCCCGGCGAATGCCGGGACGGAGAGGGTGTCCCACGGAAAAACGCACCCTCTCAGTCACCGCCTGATGGCGGTGACAGCTCTCCCAAAGGGAGAGCCAAGGGCGCTGCCGCGCCAGAATAACATTTGAAAAAGGAGCTGATCTTATGAGATTAAAGGATAAAGTAGCAGTCATTACCGGCGGAACCCGGGGCATTGGTTATGCCACCGCCGAAGCCTTCCTGCGGGAAGGTGCCAGAGTCATCATTGCCGGTTCTTCCAAGGCAAGCGCCGACAAGGCCGTTGCCAGCCTGAAAGAGAAATTCCCCAGCGCCATCGTGGCAGGCATCAGCCCGGACCTTGCCAATCTGGAGGATGTCCGCAATATGTTCAAAACCGTGTCTGCCAACTATGGCTGCATCGACATTCTGGTAAACAACGCCGGTGTGTCGGAAAGCACCCCCTTCATGGACTATACCGAGGAGACCTTCGACAAGGTTATGGACCTGAACGTCAAGGGTGTCTTCAATGCCACCCGGGCAGCGGTGGAGTGCATGGTGCCCAGAGGCTCCGGTGTGATCCTGTCCACTTCCTCCATGGTGTCCATTTCCGGTCAGCCCAGCGGCTTTGCCTACCCCGCTTCCAAGTTTGCCGTCAACGGTCTGACCGTCTCTCTGGCAAGAGAACTGGGCCCCAAGGGCATCCGGGTCAACGCCGTAGCCCCCGGCATCACCGAGACCGACATGATGAAGGCCGTTCCCAAGGAAGTCATTGAGCCCATGATCCAGCGTATCCCCCTGCGCCGCCTGGGCCAGCCCGAGGATATTGCCAACGCCTTCGTCTTCCTGGCCTCCGACGAAGCCAGCTATATCACCGGCGTGGTCCTCAGCGTGGACGGTATGGCAAGAAGTTAACACTGTAGGGCGCGGATATATCCGCGCCGGGCACCATCGATAACTGAGCGTTTTCGATTGAACGCGCAGAAGATGCAACTGCCCGGTGCGAATGTATTCGCACCCTACAGAAACCAAAATCCCCGGACACGTTTTGTGTCCGGGGATATCTTGTATGCTTACTTGGTGCCGAAGATCCGGTCGCCGGCATCGCCCAGGCCGGGGACGATGTAGGCATGGTCATTCAGCTTCTCATCCAGAGCAGCCAGATACAGATCCACGTCGGGGTGGGCCTCGGTGACGGCCTTCACGCCCTCGGGGCAGCCGATGACATTCATCATGATGATGTTCCGGCAGCCACGGGCCTTCAGGAAGTCAATGGCAGCCACAGCGCTGCCGCCGGTAGCCAGCATGGGGTCCACCACGAAAACCACCCGGTTTTCGATGTCTTCGGGCAGCTTGCAGTAGTATTCCACGGGCTTGTGGGTCTCGGGATCACGGTACAGGCCGATATGACCGATCTTGGCAGAGGGGATCAGTGCCACCATGCTGTCCACCATGCCGAGGCCCGCACGGAGGATGGGAACGATGGCCATTTTCTTGCCTGCCAGCATTTTGCACTTGGCAGTGGTGATAGGAGTTTCCACCAGAACTTCCTCGGTGGGCAGGTTCCGGGTTGCTTCGTAGCACATCAGGCCGGCGATTTCGCCGATCAGTTCCCGGAATTCCTTGACGGGGGTTTCCTTGTTGCGCAGAATTGCCAGTTTGTGCTGGATCAGAGGATGGTCGAGGACATGTACAGTTGCCATAATTCTATCTCCTTTTGTTTTTCACCGTAGGGGCGACCATTGGTCGCCCGTGGGCGGGCAGTGCCCGCCCCTACGTTTATGCTTTCAACTTTTCCATACGTTCCCGCTCTGCCTGGCTTAATCTCAGGTAGTTGGGAGTCAGGGCATTGCCGTCGCCGGTCTCTCGGTTGGCGATTTTTTTCGCTGCCACCAGAGCCACGCCGCTGGCACGCTGGTGCTGGCGGTGCTCCGGGGGCAGGATGAGGCTGGGAATCTCGGCAGACAGGGTGTTGTAGGCCAGCACCGCACCGTCGCCCACCAGGAAAATGGGACCTTCCAGGGTCTTCAGTTCTTCTTTCAGGTCCGCGAGGGCAATGGCCCGGTCTTCCCGGATGCGTTCCAGCTGTCCGCAGTTAACATAAAACAGAGAATTGTAAACCTGATTCCGCCGGGCATCCATGCAGGGGCACACATAGCCCTGCCAGGCGCCCAGGGTTTCCGCCATGGCTTCCAGGGTGGACACGCCGTAGCAGGGCAGTTCCCCACCCCAGGCGAAGCCCTTGGCGGCAGCCACACCGATGCGGACACCGGTAAAGGAGCCGGGACCCTCGGCAACGGCCAGATGGGTGATATCGGAAACGGTCTTGCCGCAGCTTTTCAGCAGCTCCTCCGCCATGACCATCAGGGTCTGGCTGTGGGTCAGACCGGTGTTCTGATAGCTTTCCCCCAGCAGCTTTTTGTCATCCAGCAGGGCAACGGAGCCAGCTTTCGCGGTGGTCTCAAAGGCTAAGATCAGCAAGGGAATCCCCTCCTTCGATGGTAATGCGCCGGGCATCCTCTCCCAGCTTTTCAATGGTGACGTTGACGGCGCCCTCCAGGGCGTCCTCCACATTTTCGCTCCATTCCACGGCGCAGACACCGCCCCGCTCCAGGTAATCCTCCCAGCCGATGTCCCACAGGTCATCGGAGGAGGCAAGGCGGTACATATCGAAATGGAACAGCGGGATGCGGCCGCTTAAGTATTCGTTGACGATGGTATAGGTGGGACTGGTGACCAGATCGGTGCAGCCCAGGCCCTTTGCCAGACCCCGGGTAAAAGCGGTCTTTCCGGCACCCAGGTCCCCCCGGTAAGCAAGGACCGTCCCCGGCTGTAAAACCGCCCCCAAAGCCGCCCCAACTGCTTCCGTCTCAGAGGGGGAGTTGGTTAAAAAAGTCATAGTTATTGCTCCTATGTAGGTTTTTCTGAGAAAAGCCTTCCCCCGGGGGGAAGGTGGCACGGCGCAAGCCGTGACGGATGAGGGAT
>ERZ1032130.212-NODE-212-length-16844-cov-4.987670_pt1 | contig 16844 bp, 17 predicted proteins | sample MGYA00517879_ERZ1032130 | MGnify/ENA primary metagenome ERZ1032130 (study PRJEB33719, sample SAMN04262597) | wastewater metagenome | biome: rural village; feature: animal feces; material: feces | host: Bos taurus | place: El Salvador | collected 2012-01-31 ...
CCCTGTTCCAATGCCTCATCAATGGCTTCTCTGTTTTCTTTTGGAAGCTTTTTGTTATCATCTAATAAGGTTCCGTCCAGATCCAAAAAAATCATTTTTGTTTTCATTTCTGACTCCTCTCCCGCTCGCTTTTCGGTTCATTGGTATATTTTTCTGTCAGAAGCACATACTGAAAAATAAAACATATCTGTGTTTATTATAGGGAGATTTTATGACATTTTCAAGTGATTATCAGAAAAATAAAAATGATTTAATGCAGACCCTTCGTGTGAAGAACAGCTTTGATCTAATCTGTAAAGATACTATGATCGGCGAAAAAAATGCCTGCTTTTTCTTTGTAGACGGACTTACTAAGGATGAAGTTATGCAAAAGCTCTTATCCGGATTTTACACGATCAAAGCAGAGGATATGCCTGAAAATGCTTCTGACTTTTCCACACAGCAGCTTCCTTATATTGAAGTAGATGTAAACATCGATATTGAACAGACGGTCACAGGTATTCTCTCCGGTATGACTGCACTTTTGATTGATGGTTATGACGCTGCAATCTGTATGGATGTAAGAACCTACCCTGCAAGAAGTGTGGATCAGCCGGAAAAAGAAAAAGTCCTTCGCGGTTCAAAAGACGGTTTTGTGGAAACCGTCGTATTTAACACAGCACTGATCAGAAGACGAATCCGCGACCCACATCTGACTATGGAAATGTTTTCTGTTGGAACTATTTCCCACACAGATGTAGTTCTTTGCTATATGGAAAATCTTGTTGACCAGGAACTGTTAAACTATGTACGAGATAAAATTCAAAATATCCCAACACCTTCCTTAAATATGAACCAGACAAGCCTCGCCGAATGTCTGTATGCACGAAAGTGGTTCAATCCCTTTCCAAAATACAAATATACTGAGCGGCCAGACACCTCAGCGGCCAGCATTTTAGAAGGAAGTCTTGTTATCCTGGTTGATACTTCTCCTTCTGCCATCATTCTCCCTACCAGCCTTTTTGGCATTATGGAAGAGGCAGATGATTATTATTTACCGCCGATCACAGGAACTTATCTAAGACTGACACGATTTATCATCAGCACAATTACCTTTTTTATCACGCCCACAATCCTATTGCTTACAATGTATCCGGAATGGATTCCTGAATGGCTCTCTTTCATCAAGCTTCAGGAATACACTCATGTACCCCTGATGTTTCAGTTTCTAATTCTGGAAATTGCAGTAGACGGATTAAAACTTGCCGCAGTCAATACACCCAGTATGTTAAGTACGCCTTTAAGCATCATTGCCGGTCTTGCTCTTGGAGAGTATGCAGTTTCCTCTGGGTGGTTTAATGCCGAGGCTATGCTGTATATGGCTTTTGTTGCTCTCTCAAACTATACGCAGCCAAGCTATGAGCTTGGCTACGCATTAAAATTCTTTCGTATCATTACGTTGGTTCTGACCGGTTTTTTCGGTCTGTGGGGCCTGATTGCTGGCACGGTTTGTTTAATACTGGCACTGCTTCTCAATCACACCATTGACGGTCGCAGACGCTACCTTTATCCACTCATTCCTTTTGACTGGAAAGTGTTAAAACGGCAGTTATTGCGGCTCCGCAGGGATGAAAACTCTTGAGTTTTCATCCTTTTTCTCTATTTTCTTTAAATATTCCCTGGCTTCCTGAACAAAAAAATCCTGGGCACACAACAGCACTTTTCCGCGACGATCGATTCTTTCATAGGTTCCATCCGCCTGCATAAGCTGCGCTTTTACGTTATCACTTAACAGAATCCTTAACATCTCGATCATCTGACCTTTCAAATCATCATTGTCAATTGGAAACAGAATTTCCACACGGCGATCCAGGTTTCTAGGCATCCAGTCTGCACTGGCACAATATACCTCTTCTTTTCCATCATTCCAGAAATAATAAATTCGGCTATGCTCTAAGAAATCACCTACGATAGAACGCACCGTAATATTTTCACTGACCCCTGGAATACCTGTTCTTACACAACAGATTCCCCGGACGATCAATTCAATCTGCACCCCGGCTCTGCTTGCATCATAAAGAGCATCACAAATTTCCTTGTCACAAAGAGAATTCATTTTAGCAATGATTTTTGCCTCCCTGCCAGCCAGTGCATTCTCCCGCTCTCTTCCTATCAGTTCAAGGAACTTTTCACGAAGCCATAATGGAGCAAGAGATAATTTATTCCAATGTAACGGTTCAGAATAACCGGACAGCATATTAAATACTGCAGTGGCATCCTCTCCGATGCTTTCAGAACAGGTTAACAGCCCAATGTCCGTATATAATTTTGCCGTTGCATCATTATAATTTCCGGTTCCAAGATGCACATATCTTCTAATGCCCTCTTCTTCCAGACGTACCACCAGAGTTATCTTGCTGTGGGTTTTTAGTCCCACCAGACCATAAATGACATGACATCCTGCTTTTTCAAGCATTTTAGCCCACACAATGTTATTCTCTTCATCAAATCGCGCCTTCAATTCAACCAGCACAGAAACCTGTTTTCCATTTTCTGCTGCCTGTGCAAGGGCCGCAATGATCGGTGAATTGCCACTGACACGATACAATGTCTGTTTAATGGCCAATACCTGCGGATCTGCCGCTGCTTTCTGAATCAGCTTCACCACCGGGTCAAAGGATTGGTACGGATGATGCAGCAAAATATCCCCTTTGGCAATTTCATCAAAAATATTGTAGTCACCATGAAGTCCCGGAACTGCTGCCGGCACATGCTTTGGCGCACGCAAATGTTCAAATCCATCCATTCCATACATTTTCATAAGAAATGTCAGATCTAACGGACCGTTGATTTTATAAATGTCATCATTTTTAATCTTTAGCTCTTTTTTCAGGATCTTCAGCAGAGAGGCTTCCATATTCTCTTCCACTTCCAGGCGAATTGCCTCTCCCCACTGACGTTTTTTCAGCTGCTTCTGGATTTCCTTCAATAGATCCTCTGCTTCATCCTCCTCAATGGTTAAATCCGCATTTCTCATGATACGGTACGGATGAGCACAAATAACATCATAGCTTAAGAACAGTTCGCTGATGTTTCTCTCAATGATCTGTTCCAGTAAAATTACCTGAATATTCCCTGCAGAATCTGCCGGAAGTCTGATGATTCTCGGAAGCACTGCCGGCACCTGAACCGTTGCAAATTCTGCCTCTGCTTTCTTCTCGTCTTTTTTCTTTAAGATTGCACCAATGTTTAGAGACTTGTTACGAATCAGCGGAAAAGGCCTTGAAGAATCCACTGCCATGGGAGTCAGTACCGGATATACATTTTCTTTAAAATAATGATCTGCGTACTTTTTCTGTTCCTCAGTTAAATCCTCGTGGTGTGTAATCACTTTCAGGCCATTTTCTGCCAGCTGTGGCAGCAAAGAACGATTATAAGTGGAATACTGGCGTCCAATCATTTCATGGGTTACCTCATTGATTCGTGCCAGCTGCTCTTTTGCTGTGAGACCCGCAAAATCTTTTTTGATATAATCCGCATGTACCATATCTTTTAAGGATGCAACACGAACCATGAAAAATTCATCCAGATTAGATGCTGTAATGCTTAAAAATTTCAGTCGTTCAAATAATAGATTTTCTTTATCTCTGGCTTCCCCCAAAATTCTTTCATTGAATTTCAGCCAGCTAAGTTCCCGGTTCTCATAATATTCCGGTTTATATTTTTCGATTTTTTCCATGCTGCCCTCCACTACATGATCTTCTTGCGACGTAGCACCGGTGTAACACCAAATACATCTTCAAAAAATTCCGCCTTTTCACGAAGCAGACCCTGTTCTAAGGTAATATCTTCCAGAGTATCCACTGTCAGAATCATTTCTGTATCTTTTAAATTCACACGGATTTCCTGAATCTTTTGCTTATGACTTCTGTCCATTGCATTAGAAATGCGAAGAATCGCTGCCAGCTTACAAACCTTCATATACTGTTCCCGATTCAGTGCACTGCTCTCTGCAAATTCTTCATAGGAAATAATGTCCATGGAATTGTATTTCACAATGTTTGCAACGATTTCTCTCTCCGCATGAGAAAGTCCGATGATTTCTGATGCCATAATTATATTGTATGAACATTCCGCCGAATGAGACATACTGATATATTTGCCACAATCATGAAGAAGCACCGCAATCTGTAACAATAATCGTTCTCTTTTCTGCATTCCATGAAGAGACCTGGTCTTATCAAAAATCGTCAGTGCCAATGTGGTCATCACATTCACATGGTTTCGATTGCTCTGATAACGCTTTCCCATATTTTTTGCAGAAACAATAATATCGTTCTCGAAATCATGGGCGGATTTTAAAATCTTATTCTTCTCTGCGTAATCATAGGTCAGTCCATCACAAAGATTTAAGGACGGCATCCAGATTTCCTTCGCTTCTGTTTCCTCGATCAGCTTTCGATATACAACCAATGTTGTCAGAATAAGGGCCTCGTTTTCCGCCGGAATGCCCAAAGTTTTTAACATTTTCTGCGGATTCTTGCTTAGCATTTCTTTATAAAATGCATGATATTCCTCTGCGCTCACAGTATGACGTTCGCTCTGAGCAGCATTCACATAGCGGGAAATGTATGGACTATAATCTCCAATTAAAATAATATTTTCAATTTTTCGATCCTTTAAGTAAAGCTTACGGTAGGTTTTAAGAGCATTATTAGCGATTTCCTCTACCACATGTTCAAAACGGCTGCCCTGCTCAAACACATTGCTCAACCGCTCTTTCAGACGGTTCGTACCAATTCTGATATTCTGGGTAGATACCAGGCAATCTTTATCAAAGAGTGAAATCTGAATACTTCCCCCGCCAACATCAATGATCGCAGTCCCTTTCTGAATGATTTTCTCAAAATCCTTTTCCTGGGATGCAATAGATTTATAACTTAAATAACGAAGCTCCGAGTTACTGAGCAATTCAATGTTAATCCCTGTTTTTACAAAGATACGATCCAAAAGTAAGGTGCGTTTTTCCAGCTCACGAATGACTGACGTTGCACTGGCACGATACTCCGTAACCCCAAATTCTTTCATAATACGCTTGAAATCAAGCAGAACACTGCAAAGCTCGTCAAGACGATCATTGCTGATTCGTCCGGTACGATAAACATCTTTTCCAAGCTCCATACGGTGCCGTATATAGTTGATTTCTTTCATGTTTTTTTGCGACAGCGCATAAATTTTCATGCTGACTTCATAAGAGGCAATTTCTATGGCTGCAAATGTAGTGACTTTCATGACAGACTTCCTTTAAATATTTTTTCCATATCAAAAAGATACTTTTCTTTAACATATAATTATAGCTTAATCGTAACCTTTTGTCATGAAAATTCTATTGTTTCCTTCCATACTTTTGTAAGCTTTTCGAGACTCCATGCCGCATTAGCGGGACTGGTGGATTGAAGCTTTACCGCCTGAATTCCGGTTACTTTTTCCGCATATTTATGGTACAACTCGTAAGCTTTTCCACCATTTACGTAAATGCGCTCCACTCTGGAATTATTCAGGATCTTTGAAAAATCATTGACCACCACATCTTTGATGGATGTGTCACTGGAACCCTGAATACTGCAGCTTGCAATTACATCCCAAACTGCCACATGATTTTTTAGCAGCATTTCTTTCTTTTCCTCGATAGTTACAGGAACTTCCCATTCCAACACGTTCGCCATGACTTTCCAGAAACGATTCTGCGGATGACCATAGAAAAAATGATTCTCTCTGGATTTTACTGATGGAAAGCTTCCCAAAATCAATATTTTTGAATTCTCATCAAACACTGGCTCAAAGGTATGCTTTAAACTCTGATATTCCATGATATTGTTTCTCCTATTTAGGCTCCCGTCCCTCTCCAAACACACGGATCATTTCCCTAGTGAGGCTGATTCCATCATCTTTAATTGGAAGTTCTCTGCGGTTATGCCACTCTGCAAGTGCCAGTTCATTCTCATCCAGATGAATTTCGTCACTGCCATCCAGACTACAGTAGAACCCCATCAAAACTGCACCGTCTCGCCCCCATGGCTGGCTCTTATAATAGCGAATATTTTTCACTTTCAGCCCAACTTCTTCCATAACCTCACGCTGCACTGTTTCTTCCATGGTTTCACCAATCTCTGTATACCCGGCAATCAGCGCATAGTTTGTAGTGGCACGGCCTGCGTATTTACTGAGCAAAATACGATCTCCATCTATTACCCCAATGATCACCGCCGGTGAAATCCTTGGAAATATCATATTTCCGCACTCCGGACAGCGAAGCATCCGTTCTCTCGTATCATGTACTGTTGGTGTCTGACAGGCTCCACAAAAGCGGTTATTTTTATACCACTGATACAGATGGGATGCAGTAAATGCTGCAAAGCATTCTGTTTTGGTTTTATACAGACTCAAACTTCTGATTCCTTCATATTCATAGGAAGTATCTGCAGATTCTCCTGCTTCACCCATCCATAAAAAATAATTCACACTCTGCATACGGAAAATATATTGAAAACTATCTTCCCGCCATGCATTCCATCTATTTTCCACCGCCCAGCATTTCACATCGGCAATGGAAGGATACTCCACTGCATTCTCTGCTGTACGTTTCAACAGAATGTTTCCATTTTTTATACAGATCGCCAAATCAGTATTTTTTGCTTTGATATTATAAAACTCATTTTCCAAACGTCCAAATTCTATCTTCTGCAGCATTGTCCTATCCTCGCATATATTCAATATGATTTCGTAATTATTCAGAACCTTCATAATTACATGATTTTTTATTATACCACCACTTACTGAATTACTACAACCACAGGATTCTCTGCAATCCATTCATGGGAATAATTCGGTGCCACCCAGACTTCTGAATCGTGGAAATTCGCTAGCGGTACCTCCTCAATCATATAGCTTACTCCATCCGCTCCTGCTTCTTCATCCGCATCATAGCATCCTCTGCTTCTGATTTCATACTCTGTTCCCTCTGCATCATAAAATTTATGGGTCAAAATCTGATGAAAATGATTTTCCTTTCTCCGAACAGCCTTTAATTTCAATATCCAACCACTTTTCAATTTCTCTGCTGAATAGAAGGTCACACCTTCCGGCAGAGCTTCTGTTTCCCCTGTTTCCAGATTGATATATATTTTCTCCATATCTTTTTTAAGCCACTCTGCCCCTGTGATTACAACTTTCAATTTGTCTGCATCATAAAACCAGGAGCTTTCCGCTCTAAAGGACTCCAGGCTTCCATCCTCGTCAAAGCCGGTGGCCGTAACGCCTTCTGAAACTGCTTCAAATTTCATGCCATAATCAGTTTCAATATAGAAATCAAGGCGTTTGAGTATGGCAGTATTTTTTCTGTCATCAACAACATTTACCCGCATATGAGTCGGATAAATTTCCACATTCTTAATGGTAAGTTTCTGCCTTTCTAGTTCCACAGTCTGATTTACCATAATCTCCTTTCCAGCCGCAGTAAACTGAGGATCAAATTCCAGAAGAAAATCAAATTCTGCAATGTATTCCTCATCTAACGGTGCCTGAGGATAAAACATATCTTCCTCAATATTTGCTGTCGGAGCTTCACCTGCGGATACCGAATTGTTCCTGATTCTCAATTTCAGTCTGAGACTTTCCGGCACATTTTCTTCCACAAAATCAATATTGATGCTGCGAAGTTCTCCATTTGGCACATGCCAGTCATTAGATCCATAGGTGCATGGCGGTGGTGAAGATCCATCTGCACTTAGCACTCTTGGTTCTGCATTGATGTCTTCATATACATCAGAGTACAGGCGATAAAATACATTAACCTGCTTCTGATCTACGATCAAATACTCTACTTTTGCAGACACTTTCCTGTCCGTCTTCATCAGATTCATCGGCTGAACATACTCATTTTTTACTGCATCCGTTAAAGATGAAGAAAATGTAACTGCTTCTGCCAGCTCTCTTAATACCGGAATCTGTGCACAGGCATAGGCAACAGGTACAGAGAAATTTACCAGAAGAACAAACAATGTAAATGCTGCAGCCACGCCAAGTAAATACTTCCACACATAATTTTTACGGGATCGTCTTTTTTCTGCCCGTTCCAATGTATGCTCCAATTGTGTAACAGGACTTTCTAATTCCTGCAATAATGCATCATATTCTTCCAAACGGTTCATCCCTACACCTCCTCACTTAATTCCAGTTTCAACAATCTCAATGCTTTTCGCTGTCTTGTAGCTGCAGTTCCCTGAGGGATTTGCAAAGTCTCTGCGGTCTCACTTAATGTATAACCTGCAAAATAGCGTAAGATTACTACTTCTCTTAGTTCTCTCGGAAGTCTTCGGATTGCTTCTTTTAGTGGAAGAGAATCGAATTCCTCTGCCTCAACTTCCGCAAATTCATCAAAAGTACAAAAGCGCTTTTGGCGGCGCAGTTCATTATAACATTCATTGATCAATATCCTTGTGATCCATGTGTCAAAATATTCCGGCTGTCGAAGCCTTTTATAGCTACACAGTGCTTTATAGACAGCTTCGTCCACCGCATCCAGTGCAAGTGCCTCACTGCCAAGATACAGCAGGGCTGTTTTGTATAGTTTTTGTCGAATGTTTTCGATGTGTTTAGCAAATTCCTCGTAATTCACAGGCTTCACCTCCCTCTTTGTACATTAGACGCAGAAAACGATTGTTTTTATTGCATTGTCTGAATTTTTCATAAATTAAGGGATGTTTGCACACCCCTTCTATTGTTTAACATTCTTTTTTCAATTCTTCCGTCAATCGTTTGATCAAATGTCCCACTGCATACCACACAGTCTCATAGCGGATAAATCGTAAAATATTTTTATCTAAAAAGACTTGCAGCTGAGCATCAAATTCTTCATCTGAATTCCAAAACTGGATACGGCAATCTAAAAAATCAAACAGCGGAAGTTCATAGGCCACATCTCCTTTTCCAGCCTTTTTTCCTCCCAGTTTTTCACAGGCTCTGCAAAACAGCTCCTCCTTATGATCAAATACCCTGCACCTGTCACCGAACAGTCCGTCACCGAGTTTTTTGCCACTTGACTGTAACACAGACAGGCTGCTCAGATTTATATACTCCCCTGCCGCCTGACAATTTTCCTGGGAATCACAAAGCAAATCATAAATTGTCAATGCTTCATTAAAATCCCCCTCTGTACAGGTCAAAAAATCATCTTCCGACCATTCCAGATATCCTGTTTTTCGGTCAATTCGATAACAATGTCCGATAAATTTTATATATAAATAGTTCTCATCAGCCTTCAGGGCAAATTTTTGAATCATTTTTTCCTGATCGTATTTCAGGAAATCTCCCTGAACTCTGCGCTTTGTAATTTCATAATTTGATACACGTTCCATAGTTATCCTCATCTGTTTTATTTCTTCACTCTTCAATGCATCTCAACTTTTTCTATCATATCATAGATTTCTTATATAACTCTCTAAATTTTTGTAAAAAACATGCAAAAATCCCCCTGAACGACAAATCGTCCAAAGGGATTTTTTATTGGATAGAGAAATTAGTATCTTTTAATCTTTTTAGATGGTGTTTTAGGAAACTCTGTATCACGAACGACCAGACTGTAAATTCGCTTATAAGCCGGAGCACCTGTATTATATTCATCAATCAGCTTCTGAAGTTCGGCTTTTACATCTGTAATACCCATCTTTTCCACATATTCTGCCTCAGGGAAAATCTCAGCTTCGATAACACCTTCTTTTTCACGAACAATGATTTCGCAGATGATCTTGTTTTCTCCAAGCTTGTTTTCCAGCTCTTCCGGTGATACATTTTCACCATTTTTTGTGATGATCAGGTTTTTCTTGCGGCCTGTCAAATGTACGAAACCATCTTCATCCACATAGCCTAAGTCACCTGTACGTAACCAGCCGTCAACCAATGTTTCTGCTGTTTCTTCCGGCATTTTGTAGTAGCCCTGCATCACACTGCTTCCGCGCACCCAGAGTTCTTCATCCACTGTCTTAGCTTCGCAATTCGGCAAAAGCTGTCCTACTGTTCCTTTACGAATATTCCAGCCAACCGTTGTACTGATGGTTGGTGCACATTCTGTCATACCGTAGCCCTGTAAAATATCAATTCCATATTTTCCAAACAGATCCAGCATTGCTGGTGGAAGGTATGCACCACCACTGATAATGGTTGTAAACTGTTCGCCGAATACTTCTCTTTTTACAACTTCCGCTGGTAAACCTTCTGCTGCTTCCAGTTTTTTTGCCATGGTTTCGATCATTAACGGAACCATTAAGATGATGTTTGGCTGGAATAATTTAATATTCTTCGCCATACGCATGAGAGAATCATTTAAGCAGATTGTACTTCCACTATAGAATCCTTTCAAAAAGTCATTGGTAAGACAATATGCATGATGAATCGGAAGTACGGATAACATCACAGTATCCTCCGGAAATTTCATATCCAAGCAGCTGGCATTTTCTGCCAGATTTCTCTGTGTCAGCATAACACCCTTGCTCTTTCCTGTAGTTCCGGATGTAAACATGATAGTTGCCAGCTGATCCGGTTGAATATCACATTCAAATCCTGCACTTTCTGCATTCATTAACTGCCAGAAAGAAAGGATTCCATCTGTATGTTCTGTTTTCTGCATGGAAATAACATATTTTAACTGCGGACAATGTTCTCTTACAACAGCTAAAACATCTGCACGAACTTCATCTACAACAAATACTGTTGCATCCGAACGATCAATCAGTTCACACAGATCCTCTGCCGGAAGAAGAACATCCAAAGGAACTGCCACACTTCCACTGTTTGTAATACCCAAATAGGTCACAACCCATTCATAAGAGGTCGCACCAACCAATGCCACATGCTGTCCCTGTTCTCCCAAATTTTTTAAAACGGCTGAAAACTTTTCACTGTCAGCTTTTAACTGGGCATAGGTTTTTGTTTCGATTTCATTTTTGCCTTTTTTATAACGAATGGCAGCTTTTTCAGGTACTCTTCTTTCTGCGGATACGATAAGATCGCGAATTGTACTAACTAACATAATCACACTTCCTTTTCCAATGATATCAGCTTATTCGCTGATAGATTCCAAATATGCAGCAGCTTCACCAACAGTACGAACCTTTGCCACTTCCTGCTGATCGATTTCTACGTTAAATTCATCTTCCAGTTCTCCAAGCATGCTCATAAAGTCAAAAGATGTAAATCCCAAATCTTCCATAAAACGGGAATCTGCAGTTACATTTTCAGCATCCACTTCTACATAGTTACAAATAATTTCTACTAATTTTTCAAACATTTCGTTATTCTCCTTAAATTCTGATTTCTATACTAAATTGATAATGTCACCGATTGTTAAGTCAGGATTTTCAATACCTTTGAACATAATCTTGCATACATAATAGTACATATACTCTAATTCTTCCCTGCTTACAGATGCCACCTGATGTTCAAAGCTAAAATCAAGTCCGTTGTCATCTGTACGATGCATGACTGTCAGATACATTGCCTGAGTCGTTGCACCATTTGGATACCATTTTGTTTTATACTGAATACCATCTGCCTTTGCCAGACCTTCTTTTTTCATGGAAAGCGGCTGATAGGTCAATGACATTGGTTCATAGGTCTGTCCTGGCGCAACCGGGTATGTTTTTGCACGGTATGCAAAATAATCTGTTGGATTGTAGTTTGCATGACGGAAATATTCATTCTGTTTGTCACGGATTTCACAAAGTCCTTCCATGAATGTTTTTTCCTTTGGAATGATTGTTCTAAACGGGAAGGAATGAATTCTTGTACCGCCGGATTTCTTTTCTTTTAATGTAGCACGTCTTGCAATGGCTGTATTAATAGAAAAGTCATCATTTCCATTCATTTTCTGGAAATATGTACGAAGTCCCATTAACAGAAGCACTGTTAAAGAAATATGCTGTTCTTCGCAGAATTTCATCAAACGTTCTGTTGGTTCAGCCTCCAGATGGAAAATATCCAGTGCAGAATCCACATTCTGAGAAGCATTGACTGCTGCACGAAGTTCCGGATTATTGCATCTTTCACGTTCCATCTGTAATTTCTGAGGACCATTGATGCCATTATAAATTGGTTCTGATTCTTCAATGATCTTCTGGAAGAATTCCGCATCACGATCCTTCGCTTTACAGCCGGCTTCATAAGCCAAATCCTTCTGAAGCTGTTCTACATAGGATGCCATATCCTTCGGATAAGGAACTCCTTCGAATTTTGCGTTACAGTATAATTCAATGACATCAGTCAGGAAATAAATCAGGGACTGAGCATCCATTGTCATATGATCCACAAGATTGTATGTACCCATAAATCCATCCGGTGTCTTGATCATTACGATTCTGTTCATCGGAGAATCAATCTGCTTAAATGGCACGCGTGTCCATTCTGTCATAATCGCATTTGCTTCTTCCATGGTTTTTCCGGTGAAGTCCACATATTCGATTTCTCTTTCTTCTTTATCTACAATATACTGATACCAGTTTCCTTCTTTGTCTTTCGCAAAACGGATACGCATGGATTCGCATCTGTCATATGCCTTATAAATACTTTCTTTTAATACATCGATATCAAGCTCCATACCAATTGTCAGACTGGTACCAATGTTTACAACCTCTTTTTTCGGGCAGAAGCTCTGGTAAAATAAGTGAAACTTCTGTGCATTTGTTAACGGGTATACCGGATATCCTTTTCTTTTTGTCATCATAATATAACTCCTCCTATAAATTCATTCAGTGCTTTTTCATAGCTTGTTGGGTCTTTATAGTAACTTTCTGCATGTGCTGCACCTTCAATGATCAATTTCTTTTTTGGTGAAGCACAGTTTTGATAAATCGTCTCACACATACTGCATGGCACAAAAGTATCTCCTGAACCATGAATCAACAAAATCGGCACCTTTGCCTTTTTCACTTCTCTTGCTGCATTGCATTCATCCAGTCCATAGCCTGATAATTTACGATTCATAAAATCTGAAATCTGTATTGTCGGAAATGCCGGCATATGATACATACTCTTTAACACATGGGTAAACACTTCTTTGGCAGAAGTAAAGGCACAGTCGGAAATAATTCCTTTTACCTGTATCGGAAGCTTCAAACCACTTGTCATTAATACAGTGGCACCTCCCATGGATGTTCCGTGAAGCAGAATTTCCACATCTTCTCCACAATCTTTGATCACCTTTTCAATCCATTTCAACGCATCCTGACGATCCAGACAGCCAAATCCAATATGCTTTCCTTCGCTCTGTCCATGAGCACGCTCATCCACCAGCAGCATGGAATATCCTTTTTGCAGATAATATCCTGACAAGCCGATGTAATCACTCATTCCCTGACTTGTATAACCGTGGAAACAGATTACCACCTTTTTGCATTCACCCTGTGGAAACCATGTGGCATGAAGTTTGAGACCATCAAAACTTTCTATCCATAAATCCTCATGAGGCTGGGACATCATCAGATCTTTTCGTTCCTTGATAAATGCCATATGCTGATTCCAGTCTGTTCCTGCCATTTTCATGGTTCTTTCTTTTTTTGCATTTCCCCGGATCATGGTTCTTCGATAAAAATAAGCGGCAATTCCAACCTCTATCACCCCAAGTACTCCGGCAGCAAAACCAAATACTTTCTTAAGCTTCATTGAATTCTCCTTATTGATTTCTTTCGATTAAATCTTTCAGTTTTAACGCTTTATCAATATTTCCTTCAACTTTTAATCTGCAGCATAAAAATTCATGCACAGGATCCTTTTCTCCCTTCATGATCGCAGTAAATAATTCTGCACTGCCAATGAACATGGCATCACGATCGTGATATTCATAAGGCTCAATATATAATTTTCCTTCTTTTACTTCTACATAGAATATACCGGATGCTTCACCGGTTACATTAAACTGGAATGCCAGATGCTCTGTAATATCGCTCACATCTGCTCCATTGAACGTCTGCTTAACACTTGCGAAATACTCTGAATAAGTCATTTCTCTAAATCCTCCGAAATTCTTGGATACTTTCTTTTTGACCGTCGGTCAAATCGTTACGAACATATCCTACCACCATTTTTGACCGATGGTCAATCTGCATTTTTCACAATTTTGGGGATATTTCGAAATAAAATTTTGTAATTGATTATATAAAATATCCTGTGCTATAATTTTGTAGTTAATTTATCAAAATACAGAAAGGTTCTCTATATGGAAACTAATTCAAAACGTGATCAAATTCTGGATGCTTTTCGGGAATTGCTGGAAAGCGAAGATATTATGCATATATCCGTAAATAAAATTGCAAAAAAGGCTGGAATCAGCAAAGGAAGTATTTACTACTACTTCTCTTCTAAAGATGAAATATTAAATGCTTTGATCAAACGTACTTATGCAGATGCGTTGGAAATGGCCAAAGGACTTGTACATCAGACAGATCTTTCAATCTATGCCCGCCTGGCTCAGATTACCAATGCCTGTGTCAGGGCTACCAGAGATTTCTTAAAACGAAGTGAAGTTGTGAAAGACCTACTGCCTGCATCCGACAGAAATTACGACAGTGCCTATATTCATCAGCAGTTTATGAAACACAGCATTGTTGACTTCAAAGATATTTATACGGAAATTATTCAGCAGGAAATTGATAAAGGAACTGTCAAATTTGACTGTGCCGCAGAAATTGCTGAAATTGTGTTGATCGTATTAACTGTGAAGATTGATAATACATTATCACCTTCCTCTGACGAGGAAACCACCAAAACATTACAGACACTGATCACATTATTAGAAAGAGGCACCGGTAACGAAGATGGTGCATTCGGAATTAAATTTTAACAGCAAACTATTTATGGCACTGGAAAACCCAGTGCCATTTTCTATGTTCCCATTTATAAAACAAAATTGTTATCTCACCGGCGCCAAAAGGACTTTTCCTGTTCCACGGTATACATTTACCAGGCCTTCTCCGGATGCTGCAGAACCTATCAGGCTCTTACCGGAACGTTCTACTGTAAAATCAAGACTTCCACTCCATGCAATGGCAAAATTACCATCAACCTTTAACACATCATTGTTCAATGTAATTTCCACAAGCTCTTCTCTTGGACAAGGAGATTCCAGACAAAGAATACCTTTCCCCTGAATTCCCAGGTTAAATAAGCCTTCACCCCCCGCTACTGCAGAAGACAAATTCGATCTCATCACTGCCTTGTGCTTCAATGTAGACTCACAGGCAAGGAACAACCCATCATCCAAAACTACGGAGCCATTCCAGTCGGCCACATCAACCAGAAGAATATGTTTGTATGTTGGCTCTAATACAAGAGTTCCGCTTCCGGTATATTCAGGTTTGATTGCAGATTCTCCGGTTACTGAACCACGAACTGCTTTGCCAAACAAATCTCCAACACCCTTCACACCGGTTGTTGCTTTCACATCACCAACCATCCAATGCATTGCACCAGCCTGAACCGTCACATGAGATTTTGAAATATCACATACCACCTGTTTCTTTCTCACATTCATCTGGCTGGAATAGTATGCAACCATTGCATTTTGTGGCATCACACTCAAATCTCGCTGGTATTCTACTACCGAAAATGCTCCTAAAGAATCGGTGATTTTCACATCATCATTGTCAAAAAAGTTTTTAATCTGATACATAAACCTTCCTCTCTTTCACTTTTTTAATATTTTTACTCATATTTATTTCCATCACTGTCAAAATAGGCCACATACAGCGTATAATCTTTATATGGTGTCGGTGAACATATAATTGTGGAATTATCCGTCAAATATGTTGTTGACTGACTTGCTTTTCCCGGAACCGTATAGGTAATTTCTGCCCGCTCTGTCTGCGCCCCCTGAAACCAAATAAAGTCATACCAGACCTCATGAATGTAACTGCCGCAGATTACAATGTTATCTTTGCCCCGGCGTGTATGGGTCCGCAGCCTGTATTTTCCATTTCCTTTGGGTTCAAAAACCGCAATCCCGGATTGTCCATGATCACTCTCAGCTCCGGTAATAATATAATCCTCCAACAGTCGTTCTGTTACGATCGTCCAATGAGTTCCTTCCTGAAGACGATTCAGCATTTCTTCTCTGCGTGCCATGGTAGAACCATCCGGCCTCATACAATACCATAAAATAGGTCTGCCAACTATAATCAGTAATAGCACAATAACACCGATCATTACAATTTTCTTTTTTTAATATCCATGATTCATCCTCTGTGGCTCCAAGTTAATAAAAATATTTTACCATATAATTTTCTCAATGAATACGAAATACTTTCTAAAGATTTTGTAGTTTCCTTAATCAAATCCTCTAACAAGTGCAATTAGTCCGACAATAACTAAAATAGGAAATGCAATGGAAAGCAGACCGCCCAATACGAGTACGATCAAAATCATTGGAAGAAGCACCAACGTAACAATCACCTTTGAAATCCCCCAGGTTGCTCTAATTGCAAATCCAATCATTTTTCCAAATACCACAATCATTAAAATTGTAAATAAAAAGCTTAACATTTATTCTCAACTCCTTTTCTATGACTCCATTATAGATGCATAACTCTTACAGAAAAACCTCTTATTTAGAGAAATGAGGCACTTATTTTCTTTTTTTTAGCGACATAGAAAAATTAAGAAAAACTTCCATTTTCTTTCAGAGCATCATCCTTTATAATATATTTATATTTTGAAACAAATGGTATCAATCGAGGGAGACATCATGGGACGAAAATCTACAAAAGAAAATAAGACATTTTATCAGACAAGCAGGGAAGCACTGGGGCTTACCAGAGAGC
>ERZ1032130.213-NODE-213-length-16709-cov-5.856731_pt1 | contig 16709 bp, 18 predicted proteins | sample MGYA00517879_ERZ1032130 | MGnify/ENA primary metagenome ERZ1032130 (study PRJEB33719, sample SAMN04262597) | wastewater metagenome | biome: rural village; feature: animal feces; material: feces | host: Bos taurus | place: El Salvador | collected 2012-01-31 ...
CTCAAAGATTGAGGGGCAGGGGAGCTGAAAGTGTGTACTACACACTATTTTTATTTTCAAAAAAGAATGGAAATATTACAAAGGAGACAGTAAAATGGAAATATATAAAGGACGTCCAATAGACATTAAAGGGCGTGAAGATAGAGAAATCAGAGTCTATGAATTATTAGATGAACTTGGAATTGAATATATCAGAACAGATCATGAACATGCAGATACCATGGAAGCATGTAATGAAATCGATGCAGTGCTGGATGTTCTGATTTGTAAAAATCTATTTTTGTGCAATCGTCAGAAAACAAATTTTTATCTATTGCTGATGCCGGGAGATAAACCTTTTAAAACAAAAGAATTATCTTCGCAGATAGGCAGTGCAAGACTTTCTTTTGCATCGGCGGAGGACATGGAAAAATATCTGGATATCCATCCGGGTGCGGTAAGTGTTATGGGATTAATGAATGATCATGATAATGTGGTACAGCTTCTTGTGGATGAGGATGTTTTAAAAGATGAGTATTTTGGCTGTCATCCATGTGTGAATACCTCCAGTATGAAATTAAAGACGGAAGACGTATTTACAAAGTATCTGGATGCAGTACATCACAATTATAAGACAGTTACGTTAATTGGCGAATAGTAAACTTAAAAATTTACTATTCAAAAGAAAGGAAACTTAATGTTACAAAAAAATAGAAAAATATTTGAGTTTACAGGGAGTATGCTGCTCTCGGCAATGGTATTTCTCATAATTTATAAATTCATACCGATCGTGTATTCCACAAATGATGACCGTATGATCGCGGAAATTGTATCGGGACAGTTTACCGGAAAGCCGGAAAGCTATGGAATCCAGATGACTTATGGATTTACATGGTTTTTAAGTAAGCTTTATGAGATTGCAAGAGGCTTGAACTGGTATGGAATCCTATTGATAGGTACGCAGATTTTTTCTTTTGGAACTGTTTTATATCGTCTGCAGAGTTTTTCAGAAAAGTGTTTAACTAAAATAACTGTTTTGCTTACGGCAATTTTTCTTTATGTCATACTTTGGTTAAAGGTTTATGTACAGCTGACCTATACAACCACAGCAGCTTTTGTTGGTATGGCAGCAATTTTCTGGTATGCCACTTCTAAAACAAATTGGATAAATATTTTGATGGCGGTGATTTTGGCAAATATTGCATTTTGCATTCGTCCGAATGTATTTTATCTCTTTGTACCGGCCACAGGTCTTGTTTATCTGTGGAAACTGATTGGAAAAAAGGATTTAAAAAAAGGGACAATCGCTGCACCTTTTGTAATTCTGGCAGTGACGGCAGTTTTATTTGTAATTAATGCATCAGCCTATTCTAAGGATGGCTGGAAGGACTTCAGGGATTTCTTTGATGTGCGTACCAATGTGTATGATTACTATGATCTGCTTCCTTATAATGAGTATCCGGAATTATACGAACCATCCGGAATCTCAGAAGAAGAGTTCAATATGATGCGTGTGTACAATTACACGGTACTTGGAGATTTGCCAAAAGAGTTTTTTCCGGAATATCTGGAAGCCTGCAAACAAATGGAAAAAGAGCAGGGAATTAGTTTTGTCAGCAGATCTGTGAATGCAGTGAAAGTATTTGTAAAAGATATATTTTCAAATACTTACGGAAATGAAAATACCTTTCTATTTGTTTTGGCAGCAGTTCTTTTGATTTTACTGGTCTACCTGAAAGAATATGCACTGGCCATTTACCTGGCAGTCCAGAGTGGAGTTTTATGTTTTGTATGGCTATACTTTACTTACTGGGGAAGAGCGATTGAACGAATTCAGGTAACCATGAGCTTGATTTTTCTGGCAGTGATTTTACATGTAATGATGGAGATGGTTCAGGTTCTGAAAAAGAAGAACCTCGATACCGCTAAAGATAAGAAAGAGCTTAGAAATGATAGAATGAGCACTGCGTTAAGTTTGATTGCATTAGCCATCACAGCGGTATTGAATTTTAATGGGTACCGTCATGAGAATATTGCAAAAACCAACTGGTATAACGATGTGCAGACTATCAAAGAATATTGTGCCAATGATCCGGACAGGCTTTATTACATGGATATTGCTACCATGACTGAGTTATACGGAAAATGTACGATTAAAAATACAGAACCGGAATATATCAATTATATTTCTCTGGGTGACTGGTCCGCTTACTCTCCGCATTATGAAGAAAAGCTTAAAAATCACGGTGTGGAAAATATTGCAGAATCCATTACCGATGAAAATACTTATGTGATCATGCTTCATAATTATCAGTTGAAATGTATGAAGGAATATTTAAATGTGGAGGAAGAATGGGTAGAAACCATTTTTGGGGCAAATGAAGTGCCTTATGCGGTTTACCAGTTTCATAAAAATTAGTTGCAGGAAACTGCAATAATACAAAAATACTTACGGAAAGAGAGGAATCAGTTTTGGAAAAAAAGACAACATGGAAAGTTATTTTATGCCTGCATCTTATTTTGTTCTTATACTCCTTAGAGAGTGTATGTTCTAAAATGGCAGCAGCGCAGGAAATGTTTTCATTTAAATTTTTCTTATTTTATGGTTTGGTGCTGTTTTTCTTATTTTTTTATGCCCTCGCATGGCAGAGAATTTTAAAGTACATGCCACTGACGGTAGCCTATGCAAACAAAGGGATTACCATTGTCTGGGGTATGATTTGGGGAGCAGTGTTGTTTCATGAGGCGATTACATTAAAGACAATTATTGGTGGTGTAATCATTCTCGCAGGAATTTTTATGGTGGTGACAAATAATGAACATTAAGTATGCATTTATTCTGCTGTTTATTTTCAGCGTATTTATTTCATCCTGTTCTCAGATTTTACTGAAAAAAGGAGCAAACAAAACATATAAAAATATCATTCAGGAATATTTGAATCCGTTGGTAATGGGAGCATATACCATATTCCTTTTGTCTTCATTTCTGACAATGTATTCCTATAAATATGTTCCATTGTCTATTGGTCCGATGATCGAAGCCATGGGATATGTATTTGTTGCAATTTTGGGAAGAATTTTCTTAAAGGAAAAAATCAATAAAAAGACAGCAATTGGTATGGGACTGATCTTAATGGGGATTGTAATTTGCAGTATATAAAAAAGCTTTATGATGCATTAATTGAATATGGAAAATCTGATTATGTGCCTCTTCACATGCCGGGGCATAAGCGTGCTCTAATGGAGTTTGAAAATCCCTACAGCTTTGATATTACAGAAATTGATGGTTTTGATAATCTGCATCATGCAGAAGGGATCATTAAAGATGCGGAAAAGTTTGCTGCAGCAGTCTGCCAGTCAGATGAGACTCATTTTCTGGTAAACGGAAGCAGCTGCGGAATTTTGAGTGCCATTTTCTCTGCCACGAAGCAGGGGGACGAGCTTTTAATGGCAAGAAACTGTCACAAGTCGGTGTATCATGCAGCAGAGCTTCGGGAATTAAAAACTCATTACCTTTATCCTGAAATGATGCCGGAGGGTATTTTAGGGGAAGTGACCGTGGAAATGGCAGAGGAAGCCTTTGAAAAATATCCGGATGCAAAAACATTGATCTTAACTTCTCCTACATATGACGGGGTAGTATCTGATGTGAAAGCAATCGTAAAAGTAGCCCATGCACGGGGAATAACGGTGATCATTGATGAGGCTCATGGTGCACATTTCTTAAAGGAAAGCGGTTTTCCAAAGAGCGCTGTTCGCTGTGGCGCGGATGTGGTGATTCAAAGTACCCACAAAACATTACCGGCGCTGACACAGACGGCAATCATTCATATCAATAAAGATTATAAATATAGGTCAAAAGCAAGAAAATATCTGACCATGTTTCAAACAAGCAGTCCTTCTTATGTGTTAATGGCAAGCATTGACAGTGCAATGCACTGGTATATGGAAGAAGGCAGGGAATGTTATAAAACCTATCTTGGAAATTTGAAAAAATTGCGGGAAATCTTTGAAAAGCAGTTAAAACATTTACAGCTTTTGACACCGGACAATGTGTTTGATTATGATATTTCCAAAATTTTGATTTCTACAAAAAAGAGTAATATTTCCGGAGAAGAGCTCCATAAGCGTCTGCTGAAAAAGTATCATATTCAGTCAGAAATGGTTTCTGCACATTATGTATTATTTATGACAAGTGTGGCAGATAGAGAAAGTGATTATGGCAGATTTTTGGATGCGATTTTGGAAATTGATGCTTCGCTGGAAGAAAATTCCGTGAAAGAACTGTCCGGGGAAGAAATGAGTAAGCCGAAAGCATTAATGCCAATCTGCGAAGCTGTGGAAAAGAAGAAAAAGACAGTACCGCTGCTGGAAAGTATGGGGGAAATATCAGCAGCTTATGTATTTATTTATCCACCGGGAATTCCGCTGCTTACTCCGGGGGAAAAAATCAGCGAACGCTGCGTGCGCCAGCTGCAGTTCTATCTGGATGAGAAATTGGAAGTTAATGGACTTACAAAAGAGGGGGAGATTGAAATCTTATGGGAAGAATATTTTACTTAATGGGAAAAAGCTCTACAGGCAAAGATTCTTTTTATAAGCGGTTGATTGAGGATGAGAAGCTGGGTCTGAAAAAGATTGTGATGTATACCACCCGTCCCATTCGTGCCCAGGAGAAAAACGGGGAAGAATATTTCTTCGTAAATGAAGAAAAGCTTGCCAGACTGGAAGCAGAAGGAAAGGTTATTGAACATCGTTCCTATGATACAGTACACGGTGTATGGCACTATTTTACCGTGTGTGATGATCAGATTGATCTGAAAAATCACAATTATGTGATGATCGGAACTCTGGAATCTTATGTTGCCAGTAAAAAATACTTTGGTGAAGGAGTGATAGAACCTCTTTATATCGAAGTGGACGATGGTGTACGTCTTCAAAGGGCATTGGACAGAGAGCGTGCTCAGGACAAACCGAAATATAAGGAAATGTGCCGCAGATATATTGCGGACAGTGATGATTTCGCAGAAGAAAAAATTCTGGCAGCCGGAATCAACAGACGTTATGAAAATGATGATTTTGAAAAATGTCTGGAGAAAATTACAAATTATATAGAGCAGTTTCAATAGTTGCGGCAGAATAGATTTTTATGATATACTAAATTGATAAGTCTTAGAAGGCGAAGGGAGGCAGCAGCATGTTTGGATTTAAGGATGTCATTGGACATGAACATCTCATTGAACACTTACAAAGTGCCATTGCTATGGGAAAGGTATCTCATGCCTATATTTTTGATGGAGAAAAAGGTGCAGGAAAAAATTTTCTGGCAGATATTTTTGCAGCTACTTTGCAGTGTGAGAGAGCCGGATCCGAACCATGTGGAGAGTGTACTTCCTGTAAGCAGGCAGATGGACGAAATCATCCGGATATCATTCGCATTAGTCATGAAAAACCAAATACCATCAGTGTAGATGATATAAGACAGCAGCTTTGCGGTGATATTATGATTAAGCCGTACAAAGGTCCTTATAAGATTTATATTGTAGATGAAGCTGAAAAATTAAATGTACAGGCACAGAATGCGCTGCTGAAAACCATTGAAGAGCCGCCGGCCTATGCAGTGATCCTGCTTTTGACAACAAATGCAGAAAGCTTCTTACCAACGATTCTTTCCCGTTGTGTGACCTTACATTGCAAACCGGTAAAGGACAGTTCTGTACGTCGGTTTTTAATGGAACAGGTACAGATTCCTGATTATCAGGCTGATATCTGTGTGGCCTTTGCCCAGGGAAATATTGGGAAAGCAAAACGTCTGGCTTTGTCAGAAGAATTTGGACAAATGAAAGAGCATGTGATCCATCTGGTAAAATATATTCAGGAAATGCCGGTTTCTGAATTGATTGAAAGCATGCGTAAAATTACGGAATTCAAGACAGATATCTCCGATTATCTGGATCTTTTGATGGTATGGTATCGGGATGTCTTATTATATAAAGCAACATGGAATCCATCTTCCATTGTATTTTCAGATGAAATACATACCCTTAGAAAGATGGCATCCCAAAGCTCCTATGAAGGTATTGAGCATATTTTAAAAGCATTGGATAAGGCGAAGATTCGTTTAAATGCCAATGTTAATTTTGATCTGACCATGGAGCTTTTGCTGCTGACCATGAAGGAGAATTGATTTATGACAAAAGTAATTGGGGTGCGTTTTCGTAATGCCGGAAAGGTATATTATTTTGCACCTGGAAAATTAAAAATCTACCAAGGAGAGCATGTCATCGTAGAAACTGCCAGAGGTGTGGAATATGGATATGTTGTTCTTGGAGTGAAGGAAGTGGAGGATGACAAGATCATTCAGCCATTAAAGCCGGTAATGCGTGTGGCAACGCCGGAGGATGATGAAAAGGCAGAAAAAAATCGGGAAAAGGAAAAAGAAGCCTTTAAAATCTGCCAGGAAAAAATCCGCAAGCATGAGCTGGAAATGAAACTGATCGATGCGGAATATACCTTTGATAACAATAAAGTGTTATTTTACTTTACAGCCGATGGAAGAATCGACTTCCGTGAACTGGTAAAGGATCTGGCAGCTGTGTTTAAGACCAGAATTGAGCTTCGACAGATTGGTGTAAGAGATGAAACTAAAATTTTAGGCGGAATTGGTATCTGTGGAAGACCGCTTTGCTGCCATTCTTATCTTTCTGATTTTGCACCGGTATCTATTAAGATGGCAAAGGAACAAAATCTATCTTTAAATCCTACAAAGATTTCCGGTGTTTGCGGACGTCTCATGTGCTGTCTGAAAAATGAACAGGAAACTTACGAAGAGTTAAACAGTCATCTGCCAAATGTGGGGGATTATGTTTCAACTCCTGACGGACTGAAAGGAGAAGTACACTCCTTAAGCGTTCTACGTCAGCTGGTGAAGGTGGTTGTAAACCTGGAAAACGATGAAAAGGAAATTCGTGAGTACAAGGCAAATGAGCTTCGTTTTAAACCTCGTAAAAAGAAAGAAAAAGCAACGGTTGCCGATGAGGAATTAAAGGCATTGGAAGCCTTGGAAAGAAAAGAAGGAAAATCTAAGCTTGAAGACAATTAATTTAAAGACAGGCGAACGCATTGATGATCTTCAGCGTAAAGGCTATCGTATTATTCAAAATCCGGAGCGTTTCTGTTTTGGAATGGATGCGGTACTCTTATCTTCCTTTGCAAAAGCCAAACCGGGAGAACGTGTGCTGGATCTTGGCTGCGGCAATGGAATCATTCCTATTTTGATGGAAGCAAAGACCGGGGGAGAAAAGTTCTATGGTCTGGAAATTCAGGAGGAAAGTGCTGATTTAGCCAGAAGAAGTGTGGCCTTAAATGAATTAGAAGAAAAAATAGAAATTGTAACAGGCGATATGAAAGAGGCAGCAGACATTTTTGGTGCTGCTTCTTTTCATGTGATTACCATGAATCCGCCGTATATGACAGGAAATCACGGACTGGTCAATCCGGAGGATGCAAAAGCCATTGCCCGTCATGAGATTACCTGTACCCTGGAGGAGATGATTTCTCAGGCTTCCAAGGTGTTAAAATCCAAAGGCAGATTTTATATGGTACACAGACCATTTCGTCTGGCAGAGATCATGACGCTGATGGTAAAGCATCATCTGGAACCAAAGCGTATGCGTCTGGTATACCCTTATGTGGATAAAGAACCAAATATGGTGCTGATAGGGGGATTAAAGGGTGGAAATTCCAGAATTACGGTGGAGCCTCCGCTGATCGTATATGAAAAGCCGGGTGTTTATACGGAAGAGTTAAAGAGAATGTATTATGAGGTCTGATATGCAGGGAAAATTATATTTATGTGCTACACCCATTGGAAATCTGGAGGATATTACCTACAGAGTGCTGCGCACATTAAAAGAAGTGGATCTGATCGCGGCAGAGGATACGAGAAACAGTATCAAGCTGTTAAATCATTTTGATATTCACACACCAATGACAAGCTATCATGAGTACAATAAAATAGAAAAGGCAGAGGTTCTGATTCGCAAAATGCAGGAAGGCATGAATATTGCACTGATTACCGATGCAGGAACTCCGGGAATTTCTGATCCGGGAGAGGATCTGGTGCGTATGTGTTATGAGGCCGGGATTGAAGTAACTTCTCTTCCGGGAGCAGCGGCATGTATTACAGCGCTGACCTTATCCGGACTGCCAACCAGAAGATTTGCCTTTGAAGCATTTTTGCCTTCAGACAAAAAAGAGCGTCAGGCAGTGCTTGCAGAGCTTGTGGATGAAACAAGAACGATTATTTTGTACGAAGCACCGCACAGACTTTTAAAGACCTTAAATGAGCTTTTAGAAGTTCTGGGAAATCGTAAAATGACTCTTTGCAGGGAGCTTACAAAAAAGCATGAAACTGCATTTGCTTCTACCATAGAAGATATTTTGAAGTTTTATGAAACCCAGGAGCCAAAGGGAGAATGTGTTCTTGTCATCGAAGGAAAAAGCCGTGCAGAGCTTGTGAAGGAAGAACGAGCAAAATGGGAAGAAATGACCATCGAGGAACATATGGATGTATATTTACAGCAGGGAATGGATAAAAAGGAAGCCATGAAGGCCGTTGCAAAAGACAGAGGGGTGTCTAAGAGGAATATTTATCAGGCACTGTTGTAATTTTGAGCGTTGAATGAAAAAGAATCGGAAATCATTGGGATTTCCGGTTCTTTTTTTGTAAAGGACAAAGCTGCATGATCTTACAGAAAATAATTGCAGCAAGGGTATTAATCAGTGTGGCAAGAATGGCAGGTCCGATGATAGAGGCAGGATTTACACTGCCATACTGCTGCCTGTAAGCAATCATACTGATGGGAATGAGCTGCAGGGAAGAAATGTTAATGATCAGGAAGGTACACATTTCGTCAGATGCAATATCCGTCGGATTTCCACGTTCCGCTTCCAGATTGGAAAGCTCTTCCATGGCTTTTAATCCTGCAGGGGTGGCGCCCCAGTTCAGACCAAGAAAATTTGCGATAAAATTCAAGGAGATGTGTTCCGTGGCAGGATGCTCCTTTGGCAGGTTTGGAAATAAATAGGAAATAAGAGGCCGGATTACTTTTGCTGCAGAGGTAACGAGGCCGGATGTTTTGGCAATTTCCATAAGTCCCGTCCATAGGGTGAGAACGCCTGCGGTGGTAATGCAAAGGGATATGGCTTCTCCGCCGGCAGAGATTGCAGCAGTGCTGACCGCAGAAATATTTCCGGTAAAGGAGCCGTATAAAATACCAAGAAAGAGCATGCCGGCCCATAAATAATCCATAGAAGCTCCAGAAAAGTTTTTTTCATCTTATGCAATAGAGAAGAAGATTATGAAAAATGAAAAAAGCGAAATTATTAAGTGTTTCTTAAGATGATTGTGAAAACATTGTCAAATTTAAAGGGAATATCGTATAATATCTAATATATGATCAGGCCTACGAGGAGGACGAGATGATGTTAAAAGCAAAAGATTTTAGACGTTACGCAAGAGAAAGCTTAAAAGGACGCTGGTTAAAAGCAGGAGGAGTGAGTCTGCTGGCAGGATTTCTGGGAGCAGCTATCAGTACAGGGAGCAGTTCTCCCTCTTTTGGCAGCGGAGCAGAAACAGGAAGTTCAATAAATGGCGCAGATGCGCTGACAGCCATTAATTCAGGATCGGAATCTTTTCCAATGATTTTTACGGTTCTGATGGGAGTGTTTCTGGTACTTCTCCTTTGGGTTATTTTAATCATTGTAATCGGCGGTGCAACAACCTTAGGATATGCAAAATATAATTTAAATCTGGTAGATGACAAAGATCCGAAGGTAAGTGATATTTTTTCACAGTACAACCGTCTGGGAACCGGTTTTGGTATGCAGTTTTTTAGAGTATTATTTACATTTTTGTGGTCCCTGCTTTTTGTGATTCCTGGAATCATTGCAAGCTACCGTTATTTTATGACACCATTTATTCTGTGTGAAAGACCGGATATGACGGCAAGAGAGGCTATTCGAGAATCTAAGGAGCTGATGAAAGGAAATAAATGGAGACTGTTTTGTCTGGAATTCAGTTTTATTGGATGGGAGCTTTTGGCAGCAGGTATCCTATGGGTTCTGATCATGCTTGTAATGATGCCGATGATTTTATCAGATAGTTTTTTCACAGAGGTAATGGCCATTGGTGTGATTCTCATTTTATTTGCGGCACTGATCATATTTATGATTGTTTTAAGCCTTACATTGTCACCTTATATCATTGCTTCTACCGCAGTATTTTATCGTGAGATCAGTGAAGGAAGATATAGTAATCCACAGTTGGAGAGTGACGTGGTGGAATATACTTATGAAGAACCGCAGATGCCGGAGATTGAATAGAACAGAGCATTTTTAGAGACCTTAGATTTAAGGTCTCTTTTTTCATATTATGGTTTGTGTTTTGCATAGAATATGAAAAAAGTCCGGAGCTTTTCATGCAGCTATTGACTTACCTGTCAGAATTTATGATTCCCATGCTGATTCTTTATATTGTCCTTATGGGGTTGTGTGCAAAAAGAACCATTTATAAAGATTTTATGAAAGGTGCGAAGGATGGGCTGGAGCTTACCTTTAAGATCATGCCTACTATGATTGCTATGCTGGTAGCAGTAAATGTGCTGCGAGCTTCCGGTTTTTTGGAGTTTTTAGGAGAATTGCTAAAACCTATGGCCGACAGCCTTCATTTTCCTGCTCCTCTTCTGTCCCTTTCCATCATTAAAATATTTTCCAGTTCAGGCGCTACGGGGCTTTTGCTGGATCTTTTAAAGGAATATGGTGTAGATTCTTACATTGGAAAAATCGGTGCCCTGATACTTTCCAGCACGGAGACTATTTTTTATACAATGTCTCTTTATTTTGTTACGGCTGGAATAAAAAAGACCAGATATACGCTGGCCGGATGTCTGGTGGCAACCCTGTCGGGAATGATTGCCAGTGTTTTTCTGGCTTCTTATATGTAAATCTTAAAAATTTATTAAGCTATTGATTTTACTAAAGACATGATGTATTATTAAAATATCAATACATAGTAATTAATACTACATATTATAATATAAGTAGAATCGACAGGAGGAACTATTATGAATGTAAGAATTAAAGATCCGGGAAGTGCAATTACGCATTTTATAGGAATGATGATGGCTGTGTTTGCATCCACACCGCTTTTGATCAAGGCGGCAAGACAGCCGGATAAGATTCATATGATCGCACTTGGTATTTTTATTACCAGTATGATTCTTCTTTATGCTGCAAGCACCCTGTATCACACGCTGGATTTATCAGAAAAGGCAAATAAGAGATTAAAAAAATTAGATCACATGATGATCTTTGTATTAATTGCAGGAACCTATACTCCAATTTGCATCATTGCACTGCCGCAGCCTGTTGGAATGCAGCTTTTTACACTTGTGTGGGGCATTGCCCTTTTGGGAATTGTAGTAAAAATGTTTTGGGTAACCTGTCCGAAATGGTTTTCTTCCCTTTTATACATCAGTATGGGATGGACCTGTGTGCTGGCGTTTACACAGCTTTTAAACAGCCTTCCGGCGGCAGCCTTTGGATGGCTTCTGGCAGGAGGAATCATTTATACCATTGGAGGAATCATTTATGCGTTAAAGCTTCCGATTTTTAATGCAAAGCATCGGTACTTTGGTTCTCACGAAATTTTTCATCTGTTTGTTATGGGTGGAAGTGTTTGTCATTTTATTTTGATGTATGTATTTGTGGCAGGAATGCCCTTATCCATTTTTTAAAGTTTTGAGACCGGATTTTCCGGTCTCTTATTTTGTATAAGGATAATTTTTGCATAGAAAAAACACCGCCTGGCGGACGGTGTTTTTTAGGAGAGATTAGGATTTATAGTCAAGCGATAGTTATCGCCTATGAATCGAGGGAGTGGAGGGCATTTCACCCTCCAAGTGTTATGAATGAAATACTGATATGTATTTGCTACAGTTATAATATAGCAAGGATTTGTGACAAAAATATGTCGGCACTCTAAAGTAATTCTAAAAAAGATTAAGATTTTATTTAGATTTTTGGTACTTTTCTAAAAATAAGAGTTTCCTGACAATATATGGAAGTGCTATTGACATTTCTTTTGACATATGATTATATTAATGTATGAACAATTAATCATATATTTAAATATGAATTCGGGGAGGTATCCAATGAGTACCAAAATATATATGCTGGAAAATCTGGGCTGTGCCCATTGTGCAGCCAAGATGGAAGAAAAGATTGGAGAGATTTCGGGAGTTTTAGAAGCAACCATTACCTTTGCAACAAAGCAGCTGAGGGTAACCGCAGAGGATCCGGATGTCTATTTGGATGAGATTCGTAAAATCTGCAGCTCCATTGAGTCCCAGGTGAAGGTAGAACCCAGAGAATTAAAATTAAAAGCGGCCACGGAAGGGGCGCAGATGGAAAAAAAGAAATTTTTTGGTGATCTGTCCGTAATTCTGGCGGGGGCGGTAATGTTTGCAGTTGGAAATGTATTGCATCATTTATCTATGGATATGTGGGCACTGGTTGTTTTTGGTGTGGCGTATTTCATCCTTGGTGGAAAAATTCTCTTGGAAGCTGCAAAAAATATATCCCATGGTCAGATTTTTGATGAAAATTTCCTGATGTGCATTGCTACCATAGGTGCATTTGTGATTCAGGAATATCCGGAAGCGGTGGGTGTCATGCTGTTTTACCGCATTGGAGAATATTTTGAAGAAAAGGCAGTTGAGAGAAGCCGAAGCCAGATCATGGAAGCAGTGGATTTAAGACCGGAAACGGTGTATTTGATGCTGGGAGAGGAAGCAGTGGAAATTGCGGCAGAGGAGGCAAAGATCGGAGATCTGCTTCTGATTCGTCCGGGAGATCGTATTCCTCTGGATGGTGTGGTTGTTTCCGGTGAAAGCCGTATCGATACGTCTCCGATTACAGGCGAGCCTGTACCTGTAGCGGTGAAGAGTGGAAGCAAAATAATTTCCGGCTGTGTCAATACTTCCGGTCAGCTCATGATGCAGGTAGAAAAACCATTGTCAGAATCTATGGTTACAAGAATTTTAGATTCTGTGGAAAATGCGGCGGCAAGCAAACCAAAGCTGGATCGTTTTATTACACGGTTTGCAAAGGTTTACACACCGATCGTGATTCTCCTCGCTGTAACAACAGCAATTTTGCCCTCCTTTTTTACCGGTGACTGGAATTACTGGGTATATACAGCCCTTACATTTCTCGTCATGAGTTGTCCATGTGCGCTGGTTCTAAGTGTACCATTAGCTTTCTTTTCCGGAATCGGAGCAGGATCTAAAAAAGGGATTCTCTTTAAAGGGGGAGCCTCTCTGGAGTTTTTAAGTAAAATCGGAGCAGTTGTTATGGATAAGACCGGTACCGTAACAGAAGGTAATTTCCAGGTGCAGAAAATTGTATCTACATGGAGATATTCGGAAGAGGAACTGCTTCGTATTTGTGCCAGCTGCGAACAGCGTTCGACCCATCCCATTGCAGAAAGCATTGTAAGGGCAGCCCATGAGAAAGGGCTGAATCTGGAACGTCCGCTGATGTTAAAGGAATTTGCAGGCCATGGAGTCAGTGCATTTTTACCACAGGGCAGAGTTTATTGTGGAAATCAGAAGCTTCTTGTGGATAACGGAATATTTATTTCGCAAAATGTGGAAGAAGTGAAGGGTTCGGTGGTATTTGTTAGTGTAGATGGAAGATTTGCAGGATATTTTGTGATTTCTGATACAATCAAGAAAGATGCACAGTCTGCCATCGATCATTTAAAAGGAATGAATCTTGGAACAGTCATGTTGACAGGAGATGAAAAAAACAGTGCAGAAGCTGTAGCAGCGGAGGTTGGAATTGAGAAGGTTTATGCCAAATTACTGCCACAGGAAAAATTGGAAACGCTGCAAAAACTTCGTACAGAGTATGGTTCGGTGATGTTCGTTGGAGACGGTATCAATGATGCACCGGTGCTTGCAGGAGCAGATGTGGGCGCAGCCATGGGAAGCGGTGCAGATGCGGCCATTGAAGCGGCAGATGCAGTATTTATGACTTCCAGTGTGGAATCCATTCCGGAAGCAATTCAAATTGCAAAAGCTACGAATCGCATTGCAATCCAGAATGTGGTATTTGCTCTGGCAGTGAAAATCTTCGTGATGATCCTGGGACTTGCAGGACATGCAAATATGTGGATGGCTGTGTTTGCAGATACCGGGGTTGCCATGATCTGTGTCATGAATTCCATCAGGATACTTTATAAAAAGTAAAAGAAAGGAGTAATGAGTATGAGTGAGGATCATGTGATTCATCATGATATAGAAACATTGTATAAGCTGGCGGATCTGTTTAAAATTTTTTCGGATTCCACCCGTATCCGTATTCTGGATATTTTAATCAAAGGAGAGCTTTGTGTACAGGATATTGCAGATTCACTGCAGATGACCCAAAGTGCAATTTCTCATCAGCTGCGCGTCTTAAAGCAGGCACATTTGGTAAAATCCAGACGTGACGGAAAAACAATCTATTACTCTTTAGCCGACGACCATGTCATGACCATCATGGCCCAGGGCCTGGAGCACGTATGGTGCGAGTAGAACAGAGTGATATATAGAGAAAACGTAAGCCCCCACTTTCATAAAGATGAGCCAAGGTTAAGCGAAGCCTCGAGGCGTTCTTTGTGAAGATGGGGGCATATTATTTCACTTTTTATGATTAGTCTGTTGTGTAGTTATCAAAGTATCCCTGGATGAGGATAATTGGTGTACCCTTATCACCGGAACCTGATGTTAAGTCACATAAAGAACCAAGAAGGTCTGTTAACTGTCTAGGTGTTGTACCCTGAGAAGCCATGTTACCAACCAGGTTGTCCTGTTTTGCTTTGATACTGTTAGAAATTGCTTCTTTTAATTCTGCACCGCTAAGGTTTGCAAAATCATTATCAGCAAGATATTTTAATTTTAATTCGTTTGGTGTACCGATGAGTCCGTCTGTAAATGCAGGAGATACAACCGGGTCAGCAAGTTCCCAGATTTTACCCTGTGGATCTTTGAAAGCACCATCGCCGTAAACCATAACTTCAATGAGTTTTCCGGTTTTTTCTAAAAGAGCATTCTGGATATCAAGAACTAAATCTTTACATTCGTTAGGGAATAATTTGATTTTGTCTTCTGTAGCTTTGTTAGATCCTAAAAGACCATATTTTGTGTTGTAACCGCTTCCGTTTACAGGAGCATTTAAAATATCATCAAGACCGAGAACAACTTTTGCACCGGCTGCTTTTAAGATACGTTTGGTACGTACTCTTGTGTGAATATCACAATTGATGATGCAGTCTGTGTAGTCAAGGATTGTTTTTGCCTGGTTTGCAAAAATAACTTCTACTTCAGCGCCAGCTTCTTTTACGATGTTTGAGTAGTAATCTACGTAGTCAACACCCGTAAATTCATGGATGTTTTCACCGAATAATTCACGGTATCTTTCTAATGTTAAAACATCAGAGTAAGGATTGATACCAGCTGCATCAATCTGATCGTAAGTTAATAATGCATTACCAACTTCGTCACTTGGATAACTGAGCATGAGAACAACTTTTTTGCATCCCATAGCAATTCCTTTTAAGTTAATTGCAAAACGGTTTCTGGATGTGATTGGGAAAATAACCCCTACTGTTTCACCGCCTGTTTTTGCTTTTACGTCTTCAGCAATTGCATCAACGGTTGCATAATTACCCTGTGCACGTGCTACGATAGATTCAGTAATACCTACAACGTCGCGGTTTCTTAATTCAAAGCCTTCGCTCTGTGCTGCTTCTAAAACACTATTAACTACGATATCACAAAGGTTGTCGCCTTCACGAATGATAGGGCAACGAACGCCTCTGGATACGGTACCGATTTTTCTTTCCATACATTGATCCTGCCTTTTTGGTAAATTGAATACATAAATACTATATCATATTTTCATCAAAAAAAAAGATATTATTCTTACTAAATCAGGGTTTTTTTATAAAAAATCCTTATAAAATAAGGGAAAATCAGCTGATTTTCCCTTAAAATGATATCAATGGAATTTATTCCATATCTTCAATTTTTTTATTCAGAGGTTTTTCCTTGCCCATGGCAATTAAATTTGTAATAAAGAAAAATGTATGGAACGGACTTAGCTCAATGATTGCCTTTGGCATGATGTTATGCTTATCCATCCAAAGTAATGTATTTACTACCAATTTAATAAATGGTCTCCAGAGCTTGATGGTGGTGCCGACACTTTCATCCCGAAGGGTTGGATGAACCACGAAGCTTACCCAGATTTTTGGTCTGGTGTAAATTTTACCGTTCATGCAGAAGCGGTTTAACTGTGGACGAAGTGCAATGAGGCGCACAACAGCAGCAATGATAATGCGCATGTAGCCTAAAGAAATGCCTTCTGCGGCTTTTTCTTTAATATAAGCATCCATTGGTTCACAGGCGAAGGTATCCTCGTACATATTCATGGAATCGGTACGGGTCTTCATGACATAAGGCATGTTCATCTGCATTGGTTCCAGGTTTCTTATGACGCGGCCGTCAGGTCGTTTGTTGAACATAATTTCCCCCATTAAATCAGTAGTTTATTTATTTTTTATAAAGTTTATATATAATTTAGATTTTATCAAAATATAGAGGATTCTACAAGAATCTACA
>ERZ1032130.214-NODE-214-length-16708-cov-6.857803_pt1 | contig 16708 bp, 20 predicted proteins | sample MGYA00517879_ERZ1032130 | MGnify/ENA primary metagenome ERZ1032130 (study PRJEB33719, sample SAMN04262597) | wastewater metagenome | biome: rural village; feature: animal feces; material: feces | host: Bos taurus | place: El Salvador | collected 2012-01-31 ...
CCACCTAGATCTACACTCTTTCCCTACACGACGCTCTTCCGATCTTAAGATATAAGATATGGAAAATTCGTTGTAGAACCTTTAGAAAGAGGCTACGGCACAACACTTGGTAACTCTCTTAGAAGAATTATGCTTTCTTCATTACCAGGAGCTGCAGTTAGCCAGGTTAAAATCGAAGGTGTTCTGCATGAATTCAGCTCCATCCCAGGTGTAAAAGAAGATGTTACTGAAATCATTATGAACATCAAAAGCTTAGCAATCAAAAACACAAGCGAAACAAATGAGCCAAAAACAGCTTATATTGAATTCGAAGGTGAAGGTGTTGTAACAGCTGCTGATATTCAGGTGGATTCTGACATTGAAATTATGAATCCTGATTTAGTTATCGCTCACTTAAACGGTGGTGCAGATAGCAAGTTATATATGGAACTTACTATCACAAAAGGCAGAGGATATGTAAGTGCTGATAAAAACAAAAACGATGAACTTCCAATCGGAGTAATCGCAATCGACTCTATCTACACACCGGTAGAACGTGTGAACTTAACTGTTCAGAATACTCGTGTGGGACAGATTACAGACTACGATAAATTAACTCTGGATGTTCACACAAACGGTACACTTGATCCAGACGAAGCTGTTAGCTTAGCTGCAAAAGTATTGAGTGCACACTTAAGTCTGTTCATCGACCTTTCTGAAAATGCAAAAACAGCAGAAGTTATGGTTGAACATGACGACAATGAAAAAGAAAAAGTATTAGAAATGAACATTGATGAACTTGAACTCTCTGTTCGTTCTTATAACTGCTTAAAACGTGCAGGTATCAACACTGTTGAAGAATTATGCAACAGAACTCCGGAAGACATGATGAAGGTTCGTAACCTTGGTCGTAAGTCTTTAGAAGAAGTACTTGCAAAATTGAAAGAACTTGGACTTGAATTAAATCCAAGCGAAGAGTAATAGTTTGCGGCCAAGCCCCTTTACGGTAAGACCGATGAAGCGCGTATTGCGGGTGCAACAAGGAGGATATTTAAAATGGCAAAATACAGAAAACTTAGCAGAACAGCAAGCCAGAGAAAGGCTTTACTTAGAAACCAGGTAACAGCTTTATTAAACAACGGCAAAATTGTAACAACTGAAGCAAAAGCTAAAGAAGTTAAGAAAATCGCTGAAGGTTTAATCGCACTTGCTATCAAAGAAAAAGATAACTATGAAACAGTAACAGTAACAGCAAAAGTTGCTCGTAAAGATGCTAACGGCAAGAGAGTAAAAGAAGTTGTTGATGGTAAAAAAGTTACTGTATATGATGAAGTAGAAAAGACAATCAAAAAAGATATGCCTTCAAGACTTCATGCAAGACGTCAGATGTTAAAGGTTCTTATGCCTGTAACAGCAGCTGCTGACAAAAAACGCGATAAGAAAGAAATCGACATGGTTGCTAAATTATTCGATGAAATCGCACCAAAATATGAAGGACGTAACGGTGGTTACACAAGAATCGTTAAAATCGGTCTTCGTAAAGGTGATGCAGCTATGGAAGTTCTTCTTGAACTCGTATAATATTAGCTTAGATATGAAACAGTCGGTAGAAATACCGGCTGTTTTTTGCGTGGGAAATTGTTAAAAATCAACAAAAAATAGGAGAAAATTAAGGGATTTTGTGAAGTAAATAACAAAGGTGGATTTTTAATTTTAAGTGTGCTACAGTTAAATATAAGACAATATTTCTAATTGAAGGTGACATGATATGGGGAGCATTAAGATACCGATTGAGACTTCTGCCAGACATATTCATATTAGTCGTGAAGATTTTGAGAAACTGTTTGGAGAAGGAAGGGAATTAACCTTTGTAAAGGAATTATCACAGCCGGGACAGTATCTGGCAAAGGAAAGAATCACCATTGCGGGGCCGAGAGGTACATTTGAAAATGTTGCGATCTTAGGGCCGTTTCGTAAGGAAACTCAGGTAGAACTGTCTTTGACCGATACAAGAAAAATTGGAGTTCCAGGTGTGATCAGACAATCGGGAGATGTGGAAGCCACACCAGGATGCAGGCTGATCGTGGGAGAGAAAGAGCTTGAGATTGAGAAAGGTGTGATTGTGGCAAAGCGACATATCCATATGACGCCGGGAGATGCTGTGAAAATGCGTCTAAAAGACAACGAAGAAGTTTTTGTAATTACCCAAAGCTTTGACAGAGCACTTATCTATGCCAATGTAGTTGTTCGTATCAGCTGGGATTATCAGTTATCCATGCATGTGGATACTGATGAAGCAAATGCATTTGCAGGAGATGAGAAGCCTCATGGCGTTGTATTAAAGCTTTTTGGCGGAGATGCCTATGATCTTGGAAAATGGGCAGATGAGCTGCTGGAAGGAATTAATAGAACCATTTAGAAATTGATTTGAGAAACATACCAAAACTAAAAAATAGGGGGAAATATCAAATGAAGAAAGTGACATTCCAGGGTGGTGTACATCCGAGTGATCAAAAACAATTTTCCAGAGATATCCCTTTTACTGTGTATGAACCGAAGGGTGACATGGTTTATCCGGTCAGCCAGCATATTGGTGCTCCGGCGGTTCCGATAGTAAAAAAAGGTGATGAAGTTCTGGCAGGTCAGATCATAGCGGAAGCTGGCGGGTTTGTATCTGCACATATCATTAGTTCCTGTTCGGGAAAAGTAAAATCCATCGAAAAGCGTATGGTAGCGACTGGTGCGAAGGTGCAGTCTATTGTTATTGAAAACGATGGGGAATTCCGAACAGTGGAAGGAATTGGTACAGAGGTTGATTACAAAACTCTGACCAAAGAAGCAATTTTAGCAAAGATCAAAGATGCAGGCATTGTTGGGCTTGGTGGCGCCGGATTCCCGACTCACGTAAAGCTGGCTCCCAAAAATGCAGATGCCATTGAGTATGTGATCGCAAACGGTGCGGAATGCGAACCATATATCACTTGCGATGACCAGTTAATGAGAGGATGCGCTGCAGAAATTGTAACAGGTATGGAAATCATGTTGAGCCTGTTTCCTAACGCAGAAGGCGTAGTGCTCATTGAAGAAAATAAACCGGAAGCTATTGCTGCCATGGAAAAAGCCTGCGAAGGTCATCCGAGGGTAAAAGTTTTAGCGGTTCAGACAAAATATCCTCAGGGCGGTGAGCGTTCCTGTATTACAGTTGTAACCGGAAAACATCTCAAATTGGGAATGCTTCCGGCGGATTTGGGATGCGTGGTAGATAATGTTGCAACAATCTATGCAATTTATGAAGCAGTCTGCAAGTCGACACCATTGATGGTGAAAGGACTTACTGTTTCCGGTGATGCAGTGAAAAAACCAAGCAATTTCCGGGTTCGCATCGGTACCTCCTGTGCGGAACTGGTAGAAGCTGCAGGTGGAATCAAGGATTGCGTAGAACTTAAAAAGGCTATCAGCGGCGGTCCTATGATGGGATTTGCCATGGCAAACATGGACGTGCCTGTTCAGAAAAGCAATAACGCAATTACGCTTCTGGGGGTTGATGCTGTGGAAACAGCTCAGATTCAGATGACAGCCTGCTTAAGATGCGGACGATGCAATGCAGCCTGTTCTTTAGGACTTGTACCACAGATGATGGCCCAGGCAGCAGAACGCAAAGATTACGACAGATTTGAAAATAAATTATATGGTATGGAATGTGTTGCATGTGGTTCCTGTACATACATTTGCCCTGCGAAACGTCCATTGATGCAGTTATTTAAACAGACAAAAGCAGAGATCATGGCTGCAAAACGTGCAGCACAGGCTGCTAAGAAGTAAGGGGGATGAGAAATGGCTAACTTATTAAATGTTTCTTCAAGCCCGCACGTGAGAAGTAGTCTGACAACACATAAGATCATGTATCGGGTAATCCTTTCCTTAATGCCTGTCACAATTATGGGTATTATCAATTATGGAATGGGTGCGCTGTCAGTGATTCTCGCTGCTGTAATTTCAGCAGTTGCTGCAGAAGCGGCTTTTAACGCAATTATTAAAAAGACACAGACCATCGCTGATGGAAGTGCAGCACTCACGGGTCTGCTGCTTGCACTGGTACTTCCGCCGGAATTGCCGGTGTATATTCCAATCCTTGGTTCCGTATTTGCAATTGTTGTTGTAAAAGGAATGTTCGGCGGTCTTGGTAAAAACTTTATGAATCCTGCATTGGCAGCACGCTGCTTTTTGTTGATTTCTTACGGTGCAACTGTGACAGTCTATAAAGTTGATGGAGTAGCTGCAGCGACTCCATTGGTCGATATGGCAGCCGGTGAAACCGTGAACTTAATGTCTCTGTTTATGGGAAGTGCAAGTGGTGTCATCGGAAGCTCAGTACTTGGTTTACTGATCGGTGCGGTTATGCTTTTTGCATTTAATGTGATTACATGGGAAATCCCAGTTGCAACTATAGTCTCTTTCACAGCATTTATGCTACTCTTTGGTGGTCAGGGATTTGATCTTCATGCGATTCTTGTACATATCATGGGTGGAGGTATTCTCTTAGGTGCATTCTTCATGGCAACCGACTATGTAACCAGCCCTGTGACTCCAACGGGTCAGCTTGTATTTGGTGTTGTTGTGGGTATCCTTTGCGGTCTTTTCCGCGTATTTGGTTCCGCGGCAGACTCTGTCAGCTACGGTATCATCTTTGCAAACATTTTAGTTCCACTGATTGAAGATTATACAGTTCCAGTGGCTTACGGACATAGAAAAGTAAAAGAAAAAACAGAAAAGAGTGGTTTCTCTATTCCAAAACCAGCAGTTACACTTTGTATTATTACGCTGGTAGCTGGTGCTGCACTTAGCGGTGTATATGCATTGACAAAAGATACCATCGCAGCTCAGAAGCTTGCAAAAGAACAGGAGTCTTACAGAGCAGTATGTGCTGATGCAGCAGAATTTGTAAACGATGAAGCAATCGATGCAAAAATCGCAGAGCTTGCAGGCGGCATTTACGGAACAGACTATGGTAAAGTTTATATTAACAAAGCTCTTATTGGTAAAAATGCAGCCGGTGAAACTGTAGGATATGTAATCAGTGCAACATCTGGTGATGGTTTTGACGGAGACATCGTAATGTCCATCGGTCTTGACCTGAACGGCGTGGTAACAGGCATTGAATTTACATCGATTTCCGAAACTGCCGGTATGGGAATGAAAGTTACTGAAGCGGCATTCAAAGATCAGTTTCTTGGTGATGATGTAGCGGCATTCGAAGTAAATAAAGCAGGTGGTTCCACAGAACCGCAGCAAATTGACAGTGTAACAGGTGCGACAATCTCTTCAAGAGCGGTTACAAATACAGTAAACGCAGCGAGAGATTTTTACGCAGCAAATATGAAATAGGAGGGGTATAGAAATGAAATCATATTTACAGCTTCTTTATAATGGTATCATCAAAGAAAACCCATCCTTAATTTTAATGCTTGGTATGTGTCCAACACTTGCGGTAACTACTTCCGCATCAAATGGTATGGGTATGGGACTTTCAACAATGGCAGTACTTGTATTAGCAAACCTGTTGATTTCCCTTTTGAGAAAAATTATTCCGGATGCAGTTCGACTGCCGGCATTTATCGTAGTCGTTGCATCTTTAGTAACTGTTGTAGAAATGGTTACACAGGCCTATATTCCAGGACTCTATGAATCACTTGGTCTTTACATTCCACTGATCGTAGTAAACTGTATTATTTTAGGCCGTGCAGAAGCATTTGCATCTAAAAATGCTCCGGTAGCATCTGTTTTTGATGGTATTGGTATGGGCCTTGGCTTTACGATGGCGCTGATGATCATCGGTTTTCTTCGTGAATTTATCGGCGGCGGGACAGCATTTGGTATTCAGATTTTACCAGAGACTTATCCGGGCGTAGGTATCTTTACAAATGCACCAGGTGCGTTTATGGTTATGGCATTTGTAGTTGCTGTCATGAACAAATTAAAAGTTCCGACAAGAGCAAACGAAGTTGTAGAAGACTGTGACGGATGTTGTGCAAACTGTCAGAAATGTAAACACAATAAGGAGGCATAGGATATGAGTAATTTGATTATGATCATCGTTACAACAGCTCTTGTAAATAACGTTGTATTAAGTCAGTTCCTTGGAATTTGTGCTTTCCTTGGAGTGTCTAAAAAGATTGATACATCTCTTAGCATGGGTGCAGCCGTAACTGTTGTTATTACGATTGCGGCAGCTGTAACAAATATTTTATATAATTTAGTTTTAGCACCATTTGATTTAGACTACCTCAAAACAATCGTGTTCATTCTTGTAATTGCAGCACTTGTGCAGATGGTAGAAATGTTCTTAAAGAAAACCTCCCCGGCGATTTACCAGGCACTTGGTATTTTCTTACCGCTGATTACAACAAACTGTGCGGTATTGGGTGTTTCTTTAACAAACGTTCAGGACGGATTTAACTTCATCGAAAGCGTTATCGCAGGTGTTGGTACAGGTCTTGGTTTTACAGTGGCAATTGTTCTTTTGGCAAGCATTCGTGAAAGAATCAATGAAAGCGATATTCCTGTTCCGTTCCGCGGCGCACCAATCGTTCTGCTTTCTGCAGCACTGATGGCAATCGCATTCATGGGCTTTTCCGGTCTGTCCATTTAATTCTGGGAGGTAGCTTATGGAAGCAATTTTAATCGCGACACTCGTAGTCGGCATTGTCGGTCTGGTAATCGGCGTTGCCCTGGTATTTGCGGGTAAGAAATTTTATGTAGAAGTAGATGAAAGAGAAACGGAAGTTAGAGAATGTCTTCCGGGCAACAATTGTGGTGCCTGTGGTTATCCGGGATGTGATGGTGTGGCAGCTGCAATTGTGAGAGGAGATGCACCGGCAAATGCATGTCCTGTAAACACAGCAGAAAACAACGCAAAAATTGCCGGTATCATGGGTGTGGAAGCTGCTGCAACTGTGAAAAAAGTAGCATTCGTAAAATGTGCCGGTGACTGTGACAGCACTACAAACAAATGTAATTACATAGGCATCAATGACTGTCGTGCGGCTGTTTTAGCCGGTATCTCCATTTGGGAATGTGATTACGGCTGTCTGGGATATGGTTCCTGTGTGTCTGCATGTACCTACAATGCAATTCATGTTCACAACGGTGTAGCAGTGGTGAATGCAGCTTCCTGTGCCGGCTGCGGTGCCTGTGCGAAAGCCTGTCCAAAAGGACTGATCGAACTGATTCCAGTGGATAAGAAAGTGGCTGTTGCATGTTCCAATCAGGACAAAGGCCCTGAAGTAAAAAAAGTTTGTACAGCTGGCTGCATTGGCTGTCGTCTTTGCACAAAACAGTGTGAAGCAGAAGCCATTACAGTGGACGGATTCCTTGCACATGTGGATTATGAAAAATGTACAGGCTGTGGGAAATGCGCTGAAAAATGTCCATCGAAGATCATTACATGGCTGTAAAATGAATAATAAAAGATTAACAGGGATTCAGGCTTTAAGAGCAATTGCTTTTTTGGAAATATTTCTGGGTCATTGTGGAATGGAATGTTTTAGTGCATCCTTTGGTGTAGCCATTTTTACAATATTGTCAGGATTTTGCATGGGAATCAATTATTTGCCAAAATCAGAGTCATTGAGCCTGTCTCCCGGGAACAGTGTGAAATTTGGTATTTCAAAGGTGAAAAGGCTGTATGTGCTGCATTTGATCATGTTGCTGATTACTTATATCATGGTGCAGATGCCTGATTCGAAGGAAGCGATTACAAGTCTGATTGCAGATGTTTTGTTATTAAAAAGCTGGAGAACAAATTCTGCAGACTATTTTGCATACAACGGTGTGTCATGGTATTTGTCCATGTATCTGTTTGTGTGTATGGGTGCTCCTTATGTAATTCGTGGGATTGCCCGGATTAAGAAAAAGACACAGTTGATTACAGCGGGAGCAGTGGTTTATGCAGCGATGCTCGTGATTGGTTATTATGTTTCTGTAACTCCAATCCCAATTGGTGATGGATTTGCAAAATGGCTGACCTATATTTCTCCTATTTATCGTATCCTTGATTTTTCCATGGGTGTGATGCTGGGCTGGATTTATTTGAACTGCAAGAAAGAATGGGTTCGAAATTCGAAAGCAGTAATTGTCCTGGAAGTTTTTGCAGTGTTATTATTTTTCCTGATGGAATATGCTTATATATTTGTGGCATCAAAATATCCGGGATTGGTTGACAATGCGTACTTTACATTTACAGCATTGCTGTTGGTCTGGGTATTTGCAGTTTGTGGCGGACCGATCACAAAAGCTTTAGATAATAATGTTCTGGTGTTGATTGGAAATCTTTCAAGTGCCGCTTTTTTAATCCATCAGATTGTGATTCGCTGGTTTAAAATGCAGTTTAGAATTGAAATATCTGAAAATATTTATTTGGTGACAGTAATCATAGTTTGTTTTGTAATCACATTCACATCCGCGCAGATTTATATAAGCATGCAACAAAAACTGAAAAGATAGTTGATGATACCAAACTTGAAAGTTTGATGAAAATGGAAAGCCGCATACAGATAGATGAGCCGAGGCTAAGCGAAGCCTCGAGGCGTTCTATCTGTATGCGGCTGTATTATTGGTCAAAATTTCAGCTTACATCTTCTCCGGTTCCGGATATTCTGTTCCAAATGTATCCACTGTCATAGATTCAATGATCTGTGGAACCATTGGACGATCCTGCCAGTCTGTGCCAACCTGGGCGATTTTATCTACGACGTCAAGACCTTCCGTTACTTTACCGAAAGCAGCATACTGCCCATCCAGATGTGGAGAGTTCTGATGCATGATAAAGAACTGACTTCCTGCACTGTTTGGCATCATGGAACGTGCCATGGAAAGAACGCCTTCGGTATGCTTTAAGGTATTTTTGAAACCATTCTGTGAAAATTCCCCTTTGATAGAATATCCCGGGCCGCCCATACCGTTTCCGTTTGGACATCCTCCCTGGATCATAAATCCGGCAATTACACGGTGGAAAATAAGACCATCATAGTAGCCTTTTTTTACAAGGCTGATAAAGTTGTTAACTGTATTTGGTGCGATTTCAGGATAAAGCTCAGCTTTCATCACATCGCCGTTTGCCATTGTGATTGTTACAATTGGGTTCTGTGCCATTTTCATGTCCTCCATAGATTTATATAAACTGCTAACAGTTTACCCTATTTTTATAGATTCGTAAAGATGTAAGTGATATACTCTGATTATGAAGAATTTTGAACAATATTTATGTGAAATAAAAAAAATTGCAGAAGAAGAAGGCTACACTTCCCTGGATGAAACCTACGTGGAGCATTTAAAATCCCGCTATTTTGGTGAGCCGGTTATCATTGGAGAAAGGGACAGGATTATTTTGCGGGAATTAAAGCTGACGGACGTGGATGGGTTCTATGAGTTTGAAGATGCAGACACGGAGGAAGTCTTATGTTCTTTTGTCAAGGAGTCCAAAGAGGCTTCGAAAGTGTATCTGAAAGCATATGTTCAGAATATGTATCCTTTGTATGACTATGGAATCTGGGCTGTGGAATTGAAGAATACAAAAGAGCTGATTGGACTATGCGGTCTTGGTCAGACAGAAATCAAGGGAGAATATTTCACAGATTTGGGATATTATATTTGTCCTAAATGGAGAAATCAGGGAATTGCCGGTGAATGTGTTGAAATTGTGTTGGATTATGCGAAAAACTACTTGGAATTTCCTTGCATTTATGCCATAATCAAAGAAGAAAACAGAATTTCCAAGGGGATTTTGCGTAAATTTGGATTTCAATTTACAGAGTCGTGGGAGAAATCCGAAGGAAAAATATGTGTTTATCGAAAAGATTTATTGGAATAAGGAGCTGCAATGAGTACTACAAAAATCATTTGCTTTGCAAACAATAAAGGAGGAAGCGGGAAGTCCACCACATGTTCTAATGTTGGCTGCGGTTTAGCGGAGCTTGGACATAAAGTGCTGATGGTAGACGGTGATATGCAGATGAATTTATCGTTGGCATATTTTGATGAAGAACGTGTCCTTGAATTTGCAAGCGGCGGGAAGAATCTTTACGAAGCAGTGAAAAATCAAAAGGATTTAAAAGATTATATCATACATACGCCTTTTGAAAATCTTGATCTGATTCCATCCTCTACATTGATGAGTTCCATTGAATATGAGCTTTTTACAAAGTGGCAGAGAGAGTTTATTTTAAAGAAATGTCTGCAGGGAATTAAAGAATCCGGCGAATATGACTATATTCTCATTGATGCACCGCCAACACTTGGCGGCTGGGTGATGAATATTCTCGTAGCATCCGATGGCCTCATTATTCCGGTGGAAGCAAGCCCGTGGGGACTTTTTGGACTGGCAAACATGTTCGAGTTTTTAAGTGCAGTACAGCAGATTTCTCCGGATTTAAAGCTGTTAGGGATTGCAGTTACAAAGGTTGATACAAGAAAGAATTATTTTAAACAGACCATGGAAACACTAAAAGAACTGGAAGATGTACATGTGTTTGAAAATTACATCCGTGTAGACAGCTCCATTGAATGGGCACAGGATAACAGCGTTCCGGTGGTTGCTTATAAAAAGAGCAGCAGAAGTGCAAAAGAATATATGGATTTAACAAAGGAGATTGAAGGGTTATGGCAGTAGGAAAAGGAAGTATCAAAAGAGCAGCAAAGGCAGTTGACAGCGCAGAAATCGCAGCACCTGCAAAAGAAGTTGTGGAAGCAATCGTAGAAAAAGCACCGGCAGAAAAGAAACCTGCTGTAAAGAAAGCGCCGGCTAAAAAGGCACCTGCAAAGAAAGCTCCGGCAAAAAAAGCAGAACCGGATAAAAATGCACCAGTAGGTATCGGAACAGCGCTTCCAACCCATCTTTTATAATCGCGAAATGTAACATTGGGGGAAAAAGATTATGAAAAGCTTTGGGATTCATACCAAAATATATTTTGGAGAAGGGGCATTAAAGAGACTGGAAGAGATTCCATATAAAAAAGTTTTGATCATTACTGACCCGTTTGTAGTGACAAGCGGCATGATCAAGCTGATTACACATCCATTGGAAAATGCAAGAATTGATTATGAAATCTTTAAGGATGTGGTTCCGGATCCGCCTGTAGAAAAAATTGCAGTCGGCGTAAAAGCAATGCTGGAGTATCAACCGGATTGTATCGTAGCAGTTGGCGGCGGTTCTGCTATTGATTCTTCAAAATCCATTCGTGATTTTGCATTAAGAGCAGATAATTACGGAACCTGTGCACTGATTGCGATTCCTACAACATCGGGTACGGGATCAGAGGTTACATCCTTTGCGGTAATTTCCGATACACAGGCAAAGATGAAATATCCGCTTGTTTCACCTGATCTGACACCGGATGAAGCAATTCTGGATGCAGAACTGGTTCGAAGTGTACCGCCGGCAATCACAGCGGATACCGGTATGGACGTATTTACTCATGCTCTGGAAGCATATGTAAGTACAAACAATAATGAGTTTTCAGCTGCTTTGGCAGAAAAGGCCATTGAAATCATTGGAGTATTCTTGCTTCGCGCATACCTGGACGGAAATGATATGCATGCAAGACAGAAAATGCATGCAGCTTCCTGCCTGGCAGGGCTTGCATTTAACTCGGCATCTCTGGGCTTAAACCATGGTATGGCGCATCAGCTTGGTTCCAACTTCCATATTCCACATGGACGTGCCAATGCAATGTTATTACCTCATATCATTGAATTTAATGCCAACATCAACAAACACAGCCGCAGTCAGAAGGAATATTTACCGGCGGTTAAGAAATATGCAACCGTTGCAAACAATCTGGGATTAAGCAGCTATAATAAGATTATGAGTGTACGTTCCCTGGTAAACTGGACACAGTTCATGTTAAAAGAAATGGATATTCCATTATCGATTTCTCAGATGGGCAACATCACAGAAGAAGAATATATGGCGGCAATTCCTGCAATGGCTGACGCGGCAATTGCAGATGCATGTACGGCGACAAATCCGCGCCCTGTAACCCGTGCAGATGTGATGCAGATTTACAGAGATCTGTGGTAAGAATTTTTATAATTTTGAATTTCAAGAGGACATCGTAAAGGTGTTCTCTTTTATATTGAAAAACAAATTAATTTGGAGTACAATAGTACGATAAAATGCTAAACTAATAAACTGAGGTAAGTTTGTAATGATTAAGGCGAAAAACGTCGTTTTTGAATATCAAAAATATGATGAAGAGGGAAATGTATGTGAAACCAAGCGTGCAGTGGACGGCGTGGAGCTTGATGTGAAAAAAGGCGACTTTGTTGCCATTCTTGGTCATAACGGTTCCGGAAAGTCCACTCTGGCAAAGCATATCAATGCCCTTTTGCTTCCAAGTGAGGGAGAGGTATGGGTGGCAGGCATGAACACCAAAGAAGAAAACCATGTCTGGGATATCCGCCAGAGTGCCGGCATGGTATTTCAGAATCCGGATAACCAGATCATTGGTACAGTGGTGGAAGAAGATGTAGGCTTTGGCCCTGAAAATATGGGTATTCCTACGGAAGAGATCTGGGAACGTGTGGAAGAAGCCTTAAAAGCAGTAGGAATGTACAAATATCGGAAACATTCTCCAAATCGTCTTTCCGGAGGTCAGAAGCAGCGTGTTGCCATTGCAGGCATTGTAGCAATGCATCCCCAGTGTATCGTGCTGGATGAGCCGACGGCTATGCTGGATCCAAATGGCCGCAAAGAGGTAATCCGGGCTGTGCGTGCATTAAATATGGTAGAGGAAATTACAGTTCTTCTCATTACCCATTATATGGAAGAAGTAGTTCATGCAGATAAAGTAATCGTTATGGACGAAGGCAAGGTTGTTATGCAGGGAACTCCGAAGGAGATTTTTTCTCATGTAGAAGAATTACAAAAGCTGCGTCTCGATGTTCCCCAGGTGACACTGCTTGCCCATGAATTGAAGAAAAAAGGAATCCCGTTGCCGGATGGAATTCTGACAATAGAAGAATTGGTGAATGAATTATGTCAATGAAATTAGAAAATGTGAGTTTCACCTACAGCCCGAATACGGCATATGAAATTCACGCATTGAAAAATATAAATCTGGAGATTCGCGAAGGGGAATTTATTGGTCTGATCGGTCATACCGGTTCAGGAAAGTCCACGCTGGTACAGCATATGAATGGACTTATGAAGGCAACTTCCGGTACGATTTACTATAATGGAGAAAGCATTTATACCGAAGGGTATTCCATGAAAAATCTTCGCGGGAAAGTCGGGCTGGTATTCCAGTATCCGGAACATCAGCTGTTTGAGGCGGATGTGCTTACAGATGTTTCGTTTGGTCCTAAAAATCAGGGATTGCCTAAGGAAGAAGTGGAAGCACGTGCAAAAAAAGCACTTCAAATGGTTGGTTTGAAGGAAAAGCATTATAACCGGTCTCCTTTTGAATTGTCCGGTGGTCAGAAACGTCGTGTGGCCATTGCAGGTGTGCTTGCCATGGAACCGGATGTATTAATCCTGGATGAGCCTACAGCAGGACTTGATCCAAAGGGCCGTGATGAAATATTAGATCAGCTGAAAAGGATTCATGAAGAGCGAGGGATCACCATTATTCTGGTTTCTCACAGTATGGAAGACGTGGCAAAATATGTTGGCCGTATTATTGTGATGAATCAGGGTGAAATGATGTATGATGGAACACCAAAGGAAGTGTTTTCACACTATAAAGAGCTTGAAAAAGTGGGACTTGCAGCTCCACAGGTGACCTATATTATGAATGCGCTGGCTGAAAAAGGGTTCAAAGTCAGCGTGGATGCTACAACCATTGCGGAGGCCACTGAAGAAATCTTCAGGGCATACCAGAAAAGATAGGATTTAAAAATATGAGAGATATTACAATCGGACAGTATTACCCGGCGGATTCGGTACTGCACAGACTGGATCCCAGAGTAAAGCTTGTGGGAACATTTGCATTTTTGGTTTCCCTCTTTGTAGGAAAAGGACTTGCGGCTTATGCCATTGCCACTGTATTTTTGGCAGCAGTCATTAAACTGAGTAAAGTACCCTTAAAAATGATCATGAAGGGATTAAAGGCAATCATCATTATCTTATTGATCACGGTCAGCTTTAACCTGTTTTTAACAGATGGTGAAATTATTTTTCGGCTTGGGTTCCTGAAAATTACCAAAGAAGGTGTGAGTGTTGCGTTTTTTATGGCGCTGAGACTGATTTATCTGGTTGTGGGAGCCTCTTTGATGACATTGACAACCACACCTAATGATTTAACAGATGGTTTGGAGAGCGTTCTTAGTCCTTTGAAAAAAATCAAAGTACCGGTACACGAAATTTCCATGATGATGTCCATTGCCCTTCGCTTTATTCCGATATTAATGGAAGAAACTGATCGAATCATGAAGGCACAGAAGGCCCGCGGTGCAGACTTTGAAACAGGAAATCTGATTCAGAAGGCAAAATCAATGGTGCCGCTGCTTGTGCCATTGTTCATTTCTGCATTTCGAAGAGCGAATGATCTGGCCATGGCGATGGAAGCGAGATGCTATCGCGGCGGTGAAGGACGTACAAAAATGAAACCCCTTCATTATGAGCAGCGCGACCGCATTGCTTACCTGATCTTAGCGGCATATCTGGTGATTATGATCATCGCCGGAAGAATTTTTTAACATTTCGAGGGAATATGAAAAGAATCAAACTTGTGGCAGCCTATGATGGTACCAACTATCATGGCTCTCAGATTCAGAATAATGGTGAAACGATTGAGGGAGTTCTAAAAGCAGAACTCTCCTCTCTTTTAAAGGAAGAAATTAATTTGATCGGTGCAAGCAGAACCGATGCAGGCGTACATGCCAGAGGAAATGTATATGTATTTGATACGGAGAGCCGAATTCCGCCGGAGAAATTTACCTATGCCTTAAATGCAAGGCTGCCGGAAGATATCCGTATTCAGGATTCCTGCGAAGTACCTGCTGATTTTCATCCGAGGCATCAGGATACCATCAAAACTTACGAGTATCGCATTTTGAATTGTAAACTGCCTCTTCCGGAGTATCGTTTGTACGCACATTTTACTTATGACAATTTAGATGTAGAAAAAATGAAGGCCGCATGCAGCTTCTTTTTAGGCGAACATGACTTTGCATCCTTTTGTGCTGCAGGCTCACAGGTAGAGAGTACCGTACGGGAAATATATGATCTGCATGTGGAAAAATCAGGAGATCTGGTGACAATTTCCGTTACGGGAAATGGCTTCCTGTACAATATGGTGCGTATCATCGCAGGCACGCTGCTGAAGGTTGGAAGCGGGCATATTTTACCGGAAGAAATCGAAGGAATCATTGCCGGAAAAGACCGGCAGTTAGCAGGACCTACAGCGCCTGCAAAGGGACTGACACTGGTGAAAATCCGTTATCCTAAGTATGAGGAAACTGTCAATTTGCCCAATAAAAACCCCTGAAAATTTAACGTTTTTCCGGGAAAAGTCTATTGACAATAAACAGACAATGTTATATAATCGAAAAGCATGTGAAATGGATAAAAATGTTTGAGCCAAAGCCCCGGTAACAACATTTTTGCTATAGAATAATGAAATAGTTCTTTATTTAAATAGGAGGAAACCGATGAAAACTTTTATGGCTAACCCAGCAAAGATTGAAAGAAAATGGTATGTAGTTGACGCTACAGGCTTAACATTAGGTCGTTTAGCATCTGAAGTTGCTAAAGTATTAAGAGGTAAAAACAAACCAGAATTTACACCACACGTTGACACAGGTGATTACGTAATCGTTATCAACGCTGAAAAAATCGCTGTGACAGGTAAAAAATTAGATCAGAAAATTTACTACCATCACTCAGATTACGTAGGTGGTATGAAAGAAACTACATTACGTGACATGATGGCTAAAAAACCAGAAAGAGTTATCGAGCTCGCTGTAAAAGGTATGCTTCCAAAAGGACCTTTAGGAAGACAGATGTACACAAAACTTCATGTATACGCTGGTGCTGAACACGCTCATGCAGCTCAGAAACCAGAAGTATTAACATTTTAATTAGGAGGTAATTACAGTGGCTACAACAAAATTCTACGGAACAGGAAGAAGAAAAAAATCAATCGCTAGAGTATACCTTGTACCAGGTACAGGTAACATCACAATCAATAAAAGAAGCATCGACGAATATTTCGGACTTGAAACATTAAAAGTTGTTGTTCGTCAGCCATTAGTTGCTACAGAAACAGTTGATAAATTCGACGTAATCGTAAATGTACATGGTGGCGGATACACAGGACAGGCTGGTGCTGTTAGACACGGTATCGCAAGAGCTCTCCTGAAAGCAGACAACGATTTCAGACCAGTTCTTAAGAAAGCTGGATACTTAACACGTGATCCAAGAATGAAAGAAAGAAAGAAATACGGTCTCAAAGGCGCTCGTCGTGCACCACAGTTCTCAAAACGTTAATCAGTTTACGAGACTACAAAATTTTATACGACTCAGAACGTCGCAGGACGTTTCACAACCTCTCAGGACATTTGTTCTGGGAGGTTTTTGTATTTATTTAGAAAGAGAACTGTGGTAGAATTTATGGAAGGTACTTTTATTTATTGGATAGGTATATTAACATAGGAAACTTTGAATTTGGCAGAGATGTTTTGATTGTGAAAAATAGAGTTGTTGATGAAGAAATAGTGCTTGTGCGGTATT
>ERZ1032130.215-NODE-215-length-16692-cov-6.586043_pt1 | contig 16692 bp, 18 predicted proteins | sample MGYA00517879_ERZ1032130 | MGnify/ENA primary metagenome ERZ1032130 (study PRJEB33719, sample SAMN04262597) | wastewater metagenome | biome: rural village; feature: animal feces; material: feces | host: Bos taurus | place: El Salvador | collected 2012-01-31 ...
AACAGTGTTGTGGAAGAAAATAAGATGAAAAAGTACAGAACAAACATTCGATTTTTTCTCCTCTTAACAAAAAAATATAGAGGGTATTGGCCCTCTATACACCCCACTAAAGCATCACCGCACTGCATTTACAAGTCTTTTGCTAACCACCAGCGCAGCCGCTATTTTGATCAGATCAGGAATGACAAATGGTGCCACACACCAGCCAATGGCCGTCCAAAAGCCAATCTGCCCCATTTCCTTTGCATACACCATCATAAACCAGAGGGTTCCCATGATGTAGCATACGATCAGGCCAAGCAGCATAGACAATGCCATGGCCCATGTTTTTCGGCCTATGAATATTTCCATAACCCACATCACCAGACCCGAGAAAATCCAGCCGATCATATAGCCGCCTGCAGTTCCAAAAATCACTCCGATACCTGCTCTTCCTCCTGAAAATACCGGAATCCCAATGATACCAAGAAGCAGGTAAACACAGATTGCGGCCGTTCCTTTTTTTCCGCCTAAAACTCCCACTGCCAAAAATACGGCAAATGTTTGCAGCGTAAATGGTATGACCGTTGGTATGGAAATCCATGCACAGATTGCCATGATCACCGCAAACAGCGAAATCTGCACCATATTTTTTGTTCGATTGTCCGTTGCTCTTGAAGGTTTCATGTTCATCCTCTTTCCTCACGCAAGTTCTATTTTTACATTATAAGCCAAAAACTCTTTTCGCACCATAAAAAAGTGCAGAGCAATCTGCTCTGCACCTTCCACTTAAATCTCAAATTGTTTAGATTCCTGCCAATTTCAGGATTTCCGGAACTTTTGCTTCCCAGCCAAGTGCCATAATATGAACACCCTGGCAGTATGGTTTACATTCTCTGATAATACGTGCTGCGATTTCAACGCCTGTAATACCGGCTTTTGTTTTTTCTTTGTCAGCTTTCAGTTCGTCGATCATGTATTCCGGTACATGGATACCTGCTACATTTGCGTTCATGTAACGGCACATACCAACGTTCTTAGGAATAACGATACCTAACTGAACAGGTTTGCCAAACTGTTTTGCTTTTTCCATAAATTCAGCAAATTTTTCCGGTTCGTAAACAGCCTGTGTCTGGAAATATTCAGCACCTGCCATTACTTTACGTTCCATTTTTGCAAGCTGTGCATCTACAGAATCGCTGCATGGAGATACAACGGCACCTTTTGCAAATTTTGGTGGTTCGCCAACTAATTCGTTGCCGCCAAGGTCAACACCTTTTTCCAACTGACCGATTGTATGTAATAAAGATACGGAATCAAGGTCAAACACCGGTTTTGCTCCCGGATGATCACCCATTTTTGTATGGTCACCTGTTAAACATAATACGTTGTCAATGCCTAACATGGCTGCGCTTAAAAGGTCTGACTGTAATGCGATACGGTTTCTGTCACGACATGTTAACTGGAAAATTGGTGTCAGCCCTGCATCTTTGAGAGCTTTACAAGTTGCCAGAGAACCCAGACGCATAACAGAAGACTGATTGTCTGTTACGTTCACTGCTGTGATACCGCTTAAATATTCTTTTGCTTCTTCTACAAGATGTTCTACGTGAATCCCTTTTGGCGGCCCTACTTCTGCAGTAACTACAAATTCACCACGATCAAATAATTCTGTAATTCTCATTTTCGATTGCTCCTTTAATATTATTTGGACACTTCATCGTCAGTCGCGTAATTACGCACCTGAACAGGGCATTTTAACACATCCAGGCGTCCTAACTGCGCAAGACGTCTGTAAATGCGTTCCCAGCCACATTCCATTTCGCAGTCCACTTCACATTTACCGTTTTTGGATCCGCCGCACTGTCCGTTGACAAGGCTCTTTGAGCAGGCAGTGATCGGGCAGATACCTCCAGTGATATTCAGGTAACATTCACCACACTGTTTACAGTCGTATTCAAGCGGTGTCACACCCTGGAATCCTGGCAATGGATAGGTGTCGCATGCTGCACACACTTTTTTATCTTCTAAATATTCCGCAATCGTCTGTACGCCAACACCACAGGAGAATACGAGTACAACATCCGCTGCTTCGATTTCGCTCATGTGTTTTTCAAGGCGAAGCTTCATATTTTCAGGATTACAAACGTAATCTGTTGTAAGCTTTCCTGTTACTTTTCCTTCTGCAGCAAGTTCCTTCTGGAATTCTTTTGCTTCTTTTTCAGGAAAACGAACTTCTTTACATCCATGACAGTTGATGATAAAAACTTTGCCGCTAATCAGGGATGCAAGAGCTTCTTTTGATTTCATTTCAGTAATTAACATCTTACTTCATCCCCCCTTATGGCAGCTTTACCAGCTTTAATTTTGCTTACCAATGGAATCTTGGAAGAACAGATATATTCACAGCATCTGCATTCCAGACAATCCATAACATTCTTTTCTTTCATTCCCATCCAGTCTTCTGCATCTGCAAGTTTTGCGAAATACAGTGGAGTCAATTCCATTGGACAGACATCCATACAACGTCCGCACTTAATACATTCTACTGCTGTTGTGTTATCAGGTTCGATGGCAATGATACCGTTAGAGCCCTTCATGATCGGTACGTTTGTATCTGAAAGAACGAATCCCATCATAGGACCGCCGGCTTTGTACATTACGTCATCATCTGTAACTCCGCCACAGTAATCGATCAGGTCTTTTGTGTTGGTACCGATCTTCACGATGAAGTTTCCTGGATTCTTAATCTTTTCACCAGTTACAGAAACAACACGTTCGATCAGCGGCATACCTGTCTGAATTGCATCAGAAACAGCTTTTGTTGTACTGATATTGGCAACAACACAGCCTACATCTGCCGGAAGACCGCCGCTTGGTACCTGACGTTTCATCACATTCTTAATGAGCATTTTTTCAGCACCCTGTGGGTATTTTGTCTTGGCAACCACAACTTCGATGTTATCGATGTCTGCTGTCTTTTCTTCCATTAATTTTACTGCGTCTTCTTTGTTATCTTCAATAACGATGATACCTTTTTCAGCACCCACAGTTTTGATCATTGCTTTCAGACCAAATACAACGTCGTCCGCATATGCTAAGAGCACTTTGTGATCTGCTGTCAGGTATGGTTCACATTCACAGCCGTTTAACAAAATAGTATCAACAGGTTTTGCTGGTTTCAGTTTTACAAATGTTGGGAATCCTGCACCACCCATACCTACGATACCGGCTTCACGAACAATATCAATGATTTCTTCCGGTGTCAGGCTGTCAAGGTCTTTGTTTGGTTTTACTGATTCGTGCAGAGTATCTTTTCCGTCAGATTTGATCACAACGGACAGGCATTCGCCTCTTGTGGCATGTTTATGTACTTCGATCGCAGTAACTGTACCGCTTACAGAAGAATGTACAGGGCTGCTGATAAATCCGCCTGCTTCCCCAATCTTCTGTCCGACTTTTACTTCATCACCAACTTCTACGATTGCATTAGCCGGAGCACCTGCGTGCATAGATAATGGGATAACAACAGTTTCAGGGGCAGGGAATTTTACTAAATCCGCATGCTCTGAAAGTTCTTTGTTTTCTGATGGATGAATACCGCCATAGTAGCCTTCAAATCTGTCTGCTCTGATCGCTTTTACATAATCATTAATTACCTTAAAGTTCACTTTTGAGTAGTCACGCAACTGAACCGGCTGAGCTAAAAATTCTTCCTTACGACCCTGTTTTTCAAGCTTCTGATTAATTTTTTCCCAAGCACAGTCTTTGTTTGGATCCACTTCACATTTACCGTTCTTTGCACCGCCGCACTGACCGTTTACCAGACTCTTGGAACAGTCAACGATCGGACAGATACCGCCGGTAATATTCAGGTAGCACTGTGCACATGCATCACATGCTTTTTTTGTCAGCGCCATACCATGATGTCCTGTATAATTCAATGTATTTGCTGCTGCATATACAGGCAATTTTTCTTTTTCTAAATCTGCAACTGTCTGAACCCCCAAACCACAGGAGATCACAACGACATGCTCTGTGTCTTCCGGAATGATATCCTGCAGTTTCTTTGTGGTCTGTGTTTTGTTACAGAGAAAATCCACTTTTACACTGCCTGTAACCTTTTTACCGCATTCTGCAGCCAGCTGTTCAAACTCTGCCAGATCCGGCTCTTCCATGGTATCAAATTCCTTGAAGCACTTGTTGCAAGCAACGATGAACAGATTGTCCTTATCTTCCAGTAAACTTTTCAGCTCATCGTTTCCTTTCAGCTTATACTTTGTATAGTTCTCCAATTTCTCACCTTCCTTATGAAATTGATTTGTAAACCGTCACCCGGCCCACATTACTACGATTTCAAGTATAGCACTTAATGTCCATATTATCTAGTCTAAACATATATTTTTTGACAAAAATGTACTTTCTGCACAAAAATTTCTTCCAGCTTAATCAGCTTCATAGATTTCTGTTTCTTGGACACATTCATTTTTCAGCTTCCCTACGAGAAACTGCAGGGCATCTACAACATGAGGTCGAATATCTCCGCCAATGAGAACATACATAATGTCGTCTCCCACTGTTAAGTTCCCTTCATTCAGCCATGCCTTCACATAATAAATTCCTTCCAGCTGATAGGTTTCTGCAATCGCAGCATCTGCTTTTTCCTGATCATAAGAAAACTGCATTCCCGCTACTGCCTTTGTATTTGCCTCTCCATAGCGTACGCTGGCCTTTGCAGATTTTCTCACGATCCCATTATGGGTTAAATACATCCCGATTTTTTCAGCACTTTTATGTTTCTTTGCCTCATTTAACCATGCATCCATAGACGGACTCTCTTTTTTATTCATTCTGCCACCTTCTTTTCAAATCCTGTATTTTGTTAATTAGATAACAATCTCTTTCCTGTCACAATGAAATTATATAGTATTAAATATATCTTTTTTTTACTGCATTTGCTATAATTAATTTATAATTTTGAAAGGCTGGTAACCCTATGCTTGACTCTCACGGAAGAAAAATAGATTATCTGCGAATTTCCATTACTGACCGCTGTAATTTAAGATGTCAGTACTGTATGCCCGAAGAACTTCCCTCCATTAATCATACGGAAATTCTTCGTTTTGAAGAAATTCTGGAAATCTGCAGACAGGCTGTTGCACTGGGAATTACAAAATTTAAAGTCACCGGCGGAGAACCTCTGGTTCGAAAAGGCTGCCTGCCCTTTTTACGGAGTCTTAAGAATCTTCCGGGCGTTGAACAGGTTACGATCACAACCAACGGAATTCTATTAAAAGATTGTCTTTCCGAATTAGAAGATATCGGTATTGATGGAATTAATATCAGTCTTGATACCTTAAATCCGGAAAACTACGAAAAAATGACCGGCAGAAATGAATTTTCCCGTGTCTGGGATGCCATTCTTGCCGCACAGGCCTCCAAAATTCATACAAAAATCAACTGTGTCCTTCTAAAAGGCATGAATGATCAGGAATTTTTTGATCTGATACATTTGGCAAAAGATTATTCTCTGGATGTGCGCTTCATTGAAATCATGCCAATTGGATTCGGAAAAGGTTTTGAAGGATTTGATAAAAAAGATTTACTTGCACAATTAGCAGAAAAATACCCTGATTATCAGAGTATACAAAATCCAAGAGGCAACGGACCTGCATCCTATGTTTCCATTCCGGGATTCAAAGGGTGTATTGGTTTTATCGATGCCATTCATGGAAAGTTCTGTGATCAGTGCAACCGCATTCGTTTAACTTCTGATGGAATTTTGAAGCTTTGCTTATATTATGAAAATGGCATTAATTTAAAGAACCTTTTGCGCAGCGGAGCCTCTTCTGAAAAACTGCTGGATATCATGAAACATACAATTTATAAAAAACCTGCGGAGCACCAGTTCCACCTGATTGCAAAAGAAGGTTCTGAAGAATTAAAAAAAATGTCACAAATAGGGGGATAAATTTATGGGACAGGATCATGGACACCACCATCACCACCATGAAATTGAAGAAATATTTAAAGTTGCTGTGCTTACTTTAAGCGACAAAGGTGCCGCCGGAGAACGTGAAGACAAAAGCGGACCTCTTATTCAGGAAATCGTAGAAAAAGAAAACTATCGGGTCGTAGATTACCGCGTGATCCCTGACGAACAGGATTTGACCGAGCAGACTCTGATCACACTTTGTGATGATTTAAAAGTAGACCTGGTACTTACCACAGGCGGTACAGGCTTTTCCATGAGAGACCGCACACCGGAAGCAACGCTGGCAGTTGCTGACAGACTGGCACCGGGCATCTCCGAAGCCATCCGTGCATATTCCATGCAATTTACCAACCGCGCCATGTTAAGCCGTGGAACCTCCGTTATCCGTGGTGCCACACTTATCATTAATCTTCCAGGAAGCCCAAAAGCGGTAAAGGAAAGTCTTGATTGTATCATGCCGGCACTTGGCCATGGCCTGCAGATTTTGAAGGGAAGCGCCAGCGAATGCGCGAGGTAGAGTACACAAAGACAAAGCATGCTGGTTACTGAAACGCGAACGAAAAAAGCGTACGATATATATATCATACGCTTTTTCTATACGCTACTATGAATAGTAGAAATCTCCGCTCTTGCCGCCATGCTTCTCTACCAAATGAATTTCTCGAATCACCATGCGCTTATCGATGGCTTTACACATATCATAAATAGTAAGGAGTGCCGCACTGACTCCGTGAAGTGCTTCCATCTCAACCCCTGTCTTTCCTTCTACTTTTACCATACAAATGGCTTTGATGATTCCTTCTTCCGGTTTTACTTCAAAGTCAATGGAACATTTGCTGATCATCAGCGGATGGCACATTGGAATGATAGAAGAAGTCTGTTTTACTGCCATAATACCGGCAACTCTTGCCACACCCAGAACATCTCCTTTTTTTACATTGTTTCCAGTCACTGCTGCCATAATTTCTTCTGATACACAAATCGCTCCTTCTGCAATGGCTACACGCGAGGTTGGTTCCTTTTCAGATACATCCACCATCACGGCATTTCCCTTTTCATCAAAATGAGTAAATCCCATACAACGCTTCCTCACTTTCCCTATTCATTCATCCAGCGAATTTCTCCCGCACGTTCCGTACCATATCCACCAAGGCGTTCTAATTCTGCTTTGAAAGCAGCACTCTTTAACACATCGATAAATGCCTGTACATGTGGGAGTTCCATAAATTCTTCGGGAATGGCAAATTCATACCATTCATCTCCCACAGGGATAAAATCAAGTCCCATAGACTGTGCCGCAGAAAAAATACCCATACCTGCATCTGCACTGTCACTGGCAACTAAGGCTGCCACTGCCATATGGGTAGATGCTTCCCTGTCATATCCTTCAATGGATTCCACAGAAATATTTTCTTTCTTTAACAGATAATCAAAAAGAATTCTTGTTCCGGCACCTCTCTGACGGTTTACAAAACGGCATTTCTGTAAATCTTCGATGGTCTGGATATTTAGAGGATTTCCTTTTTTTACCATAATACCCTGAATTCTGCGAACTCCTGTAACAATCGCTGTTCTTCCACTGAAAATTCGTTTTACGTAGCTGTCATTGTAGATTCCTGTATTTTCATCCAGAAGATGAATTGGCGCCACATGAGCTTCCCCGCGTTTTAATGCCATAAGTCCGCCCATACTTCCTACGTGGGTACTGGATAAATGCATACCCTTATACTGCTGTGGAATTAAATCTGCTGCCACATCTAAGATTAAATCGTGACTTCCTGTCACTACCACTGTATTTTTAATTTCGGATGGATTACGGTATAAAGATACGGTTACTTCTTCCCCTGCATCCATTCCTTCACAATTCTGGTCGATGACGCAGAATCCGTCCGCACGAACCAGAGACATAGCTGCCCCGGCCCCTCTTGCCAGTGGTGCTGCGATCATTTTATCTCCTACCATACCGGTTTTTACACGGACATATTCTTTATGTTTTAAGCTTGATACCAGGCGTTTGGAAATAATGGCTTTCGCTTCATAATCTTCACGAAGGGTTCTCTGTCCCATCATTGCAAGGACTGGTGCCACAAAATTTTCAAAGGCGATATATGCAGATACCGGATATCCCGGAAGGCCAATGACCGGTTTTCCTTCCACGATTGCCAAGATAACTGGTTTTCCAGGTTTAATAGCAACGCCGTGTACCAAAACTTCGCCCAGTTCACGAAGTACATGCACTGTATAATCATCCCGCCCTGCACTGGAACCGGCATTGATAATCACCATATCGGAAACTGCTACCGCTTCTTTTACCGCATCTCTGATGGTTTCATAAACGTCTTCTAAAATCGGATAACGAACTGCTGTCGCACCCTGTTCTACTGCCATATTTTCAAACATACGGCTGTTCGATTCAATAATGCTTCCATCCTGAATCTCATCGCCCGGCTCAATAATTTCTGTTCCCGTCGGGAAGATAGCAACCACAGGTTTTTTCACAACTTCAATCTGAGTAATCCCAGCTGATAAAAGTACGCCTACGTCAATAGAACGAATCTGATGACAGCTTGGCAGAATCATTTCTCCTGCTACAATGTCTTCTCCTACCGGGCGAATATGCTGCCAGCTGGCTGCAGATGCCACAATATCAAATTCATCTTCCTTTTCTGTTTCCAGCAAATCTTCCGCCATGATAACTGCATCATATGGATGATGAATTGGATCCCCTGTATCAACCACCACAAAATCCACACCTTCCTTGATACGTACCGGTGTGGTTTCAGATGCACCCACCGTATGAGAAGCAATGACTGCAATCCCATCCATGGCTGATGCATTGTACAGCGGAGAGCTGTTTTTTGCATAAACCGCATGACGTGTTACACGACCAAAAGATTCGATCACCGGAATCGTTTCGTACTTTGTTTCTAAAACTTTGCTAAGTGCTGTTTCATATAAATTTTTTGCTTCCTCCACCGGAATTGTTTTTAAATATAAGTTTCTTTTTCCCATAGTCCTTTTCCCCTAATGCCTTATCCTAAAATGTATGTACCCAGACTTTTTCCCCGGATTTCAGACCTTCCTGCAGCATTTCGATGGTTGTATATCCATCGGCTCTTGTCATGGTAGACATGAGTCCCGATTTTCCAAAGATTGGTTTTGCCACATATCCATCTCCTGTCTGTTCCAGTTCTACAAATAATAATGTCTGTCTTCCCGGTGCTCCCGGCACATTTCCTGAAAGAACCGCAGGAACTTTTCCTTTTTCAGCTTCACAGGTCAGTTCACGTTTTAACCATACCAATAACATTTCAAACACTGCCATGGCAGCTACCGGATGGCCCGGAAGACCAACCATGAGCGTCTTATCTTCTTCATTGACACCTAAAATCGTAGGCTTTCCAGGCTTTAAGGCCAGACCGTGGGTAAATACTCCCGGTACTGTCAGCTCATCGATCAAAGTAGCTGTCATATCCTTTTTCCCTTTAGAGCTTCCCCCGGAAACTACCACAATGTCACTCTTCTCTTTTGCCTCTGCAATGGCTGTCTTTAAAAGCTCATATTGATCTTTTACGGTACAGGTATGAATCACTTCAAAGCCATGCTTTGTGGCAAGGGCATCCAAGGCACTGGTATTAATATCATAAATCTGGCCTTTGCTGATTTCTCCCCCCGGAGCCACCAACTCATCTCCTGTGGAAATGATTGAAATCTTTGGAGCTTTAAATACGGCTACTTCAGTAAATCCTTCTGCAGATAATGCACCGATTTCCTGTGGACGAAGTTTGGTACCTTTCTTAAAAAGCAATTCACCCTCTTTACTGTCTTCTCCAATATCTACCACATGTCTTCCCACAGATGTCGCCTGATAGACTGCGATTTCTTCACTGTCAAAATGTTCACAATATTCCACCATCACGCAGGCATCTGCCCCACCCGGAATCATTCCTCCGGTTGGCACATAAGCACAGGTTCCAGGAGTAATTACACAAGTGGCTTCTTCTCCCATTCCTACGTCGTCGATGACTTTTAAGAATACCGGTATACTCTCTCCCGCTCCCATGGTATCCTTTGCAATGACTGCATAGCCATCCACCATAGAACGTCTAAAATCCGGAATATTCACTCTTCCATAAATATCTTCTGCAAGTACCTGATCAAGCGCATCTTTCAGCGGTACTTTTACCGACTTGATCCAGCTTTCCCCTACTGCTTTTTTCAGTTTTTCTCTGGCAGCTTCCAGAGTATCCACTTTTAAAAGTTCCATTTTCTTCCTCCAAATTTTTATCTATCGCACAAAAGGGGCTGCTTGACACAACCCCGAAATTTTCTATTCTATTTTTGATCATCTGCCATCTGGCAGACACAATCTTCTCTGACCATGACCGGTATTGGTTCAAATTCACCATAAATACCATCATATTGCAGCATGGTTCCATAAGATACAGGAAGTCCTAACAGTATCTTTAAGGCTTCCACTGCCTGCAGGCTTCCAATGACTCCTACTGCCGCTCCGATGGCAGGTACCGGGATCATCTCTTTTACCGGACCTGTTTCCATACAGGTAAGGCAGGCACTTTTCCCCGGATTAATCGGCAGTACATAGCCATAAAATCCATGGACTCCCGCTTCTACCAATGGAATGGAAAGAATCGTACACGCCCATCCCACAATTTTTCTTGCTGCAATCCGGTCTACACAATCTACCACCACATCAGAATCCTTTAATAATTCCAATGCATTTTCTTCTGTTAATAAATCGTTGATCGGTTCTACTTCAATCTGAGGATTTCTCTTTTTTAAAAATTCCGCTGCTTTTTCACATTTTACGCCATCCACATCAGTTTCTTCATAAAAAAATTGGCGGTTTAAGTTAGTCACACTTACCACATCACAGTCAATCAGCCGAAGATGTCCCACCCCCGCCATGGCAAGATAGGTAAGCACCGGAGACCCCAGTCCCCCGCACCCAACCACGGTCACTCTGCTTTTTGTCAGTTTCTCCTGACCCGACCCGCCAATCTGCGGTACGATCAATTGTCTTTCATAACGGCTGTCTTTTGGCAAATCAGCCACCTCCTACCGGCGGAAAGATTGCAAGTACATCTTCATCCTTAACCGGTGCATCTAATTTACTGTGGAATCCATTGATCAGACAGATTGCCACTTCCTCTGCCGGAATTTTCAATTCATCCAAAATATCCTGAGGACAGGATATTTTTTCCGGTTCCATAAATACAATTTTTCCTCTTCCTTCACGGAAGGTTGCAAAAAGGCGAACTTCTATCATATTGTCTCCTTCTATCAAAATGGGCGAAGGACAAACGTCCTTCGCCCGCAAATTACTGATCATGATTATTCAGCTAATCCCAGTCTTTCTAATGTTGCCTGTGTAGGGAATGCATTTTCCCATCCACGAGCTTCATAATACTGTGGTAATGTAACATTGATCTGGCTGGTCATACCTTTGGATGGACCGCTGGAAATTGGTTCTTCAATGAGACGTTTTGGAAGTCTGTCATCTTCCGGTTTCATACCGGCTGCTTTGTTGAATAAACGTTCAATGTTGTAAATTCTTTCACCAACTTCGATCAGTTCATCTCCAGTGTAGTTTGTACCTGTAGCTGCATTTAAGAGTGCTGCATATTCCGGTGCACCAAGTGCGAAGGATGAGAATAAGCACATACCCATAGAGTCGATCGCTGCTGTTAAATCCTGAAAGATTCTTGCCCATACAGCCTTACCTTCTGTTGTTGTACGGTCTAACTGTTCCGGTAATCCTAAAATTTCCGGAGAGATCATGTATCCACGTACGTGACATCCACCACGATTGCTTGTTGCATATGTAATACCGATACCCTGAATACCACGTGCGTCGTATGCTGGCATTTCCTGTTTCTTAACGCTCATGGAAATTTCCGGATGTCCGTAATGTTCGCATAATCTGTAAGAACCGTCTGCCATGAGTTTTGCCAATGGAAGTTTTGCTTCACCCATACGTTTTGTCCATTCGACGATTGCTTCAGAGCTTCCCCAAGCTAATGGGATTCCATCACATTCTTCATCTGTAATGTAGCCTTTCTGGTATAATTCCATCGCTGCTGCGATTGTACACGGAGTACCAATTGCATCAAGACCATATTCGTTACACCACATGTTTGCTGCATCGATTGCATTTAAGTCGTTAAGACCACAGTTTCCGCCGTATGCCCATAATGGTTCGTATTCCGGACCGCCAACAACTTTGCCATCTACGTTAACAACACGTCCACAAGCCATTGGACATCTGTGACATGCAGAGTTTTTCACAAGATAGGTATCTTTTAATGTTTCACCGGAAATATCATCTGCTTTTTCGAAGTATGATTCCTGCCAGTTCTTTGTTGGGAAAGAACCTGTATTGTTAATGATGTTTACAAGTACCGCTGTACCATAAGTTGGAAGACCGCCGCCTGTAACACCATTTTCTTTGATCATGCCTAAGCATTTTTTGTTTGTTTCTTTTAATGCTTCTTCATCTGTTCCATCAATTGCATTTGCTGTTGAAGTAACTGTAATTGCTTTTAAGAGTTTAGAACCCATCACGGCGCCACAGCCGCCACGTCCTGCTGCACGGTCTTTATCGTTCATGATTGCAGCAAGCATAGATAAATTTTCACCTGCAGGTCCGATATTTAATACACGGCATCCCGGATGAGCTTCTTTTAATTTTTCATCAACTTCTTCACTTAATTTGCCAACATAGTCAGCTGCAGGAAGAATTTCAATTTTGTCATCTACGATGTTGATGTAAGACCATTCCGGTGCTTTACCTTCTACGATAATCGCATCCCATCCGGCACATTTTAATTTTGCACCCCAAACACCACCGGAGTTAGAGCATCCGATCATGCCTGTTAATGGAGATTTTGTTACGACCATGTAACGTCCTGAAGATAATGCTCTTGTACCTGTCATAGGACCTGTAATGTAGATCAGTTTGTTTTCTTCTGATAATGGATCTACAGTTGCAACACCTTCATCATAGAGAATTTTTGTGCCGAGGCCACGGCCACCGATAAATTTTTTTGCTAAGTCTAAGTCAAGCTGTTCAACCTTAATTTCCCCAGTGCTAAGATTGATACGCGCCAGCTTGCCAATGTAAGAAGTCTTCATACATTTGCCCCCTTTACATAAATGTAGGTTATCTGGTATCTAAATCCTTTCCAAGCACGGGAGGCATTGATTCAAGCGGTCAATACCCAATGGTCAAGTTCCCTCTGAACAAGACTCGGATTTATACTATGATTTTAACTTATTTCTATACATCTGTCCATGTAAAAAGAATACAAAAAGCTGTTCATTTATTTGTGATTGAATTACAAAACATCTTTTGTTATACTATTTACACTTTCATGGGCGCGGTTGGGCAACTGGTGTGCTCCCTGGTCTTCAAAACCTGTGTTGGGCGTTAGGAGCGTCCTGGGTGGGTTCGATTCCCACACGCGTTCGCCAAAAATAATTTCACATTTATATACAAAAAATGCTCCGAAAATTTCAGAACATTTTCTATTTCCCATGAATTAATTTTTCATAATCTTCTTTAGTGTTAATATTTGCAATCTGCCACGCCGGAATGTCTGCCACAAAGTTTCTGCTTCCCCATTCCTTTAACATACGAAATACAGACAATCTCTGAGCTTTAATTCTATCTTCAATAAACTCCAGCATAGAAGCCGGATAGACCCCAATTAATGGTTCCATAAATCCATCTCGTTCTACAACCAATGGTAATTTTTCCATTTCGCAATCTAAGATCTGCTTTTCATGAGTATCTAAAAGTTCCTCTAAAAGTCCCACCGGAATCTGGGGAATATCCACCGGCAGCACCAGACAATAGGGTGTCTGAACCGCCAGCAATCCTGCGTGCAGTCCTCCAAGAGGACCTATCTCCGGATAAATGTCATAAACCACCTGAATATTTTCCAATTTATTTTGATATCCTGACAAATAAATTTTCTGAAGTCCCAGATACTTTGCTTTCTCAATCAGATTTTCCACAAACGTTCTGCCTTCATATAAAAGTTCTGCCTTATTTGTACCCATCCTGGAACTTTTTCCGCCAGCCAGAAGCAATAAAGAGTAGTTATCTGCTCTCCCCATGTAACTTTACTTTTCCTTCATGATATATATTTCCACTGTTCTTTCGGATAAATCCAACCAGTGTCACGTTTTCTCTTTTTGCAATATCGACAGCTGCCTTTGTAACCGCCGCTCTGGATACTACCATTGGAAAGCCGGCTTTTACAGCCTTTGTAATATAACCTGCTGAAATTCTTCCGCTGGCAAATACATAAGCTTCTCCAAAAAGAATCTTATGCATCAATGCATATCCAATCACCTTATCCAATGCATTATATCTTCCGATGTCTTCCATCTGACAAAGTACCTTGCCTTTACGAATCAGCGCACAGCTATGTGCACAGCCTGTGTCCGCAAAAAGAGAGCCCGGATTTTCAAAGCATTCCTCTGCCACTTGAAAGATTTCTCCCACCTCCACCGGCTCTAATAAACTGTTTTTGACTAAATCCACCTCATAGCAGTTTTTTTCTTCTTCTGTCAGATCACCTGCAAGATAACGGTTTCCCAGCACCATCTCTTCCATATAACTCGGCGTACAGGAGCCGTAAATCACTTCTCCATTTTGCAGTTTAATCTCAAAATCCTGCTCTATGGCAACTTCATCTTTTCGTTCCAGGAATAAACCATCTTTAATTTTTCGAATCTCTATCGTCTGTTTTTCCATGGATTCCTCTATCATGTAATCATTTTATTTTTCAATAATCACCGGCATACCCAGGCAGATTGTTCCGCTTTTATTTACTTTTGCAAATCTGCTGCTGCCTGCCAGAATGCATTGTCCATCTTCAGCCAGTTTACAAAGCTCAGGATGACAGCTTTTAATAGATGATGCCAGTTCTAAAACCGCATCTCCGCTTTTTAGCAAGTCTCCCTTTTTACAATCTGCAAGGAATATTCCATCCAGCAATATATTTTCCTTATACTTTTTAAAACAGAATCCCTTCACTTCCTGATTCTGCATCCATTCCTTTTCCTGCACAGTCAAAAGGGAAATCTGACGTTCTCCACCATCGGCGTGGTGGTCTCCCTCAATACCAATATCCTGTTTTAAAATCAACTCTTCTTCTACCACCGCCGGTGCTTTTTTTTCCGGATATCGCATCAGGGATACGATTTTTCCAATGTTTGTTATTTCCATCTTATATCCTCAAACTAGACTCCGTAAAATTCCAGAAATTTTTTTGTTTCTGAACGTTCTGGCGCATATAACACCTGTTCCTTTGTTCCTGTTTCCCAAAGATCACCTTTATAGAAAAACAGTACTTCGTCTGCCACACGTTTTGCCTGCTGCAAACTGTGGGTAATTAAAATCATTGCGCAGCCTTTTTCTTGACAATATTCCTTCATCAGATCTTCACTGACTGAAGAAAGTTCAATATCCATGGCCGCTGTAGGCTCATCCAAAATTAACGCATCATAGGATTTCATCAGCACTCTTGCCAATGCCATACGGGCCGTTTCACCGCCGGATAAACAATTGGCTTTTTTCTTAGCCAGATGGGTAATCTGCAATCTCTCCATCAGATTTAATGCACGCATTTTGTTATCTCCGCCAAGGGCGATATTTTTTTCCACACTCATGGCAAAGGCATAGCTTTTCTGCGGCATATAGCCTACGGAATACTTTTTATCGATTAATGTACTTTTTTTGTCCGACTTTATAATCCCTGCGAGACATTTTGCAAAGGTAGATTTACCACTGCCGTTTGCACCAATGACTGCATAAATTTTTCCACTCTCCAATTCCATTCCCGGAAAGTCCAGCACCTTACGATCATCATAGGTCTTTGTAAATCCGTTTACTCTCATCGGCTGACCCTCCTCTGCATAACAGAAAGGATCACATTTACCAAAAGCGAAATGGTCATTAAAATCATCCCCAGGGCAATTCCAAGGGAAAAATTTCCGCGGTTTGTATACTGCATAATGGCTGTTGTCATTACATTGGTCTTCCACGCGATAGCTCCGCCTACCATGGATACCGCACCCACTTCGGCAATAGCACGGGCAAAGGCAAGCAAATATGCAGAAAAAATCTGATAAATACATTCATTTCCAAAAAGCAAAAACATTTTCCCAGAGCCGATTCCAAGTCCTTTGGCAGTTTCCCTTACCGGCTCCGCAATCCCTGCCACATAGGTTTCCATATTTCCGATGACAATGGGTGTGATCAGCACTACCTGTGCCAGGATCATGATATCTACTGTAAATAATAATTTCAGATGCCGAAATGGTCCCACACCGGAAAAGAGCATATAAAAAAGCAGACCGCAAACTACCGGCGGCATCCCCATGAGCGTACGATTCAGCACCAGTAAAATACTCTGTCCTTTAAACTTGGTAGTTCCAAGCCAGATTCCCACAGGCACTCCAATTAGAATCGCAATCAAGGAACTGCTGATACTAAGTCGGGCTGTCACGGACAAAATATTGCACAGTTCTGCATCTGCTGTCAAAATCAATTGTAATGCTTTATGAAGTGCACTTTGCAAAACAATTCCTCCATCTGTTTCAAATATTTTCCTAAAAGAAAAAAAGCCCCGGGTGAAAATCACCCAAGGCTATTTTAACTCAATTTGTTGAATATAGCAAATTAC
>ERZ1032130.216-NODE-216-length-16668-cov-5.103112_pt1 | contig 16668 bp, 18 predicted proteins | sample MGYA00517879_ERZ1032130 | MGnify/ENA primary metagenome ERZ1032130 (study PRJEB33719, sample SAMN04262597) | wastewater metagenome | biome: rural village; feature: animal feces; material: feces | host: Bos taurus | place: El Salvador | collected 2012-01-31 ...
CTCTTCCGATCTTAAGATATAAAAAGAATGTACCGACACCGGTAAATGATAAGATTGTAGAGGTTATTAAAAAACAACAGAACGGCGAGTTAAAATTGGAAGCATCCAATATCGAATTGTTTAAAAATTTAAAGTAGTGTATGTTTGTATGTACGGGCAGTGCCTTAAAAAATTTCTTGACCTTGCCCTTGGGGCAAGGTCTATTTTATAAGTGTAAGTACTTATAATAATTATAAAAAGAGGAAAAACGTATGAATTTAGAAACTCGTTATTACGAGGATGCAGACATAGAAGAGTACAAAAGTATTGCTTTTTTTCATCATTTAACTATAGAGAAGCAGAAATAGATTACTTGACGATATGGTTTTATTATGATAATTTATATATGATGAACTTGAAATTTTTCAAGAATTGAAGAATTTAATGATTGGAGATAAAAGTTATGGAAAGAATCAAAACATTAGAAACACGCTCTTTATGTGAAAGCGCAAAAAATGGTGGATGTGGTGAATGCCAGACATCTTGTCAGTCAGCTTGTAAAACAAGTTGTGGTGTTGCAAATCAGTCTTGTGAAAACACAGAAGAATAATTTCAAAAAGCAGTAAAAATGCCGTCATCTGTGGCGGCATTTTTTTACGTTTCAAGAAATGGTTATGATATAAAAATAAAAGTAGCGAAGGAGAAAACGAATTTGGTACATCAGTATAAATTAAATGGATTTAATATTGTTTTGGATACATGCTCCGGCGGTGTTCATGTGGTGGACGAAGTGGCTTATGATATGATTGCTCTTTTTAAAGAGAAAAGCAAAGAAGAAATTATCGCAGAGATGCTGGATAAATATGGTGACAGGGAAGATGTGACAGAGGAAGAGTTAAACCTTTGTTATAGGGATATTGAAAGCCTTGTGGCTTCAAAACAGCTATACACAGAAGATACTTTTGAACCTATGGCGGGAACATTTAAAGCCCGCTCAGGTAATGTAATTAAGGCACTCTGTTTACACGTGGCACATACCTGTAACTTAAACTGCTCCTACTGTTTTGCAAGTCAGGGAAAATATCACGGTGACAGGGCGCTTATGAGCTTTGAAGTAGGCAAGAGAGCGCTGGATTTCCTGATTGAAAATTCAGGAAGCAGAAGAAACTTAGAAGTAGACTTTTTTGGCGGCGAACCACTTATGAATTGGGATGTAGTAAAAGATTTGGTAAAATATGCACGCTCGGTAGAAAAGGAGCACAATAAAAACTTCCGTTTTACTTTGACAACAAATGGTGTTTTGATTGACGAAGATGTTATAGATTTTGCTAACAAAGAGATGAGTAATGTAGTTTTAAGTCTGGATGGACGTAAGGAAATCCATGACTTAACCCGCGTGGATTATGCAGGTAACGGAAGCTATGACACGATTGTGCCGAAGTTTAAACAGATGGTTGAGTCCCGTGGTGGCAAAGATTATTATATGCGTGGCACTTTTACCCATGCAAATCCGGATTTTACCAAGGATGTATTACATATGGCAGATATGGGCTTTACGGAGCTTAGTATGGAACCGGTTGTATCTGCTGCCGATGACCCAATGGCATTGACAAAAGAGGATTTGGAAGTGGTAAAAAAGCAGTATGAAATCCTTGCAAAAGAAATGATTCAGCGTAAAAAAGAAGGCAGAGGCTTTACCTTCTATCACTATATGATTGATTTGACAGAGGGACCTTGTATTTATAAAAGAATTTCCGGCTGTGGTTCGGGAACGGAATATATGGCAGTAACACCCTGGGGAGATTTATATCCGTGTCATCAGTTTGTAGGAGAAGAAAAATATAAACTGGGTGATATCTGGAACGGCGTGACAAACAATGATTTGCGAGAGGAATTCCGTAGCTGCAATGCCTATGCAAGGCCGGAATGTGCAGATTGTTGGGCAAAACTCTACTGCTCGGGCGGTTGTGCGGCAAATGCATATCACGCAACAGGCAGCATCCGTGGTATTTATGAACCGGGGTGTGAACTTTTCAGAAAACGTATTGAATGTGCAATTATGATAAAAGTAGCTGAAGATGCGGCGAAAGAGGAAGCATAGGAATGAATACACCAATTGCGGATTTTATAAAAAATTATGCATATGACGAAAACGTAAGATTTCATATGCCGGGACACAAAGGCAATGCTTTTTTAGGTTGTGAAGTTTATGATATTACGGAAGTAAAAGGAGCAGATGCCCTTTATGAGGCAGAAGGAATCATTGCAGAAAGTGAAAGAAATGCCTCAGAATTGTTTGGAACAAAAAGAACGCTGTATTCTACGGAAGGCTCCAGCCAATGTATCAAAGCGATGTTGCATTTGGCACTGACGTATAAAAAACGAAGTGGAAGACCTTATGTGATTGCGGCGAGAAATGCCCATAAAGCATTTTTGTATGCAATAGCCCTTCTTGATTTGGATGTGGTATGGCTTTGGCCGGATGAAATGAGTTCTATTTGCACCTGTCCCATAACGGCAGGTCAGCTTGAAGAAGCGATTAATAAGCGGGATGAAATGCCTATTGCGGTATATCTGACAAGTCCCGATTATCTCGGGGAAATGGCAGATATACAGGCGATTGCGGAGGTTTGTCATAAATATGACACTATTTTGGCTGTGGATAATGCGCATGGTGCATATTTGCGTTTTTTGAGTAAATCCTTACATCCGATAGATTGGGGAGCAGATATTTGTTGCGACTCAGCACATAAAACGTTGCCGGTATTAACTGGTGGGGCGTACTTACAAATCAGTAAAAATGCACCGGATTATTTTAGTGACAACGCAAAATCAGCAATGGCACTATTTGGTTCTACCAGTCCTTCATATTTAACCCTAATGTCTCTTGATTTATGTAATGAATATTTACAAGAAGGCTATTTTGGTGCATTACAAGCGACTGTAACGAACATAAGAAATGTAAAAGAAGCACTATTAAATAACGGTTGGGAAGTTCAGGAAACTGAGCCTTTGAAAATTGTAATAAAAAGCCCAAAAGTTGCTACGGGAGAAGGCATGGCAAATATGCTCAGAAGAAAGCAGATAGAATGCGAGTACGCAGATAAAGACTACATCGTTTTTATGATTTCGCCGGAAAACAGCTATGAAGATTTGCAGTATCTGATAGAAGCCTTGGGAGAAAATCATCTTGGGAAATCAGAAAGCAGAGTGTTACAGTCTGCCAAAACGATACAGGAAATATCTGTAAGACGTGCTATTTTTGGTAAACAGGAAAAAATAGCGGTAGAAGATGCGAAAGGAAGAATCTGCGCATCTCCTACAGTAGGATGTCCGCCTGCAATACCGATTGTTGTTTCAGGGGAAGTGATTACCGATGAAGCAATTAAAGTATTTCAGTATTACGGGATAAAAGAAATATCCGTTGTCATTTAACTAAAAATTTTTGTATTGAAGCTGCCAAAAAGCCACAGCGCTTGCGGCAGCTACATTTAACGAATCTACACCATTTTTCATCGGTATTTTTACTGTATAATCACAGGCCAAAATCGTATCAGCACCCAGACCATCCCCTTCATTTCCGAGTATCATGGCGAGTTTTTCTTCTGCCATTAAAGAGGCATTATCAATTGAAACGGAATGAGCCGTAAGTGCCAGCGCAGCGGTCTTAAATCCCAGATTTTGCAATGTTTTTACATAGGATGCTGAAGTGTCATCAGGCAGTGAGGTGGATGGTATGAAAGTCCATGGAATCTGGAATACACACCCCATACTGACTCTGATTGCGCGGCGGTAGAGTGGGTCTGAACAGGCCGGTGTCAGAAGTACAGCGTCTATATTCATAGCGGCTGCGGAGCGGAAAATAGCACCGATATTGGTCGGGTTTGTAATAGTATCAAGGAAGGCGATTCGGTGTGCATTTTGACAAACAGTTTCGACGTCAGGTAGTGCTGTGCGTCGCATGGCACATAGCATTCCACGGGTTAATTGAAAGCCTGTAAGGCGTGTTAAAACATCAAAAGTAGAAGTATAAACAGGGACATTTTCACATTTTGCGAGGATGTCCCGTCCCTCTGTCAAAATATGCTTTTCTTCCATCAAAAAAGAGATGGGTTCATAACCTGCGTTTAATGCCCGTTCAATTACCTTGGGACTTTCCGCAATAAAAATTCCGCCATTTGGTTCGTACAGTCTTAATAACTGTACTTCGGAAAGCCTGGCATAGATATCCAGTTCTGGTGAGTCAAAATCAGTTATATTAATAATATTTGGCATAAAAATCTCCTTGCATATCTTTGAGGATTTTTGTTTATTTCTACAATTTGGAAATATTATATTCTTAAAAGATATATGTGTCAAATGACGAAAAAACTTTGAAATTCGGTACTATTTATGGTAAAATATACAAGAATTTATTTTGGTGTTATTGGAGACAAACAAATGAAGAACAAAAATTTAGACTATTCAATTAAAGCGGTGGCAGATCAGAGCAGAAATAAAACAGCTTTATTAGGTATCTGTATCATGAATGTTATTTTGGCACTGGCATATTTATTGGAGGTGTTTAAAGATGCCAGAAGCATTGCATCATATTGTATTGTTGCGGTTCTGTGTCTTGGTCCTACCATTGCAGGTCTTATTATATACCATATTAATAAACAGTCAGCGTTAATCCGATATGTATGTGGTTTTGGTTTTGGGCTGTTGTATGCGTACATAATGTTTACCACTACAACGGAATTGGTATTCTGTTATATTATTGTATTTTTTGTAATACTTATTGTTTATGTGGATTTCAAATTGCTTGGTATTTTAAGTGGATATGCCATGGTTGTTAACATTGCAGTACTTGTGATAAAAGCTATGAAAGGCGGCTTAACAGGGGTTGCATTGACAAATGCGGAAATTACACTTGCATGTCTTATAATGACAGGATTTTTTACACTTTTATCTATTTATAAAATTAATCAGATTAATAAAGCCAATGTGGACAAGGCTGATTTGGAAAAGAAACAGGCAGATTCTTTGCTTGGTACGACACTTTCCGTAGCAGATTCCATGACAACAGATATTGATGGCGCTGTTGCTGAAACAGACAGCTTGAAAGATGCTATCGGTATGACACAGCAGGCTATGGAAGTACTTTCTGAAAATACAAATGCAGCAGCAGATGCTATTGAAGCACAGAAAATCAGCACGATGAAAATTAATGAATATGTACGTGGTGTTGAAGGCTCTGTTGGCTCTATCGTAGAGGAAGTAAATGTAGCAGAAGAAAATCTGGAAGCGGGCAATGTGATTATGAACGACTTGCTCAAACAGGTTCAGGTATCAGAAGAATCCAATGCTTTAGTTGTACAGAAGATGGAAGGTCTTAAGGAGTATGCCAGCAAAATGCAGGATATTATGGGACTTATCCGTAATGTTGCAAATCAGACAAGTATGCTTGCATTAAATGCCAGTATCGAAGCTGCCAGAGCAGGAGAAGCAGGAAAAGGTTTTGCGGTTGTTGCTACAGAAATTTCAAGCTTATCTACCCAGACAAACAGTGCTACGGGAGATATTGATGAACTGATTGTAAACATTGTTAAGTCAGTAGAAGAAGTAACTACGGCTATGGATGCTTTATTAGAAGGTAGCCGGTTACAGAATAAGTATGTAAATGATACAGCAGAAAGCTTTAAGAAAATACATAACAGTACCCAGGGAATTTCAACACAGGTTTCCCAGTTAAAAGAAGCAGTTGAAATTGTAACAGAAGAAAATGAACAGGTAGAAAAACAAATTACAAATGTTGCAGATACTATGGAAAAGGTTATGAGTGGTGCAGATAAAACGCTTGAAAACTGCAATACGAACTTAGAAAGTATCGCTAAAGTAGTAACACTTATGGATAGTTTGAAAGAAGAAGCAGTTAAGTTAAAGAGTGAGGAATAAAATTTAAAAGGAGAGAGCAGTTATGAGTAGTTTTGAAAATCTTCGAATAGTAGATAATTTTTATCAGACATCATTATTCTTTCCAATGCCAACCGTGGTAATTTCCACATTGTGTGAGGACGGCAGTACAAGTCTTGGACCATATTCATTGGTTCAGCCTTATTATGTGGCTGGTAAAGATTATTATGCAATGTTATTGGAATGCCGAAATTCTTCCAATACTGCACAAAATATTTTAAGAACAGGTAAGTGCGCACTTAACTTTATTACGGATGACCCGAAATATTTTAAAGAGTGTGTGAAACTCAGTTGGCCGGGAGATAAACCGGAAGAGAAAATGCCAAAATGTAAATTTAAACTGGAACAGAGTATGATAGAAGAAGAAAATCCGGAGGATAAACGTCCGCAGGTTTTATCGGAAGCTTTTCAGGTAATTGAATGTACATGGATGCGTTCCCTGGATGGTGCGGATAGGGACGAACCGGGACAATTGAATGGTTATGAAGGACCGTATCATGACTTTAACGGTATTACAAGTCAGTTTGGTGCACATTTTATTTTACGTGTAGATAAGATTTTAATGAAAAAGAAATATGCTGATGCCATTATTAACGGAGTCCGCGCGAAAGATTTTCCACCGGTTCCGGTTGATTACGGTTATCGTGACAGCAAGAATTTCTGGTATCACAAAAAGAGCCGTATGCGTGCTGAATTGTTGCAGATGCGAAAAGCCAGTTTGGAATCTGTCCGTTATGCGGCAGACAGAGCTGATGATAAAGTAAAGTTTACAGATGAAGCTTTGATGACCATTTTAGGTGTTCCGCGTGTGTTTTTATCCACGGTATTGAAGGGCTGTGTAGCATGGGCTAAGGAAAACAATGTAGAATTGATTACGGCAGAACATATGCAGATTATTAACGATAAACGCTCCAAAGAGAAAAATAAAAAAGTATAGCGGATATATAGGGAAGAACATGAAAAACGGTTCTTCCTTATTTTTTATATAATGCAACTAAAATTAACAAAAATTCAATTTTTTGGAAAGTATGATTGGTAGACTTTATGCGGTGAACTGTTACAATTGTAAGAAAAGAGGAGGAGAAAAATATGTTAAAGGATAATTTAATCGTGTTAAGAAATATATTGGGACTTTCTCAGGAGGAAGTGGCAGAAAAGGTCGGAATTTCCAGACAAGCTTATGCAAAGTGGGAAAAAGGGACAACCATTCCGGATGTAGAAAAATGTGCAATTTTAGCCAAGCTTTATGGTGTGACAGTGGATTCTCTTTTAAAATTTGAGCCGGCTGTTGGAGTACCTGCCATAACACCGGGGCCCAGCGGAAAACATATATTTGGAACGGTGACTATGAATGAAAAGGGTCAAATTGTTATCCCCAAAATAGCCAGAGACGTAATGAAACTGGACAGCGGCGAGCGCTTGATTGTTCTTGGTGATGAAGGGGAAGGTTTGGCACTTGTTAAGGCAGAGGATTTTGAAAGAAATATGCAAAAGGCTGTTGAAATGGCAAAAATGAAATTATAGTTTTTGAGGAGAAAATGATGGATGCAATAAGAACAGTTGGACTGACAAAGAAATATAAAGACTTGATTGTGGTAGATAAGTTGGATTTAGAAGTAAAAAAGGGAGAATTGTTTGCACTTTTAGGGATAAATGGAGCAGGAAAGACAACAACGATTAAAATGTTGTCCTGCCTTACAACTCCTACAAGTGGAGAGGCGTATCTAAACGGGAAAAACGTTGTGACAGCAGTAGATGAAGTTAAGAAAATTATTGGTGTATCACCTCAGGAAACAGCCGTTGCACTAAACTTAAGTGTAAAAGAAAATTTAGAGCTGATGTGTGGTATTCACGGATTTTCTAAAGAAAAAAGAACAAAAAAAATTGCAGAATTAACAGAACAGTTTGATTTAGGCAGTATCAGTAAAAAGAAAGCGGGAAAAATTTCAGGAGGCTGGCAAAGAAGACTTAGTATTGCCATGGCTCTTATCAGTGAACCGGAAATTTTGTTTTTAGATGAGCCCACCTTAGGACTTGATGTGATTGCCAGAAGCGAATTGTGGGATACAATTGAGCTTTTAAAAGGGAAAATTACAATTATTCTTACAACACACTATATGGAAGAGGCAGAGGCTCTTTCAGACCGTATCGGTATTATGAAAGGCGGAAAACTACTTGTGGTCGGAACGGCAGATGAATTAAAAGAAAAAGCAGGCTGTGACAAGTTTGAAGAGGCTTTTGTAAAAATTGTTAAGGAGGAAAAACAATCATGAGATTATTAGCTTTTACAAATCGAACAGCAAAAGAAATCTTGAGAGATCCTTTAACAGTTATTTTTGGACTTGGATTTCCGATTATACTTATTTTGTTACTCAGTGCCATTCAGGCAAATGTACCCGTCAGTTTATTTGAAATTGACAGTCTGACTCCGGGAATTACAGTTTTTGGGTTGTCATTTATGACTCTTTTTGCATCAACCTTGATTGCGAGAGACAGGGAAACTGCGCTTATGACAAGACTTTACACAACACCACTTAAGGCGGTAGATTTTATTTTAGGCTATGCACTTCCAATTATTCCGATTGCGGTAGTACAGTGTATTATTTGTTATGTGATTGCGGTTATTCTTGGTTTGGAAGTAACAGTTACCATCTTATATGCGGTTTTAATGATTATTCCAATTGCTGTATTTTTCATAGCATTAGGTTTGTTATTTGGAAGTATATTTAATGTAAAGCAAGTGGGTGGTATTTGTGGGGCCTTGCTAACAAACTTAACAGCTTGGTTATCCGGTGTCTGGTTTGATTTAAAATTAGTAGGTGGAGTATTTGAAAAGATTGCCAATGCATTACCGTTTGTTCATGCAGTAGAACTGGAAAGAGCAGTATTAGCGGGCAATTATAGTGATATGTTTCCACATCTTTGGTGGGTGCTTGGATATGCGTTGGGAGCTGTTATTTTTGCAATTGCATTTTTCCTTCGCCAGATGAAAAAACAGTGATTGTAGCAGCCGATGGAGCAACAGTTTGTATGCGTGATAAGGTAAATGAGTTTGATGACGAAACCTTTTACCAATTGTTAACTTTCAATTTACATTTTTAAGATAGAAAGAAAAAATAAATTGACTATTCTTAAAATGGTGAATAAAAGAAAGTGAGAAAAACAGATGGTAGACGAGAAAAAGAAGCAGGAATTCTATGAAATTTTAGACGAAAAGAAAATAAAACCTGTATATCAGCCGATTGTGTCATTGGAAAGTGGGAAAATATATGGATATGAAGCTCTAAGTAGAATAGACTTAGAAAACTGTAGTTTTAATACAGAGGAAATGTTCCATATTGCAGAAGAACTAAATCGTGTATGGAAACTGGAGGAACTGTGTAGAAGAAGAAGCCTAAAATTTGCAGGCTATGGAAGATTAAATGGGAAAAAGCTTTTTATCAATGTTGACCCTAAAGTTATCCATGATGAAAAATTTAAAGAAGGTGAAACCTGTAAATATTTGAAAAAATATGGTTTGAAACCATCAGATATTGTATTTGAAGTAACAGAACGTACCTCCATTGAGGACGCTGAGGCTTTTAGACATACAATAGACCATTATCGAAAACAACAGTATCGAATTGCCATTGATGATTATGGCAGTGAATATGCAGGTGTGGGACGAGTATGCGCACTAGAGCCACATTTTTTGAAAATTGATATGTATGTGATTCGTGATATTGATAAAAGCCCTATAAAACGTTCTATGGTAGAAAGTATTGTAGTTTTTTGTGAAAGTGCAAATATACACGTAATCGCAGAAGGAATTGAAACCAAAGAAGAATTAGAAACTTTGGTACAACTGGGTGTCCACTATGGACAGGGATATTATTTACAGCGTCCGCAACCTGAAATCATAGATATACCAAATGAAATTAGAGATGAAATCATTGAATACAGAAAGAAATATACTAAAGAAAAAATGCAACAATCCTTTTGGAGCAATGTAGGAAGTGTATGTAAAGAACGAGAAATCACAGAACCCGATACGTCAGGTGGTCAGATTTACGAGTACATAAAAAATAACCTTGAAATTTCGGAAATTACAGTGGTAGATAAAGAAAAAAGAGTAAAAGGTGTGTTGACACGGTCTGAACTTATGGAATTATTTGGTGGCAGATATGGATATAGTTTACACGCCAAAAAGACTGCCAGTGATTTGATGTCCAGAGATTTCTTGGCTGTAGACGAAAGCTTTTCCATTGAGGTGGTATCCAAAATGGCAATGGTAAGACCACAAATTCAACTCTATAACGATGTAATTGTGACAAAGGATGAAAAATATTATGGCAGAGTCAGCGTAAAAGAGCTTCTGGAAACGGCTGTTACAATTCAGGTGACTAAAGCGGTGGACGCCAATCCGCTGACAGGTCTTCCGGGAAATGTTATTATTGAGGAAAGAATCAAAAAATGCATTTCAGAAAATGCACCATATGCCATTGCGTATATCGATTTAGATAACTTTAAGGCTTATAATGATGCCTATGGATTTAACAATGGCGATGTTATGATAAAAACAGTGGTTACTTGTATGAAAGAAGCCTGCAACAATGAAGAATTTCTAGGACATATCGGTGGCGATGATTTCGTAATTATAGCGGATTATTATGAATTGGACGAAACGTGCAAGAAAATAGCTGATTTATTTACGCAATCTATTAAAAACTTGTACCGAAAAGAAGATTTGGAGAGAGGATATATTTACTCCAAAAACCGCAATGGCTTTGCTGATACTTTCCCAATGGCAACCTTATCAATTGCCATAATTACGAATAAAAATGAACAGTTTAACAGTGTGGAAAGCTTTTCTGATATTTTAGTCAAAACAAAAAAGAAGGCAAAACAGACAGAAGGAAACAGCATACAGGTAGTATAAGAAAGGGGCTGTCGCACTAGCTGGAAGATACCGAAAAATACAACAATCGGTAAAATGGAAATCGCGATTTCTTCTATGTAAGTCGGAAATTGCACGGCAAGTAATTTCCACAAATCAACCGTATTATCAATAATCGGAATAGATTCGGAAACCTGTTCAGCTGATTCGGGATGAAAAATCATTCCTAAAATAAGTACGGATAAAATAGGTCCGATGGAACAAAAAATGTTAAAACGAAGATAATTCCGTAGAAAAATACCAGCAAATAGGATAGAGGTATTCCAAATAACATACGCAGTAGTGCAATAACCAAAAAGATACCAACACCTAAAGCAACGGCTAAAATCAATACCAGATTCGGAATAGATGGCACCTGCTGGGCCAAAACCTGCAAGTCCGGTTCTGAAATAGTAATGATGAACCCAATAATAAAACTGATAAGTATAATAAGAAATACATTTTTGGAACGTGTCATAACGCTACCTACACGTTCCAAAAATGGGAGTCATAGATATTTCCACACCGACGTTAAAAAATAACATACCAATAATTAATAAGATTGCACCGATTAAAAATGTCATCAAAATACTGGGTGGAATAGGAGCAATTGTAAAACACAGAAGCAGTACAATTGCGAGAATCGGGAGAACCGCCGTAAGCGTCTCCGTAAGCTTTTCTTTGAACTTTGAACGATTAAATAACAATTACATCAAACGCCTTTCTTTTTATCTTAAAAATAGTATAGCATATTTTTTTTAGTGTGTTTTATAAATTTACATAAATTTTATTTTGGTAAAAGTGGAAACTATGATAGTATATAAAAAAGGATGCGTTCAGTGACGGTAACCTGTTGAAATAGCAGAAAGGAAATAACCATATGATTAGCTTTGAAGAAATCAAGAAAAATGAAGAAATATTAGCCTACATCAGAAAAGCAGATAAAAACCTTGGAGTTTTAGGATATACGGACCATTCGGCGGCCCATACGACTTTGGTGGCTGAAAGAGCGGCTTATATTCTGGATGTTTTAGGGTATTCGGAGCACGAAAAGGAGCTGGCAAAAATAGCAGGTTTTATGCACGATATCGGAAATGCCGTAAACAGGAAAAATCACGCGGAATACGGAGCAATTCTTTCTGAAACCATCCTTAGAAATACCGATTTGCCTCTGGATGACAGAGTGATGATAGTGTCAGCCATTGGTCATCACGACGAGTCTACAGGTGGTGCAAGAGACGCCGTATCGGCAGCACTTATTATAGCAGATAAAACGGATGTACGAAGAAATCGTGTGCGTCCCCAGGAAAAGAATTTTGATATTCACGACAGGGTGAATTATGCTGTAACAGGTAACCGGTTAAATATCAATCCGGAGACGAGAAAAATCACATTGGAAATTGAAGTCGATGAAAGTATCTGTACGATGTATGAATATTTCGATATATTCCTCGGACGTATGCTGATGTCCAGAGGCGCAGCGGAGATGTTGAATGCAAAATTCAGTCTTGTTGTAAACGGAAGCAAAGTTTTATAGGAAAGTTTACAGAGTATAAGAAATTTATAGAGAAGAAAGTTTACAGAGTATAAGAAAGGTCACATAAGCGAAAAGCCTGTGTGACCTTATTTTTATTGGTTCCGTTTTAAATTCAGTTCACCATCAAAGAATATGACAGAATAAGTTCCGCCATGGAAAGCAACAAAACTATCTGCGACATAAGGTGTACTTTTTGATACATCGGCTAAATATAAAACAGAAGGATGATTTAATTCTTCCTCTGTGCTTTCTTCTTCAGAAAGCATAATGTAATAGAAGCCGTTTTCCGTATTATCAAGATAATTTCGATTTCCTTCAAGTAGTGTAGGAGCGCCTGACAACCAACTTCCGGCAGAAATACAATTTCGCTCGCCGTAAATGGTACCGTTCAAAGCCTCGCCGTTATACCAGATGAAATTTAAAGTATCCAAAATATATCGGTTTTCAGAATTTTCATTGCAATAGTCCATAACTTCATCAAAGCCCTGCATATAAATTGCGTGAGATGTATTCATTTGTCTGAAATTTACAAATTGAATTTTGGCGGACCAAAGTCCCACAACCCCTAAAATGGCACCGACTAATACAAAAGCAATATTCTGCCATTTGGCATATGGCTGATTGTTACAATAAAAGTAAAAAGCAAGAGCTACTAAAATTACAAGCTCGCAGGCAAAAAGCGGCATTGCGATTCGCAGAGGAAATCTTCCTTCGTACAGAAGATACAGCCATATAACAGTGCGAGCCAAAGTTAGAAAAATAAGAGGCAAAAATCCTGCAAAATTTTTCGATAAAAGTAAAAACAATACAACACATATAAATCCGAAAATCAATACGGTATTTGTCTGCCAGTAATTTTCTTCAAAAGTAGCTGTTTTAAAATCATTCAGCACAGAATTTAAGGTTGGAGAAGCTTGCTTTTTTTCAATATATTCGGCAAGTTCTTTTACACAATCAAGACTTAATTCCCAGTCGAGAATGGTATAATCTACATACGCATTATAATCGATTTTTGAAACATCATATTTTTCTAAAATATGCGCAACTTCCTCGTAAGGAGGAAATTCACTGTAGTCAAACAAAGTAGTGCGGGCATCGTTGTATTCCTTGTAGGCTTGCCATGCTTCGCTGTGGTAACCTATTTTGTTACCTGCAAAGCCCAAAATTACAACTGCTGCCAAAATAACAACGATTTTTACCACATGGAGTAATTTAGCCTTAACCGTTTTGTTTTTCCCGATAAGTACAAGACCAAAGAACACTGCAAAACCAAGAGGCTGTATCATAAGCATTGCTTTGTCTCTTAATAAAAAAGCCAATAATTCAAGTACGGTAAAGTAACCGATACGCGATTTTTTATTTTCATTCAGTATCAGGCATACATAACCGGCAACTGCCATAAAGGAAGCGGTCATTGTATAAGAAATCTGACTGATAAGATATAGTTCTGTCAGAAATAATAAGCCTGCTAAAACAGTGCTGATACAAATATCTGTTTTTGATTTTGCTTTGGAATAAAAACTATCCAAAATGCAATAGCAGGAAAACCAGTGAAACAGCACAAGTAATATTCCAAACCACGATATACCGGTGGTTATGCGGTATAAGAGGGAGAGTGGAAGAGATAACAGGTAATTTACATACACAAGATGAGATTCTATATTCCCTGTTATGGCTCCTGACATTAATTCGCCCATAAAACGGTCATCGTTTGTGGAAAAGTAAATACCGATTAGAAAATAAACGGCAACAATATATATAACGGAAATGGCAAATGCCAGTAAATGCTTATGTGATGTTTTCATAAAAGTACCTTTCTTTTATTCCCAATCTTTACATACATCTACCCAGCCTGTACAATTGGAGTATTTTTCAAGTTCAGGCAGAGTTAATTCAATCGCGGAATTACTGCTGCCACAGGCAGGAAATACCGTTTCGAATCTTTTTAAGGACTCATCCAGATATACTGTTACAGTATCCGGAATAGCAAACGGACATACACCGCCTACAGCGTGTCCGATATATTCTTCTACCTGTTCATAGGAGAGCATTTTAGCTTTGCATGAAAAAGTCGCTTTATATTTTGAATTGTCGATTTTTGCATCGCCTGCTGCCACAATCAGAATCGCTTTGTCATCTACCAGAAACGACAAGGTTTTTGCAATTCTTTTTCCTTCGCAGGAAAGAGCCTGGGCTGCCAATTCTACCGTAGCACTGGAGACCTCAAATTCCCGTATTTTCTCCTCCATACCAAATTGTCTGAAATATTCTTTCACTTTATCAATAGCCATAATTGTTTCTCCTTGATAGTTAAATATCGCATTAAGTAAAGTCTAGATAGAGTTTTTCTATTTGTCAAGCAGGGGATTTGTCAAATGTTGTAGTATTTTCACGATAGTTAAGAGTTGAATCAGATTTTGTCATTCTTTATAATCAATTGTAGTTTTTATAGTGATAGGAGGATTACAAAATGGAAGATATAAATCTGACTGCCACAAAAGATAATAAAAAAGTATATGAAATTTTAGAAGAACTTATGAATGGAGATAAAGAATTTCAGATTATGATTCATGTGCCACAGGGGCAATCGGAGATTACACCTTATACAATTCCTGTACAACCAAATTCCGAAAAAAAGGAAGAGAAGAACCTGGAGAAAGACGTGACGGAGATGATACACGAAATTGGTGTGCCGGCACACATCAAAGGATACCATTATTTAAGGGAAGCCATAATGATGTGTGTTGAGGATGTGGAAATGCTTAATTCCATTACAAAGGTATTGTATCCGACCATTGCGGATAAATTCCAGACAACGCCGAGCAGGGTGGAAAGAGCCATAAGACACGCCATAGAGGTGGCGTGGTCAAGAGGCAGAATGGAAACCTTGGACGGACTTTTTGGTTATACAATTAATACGGGAAAAGGAAAACCGACGAATTCAGAATTCATTGCTTTAATTGCGGATAAAATAAGATTACGCTACAAAAGTTTATAGTGAAAAAGAATCGTGAGAGAAAATATTTTTTACTTTAATTCCAAGGGCATATGATGTATAATTAATTTATATGAGTAACAACTTAATTGGTGTTGAAGTTTATGGAGGTTAAGATGAAAAATATTTTATTTGCTGCATCAGAGGGCGTACCTTTTATTAAGACAGGTGGATTGGCTGACGTAGTAGGTTCTTTGCCTAAATGTATTGATAAAGAGCATTTTGATGTGCGCGTTATGTTGCCGAAGTATTCTTGTATGAAACAGGAAATGAAAGACAAAATGCAGTATGTGACACATTTTTATATGGATTTTGCGTGGAGAAGTGTGTACGTAGGTATTTTAGAAGCTTATGTGGATGGTATTCATTATTATTTTATTGATAATGAAGAATATTTTACAGGCTGGGGTCCATATAGCAGTGAAGTACTTGTAGATGTGGAAAAATTTATTTTCTTCTCGAAAGCAGTACTTTCCAGCTTGCCGATTATCGGATTTAAACCGGATTTAATTCATTGCCACGACTGGCAGACAGGTCTTATTCCGGTATATTTAAAAGAAAATTTCAGCAGTTCCGAATTTTTTCAGGGAATTAAATCTGTTATGACAATTCATAACTTAAAATTCCAGGGAAGATGGTGGGATCAGGGATTTATTAGACATTTATCCGGCTTAAGCGACTGGATTTTTACACCGGATAAACTGGAATCCTATGGTGAAGCCAACTTATTAAAGGGCGGTCTTGTATACGCAGATGCCATTACAACTGTAAGCCCTCAGTATGCAAAGGAAATTCAGGAAGTACATTACGGGGAAGGACTTGACGGATTACTCCGTGCCAGAAACAATGACCTTCGAGGTATTTTAAACGGTATTGATTATGATGAATTTAATCCGGATACAGATCATTATATTTGTCAGAAATATAACGCATACAATTATAGAGAAGAAAAAATTAAGAATAAGAGAGAATTGCAAAAACAGCTCGGCTTGGAACAGGATGACAATAAGCTGATGATTGGTATGGTTACCAGATTGTCAGAACAAAAAGGTCTTGATCTTGTGGCTTATATTATGGATGAGCTTTGTCAGGACAATGTACAGATCGTAGTTCTTGGAACGGGAGAAGAACGTTTTGAAAATATGTTAAGACACTTTGACTGGAAATATGGTAACAAAGTATCTGCTCAGATTTATTATTCGGAAGAAATGTCCCACAAAATTTATGCGGCAAGTGATGTGTTCTTAATGCCTTCTTTATTCGAGCCTTGCGGACTCAGCCAGTTAA
>ERZ1032130.217-NODE-217-length-16635-cov-5.196321_pt1 | contig 16635 bp, 8 predicted proteins | sample MGYA00517879_ERZ1032130 | MGnify/ENA primary metagenome ERZ1032130 (study PRJEB33719, sample SAMN04262597) | wastewater metagenome | biome: rural village; feature: animal feces; material: feces | host: Bos taurus | place: El Salvador | collected 2012-01-31 ...
GCTATCCAGAAGTGCGTCGCTATGATCGCAAACGCCATCTCAAAGTCGGAGATCGGGGGTAATGACGGTGGTGAATCATCCGGATGATAGTTCTGCTGTCATGTTTCTTACTGAAGATGCTTATAAAGCAGGAGATTATCGTAAGATTCTACAGGATGATGAACCGAAAGAGGTTTATACCGATCCTTCGCAGCGTAAATTCAATACAGCTCAACCACTGCAATTGAATGTAACAGAAGCAGGTGAATTGCATGTACGATTTTATTCTCCACGTAGTTTAAAAGGCGCACTGGTCAAGGCTCGTGTTCCGGCCATCAGCGATGAGTATTTCGATTTGGCTTATTTCGATTCTATTCCAGGTTTTGCCGATTTCTATGAGGTCTTACCATTGGTACAACGTGCTTCTGTCTGTCGTCTGGAATCGGGAAGGCAGATACAGGTTCCTCAACTTGAAGCTTCCCAGCTGGCTGCAACGGAGTTTAAAGTTGAATCATCCGATCCGTTTTGGGGTAAATTGCAGAAGATAATGCATGGTTGGAATATTTATTGGGGGCTCTATGGTGGAGATCCGGAAAAAGAGGATGGTGGACCGGTAGGAAACTGGATGGGAATCCGTCCGGTACATTGTCGCGAATCGGTGGCATTGTTCCTTAACTTTACTTATATGATTGATATGCCGGAGCATGAACAGATTCTGCAGGAGAATGCTGACCAACTTTATGATGATAATAAGAATCCGATAAAAGTGGAGCAAGTATTGCAACAGATGAGACAGCAGCGTACTTTACAGGTAGGTCTGGTTTATCCCGGAAATGGTGTTATCGGTTTGGGAGGTGGAAGTACATTTGGAGCTTATCAGCAGGCATGGTTTGAACATTATACGAATACTTATGCTTGTAGTATCATGTTCCATGAGTTAGGACATGTTATGGGATATGGTCATAGTAGCTCATTTACATACGGACCATGGGCCGAAAGTCTGATGAATAATTTCTATGTACGTAACATCAGTCAGTTCCCGATAGATTCGGCTACTTATCTGAACAGTAAAAACAACCCTCATAAATATTGATAGTTTATTGAGACATTAAAGCTAGTTATACGATATGATAAAGAAAATGAAAGATATAGTTTGGATATATGTGTGTCTGTTCTTACTCTTTTGTGGATGTACTGCTGAAGAATACACGTCAGGTGCTTTGTCTGGAGATGCGGTTCGTGTGCGTATGCTTGCGTCTGCTATGACAGAGGGAGAGATATCGGATGCAGAGAATCAGATAAATGAAGTATCAGGTTTTCGTTTTGAAGGAGGAATATTGAGAGAAGTGTTTACTTCGATGACTCCGGACGTATCAGGATTTCTTCAGTTTAAACCTTCAGAAGTAAAAGGTACTGTCTATTTTCTGGCAAATGCTGCAACTGTTGTTCAAAATAGAAATCTCCAGATCGGACAAACTACATTAGACGATTTTCTGAGTTTGGAGGCTACATCTGGAGAAATGACAGCAAATGGATTGGTTATGTCGGGTAAATTTTCTTTGGATGAAGAACTTATCTCATCTACAGTGGCTTTGAAACGTAGTGTCTCACGAATTGATTTGGATTCTTCGTTTGAAGGTGTTCAGGTAAATCGTGTGAGGATTGAAGATGTTGTGCAGAAAGGTTATATCAATGAGCAGTCCGAAGAGGTACGGATTCCATCAGGGGCAGAATCAGTCAATATGGAGAAAGATTTCACCAGTGTACCTTTTTCCGGTGGAACAGAAACTTTGTTTTATGTATGTGAACAGGGAACAGAACCGCATGCAGTAGAGATTCAGGTGACAACTGCTGATGGAGCCTGGCATGTTTTGAAGACTACACTCCCTGTTGTAAAACGAAATACTGTCTATACGTTAAAAGTATATGGAAACGGTGCGGATATTCGTGTAGAAGTGTTGACTGATGATTGGTTGGAAGGAAATTCATCTGATTCAGGATTAGTTCTGAAAGGACTGGTGGACACTTCCGCTTCGCAGTTGTCTGAAGGGGTTACAGTAAATCAGCGTGGTGATACAGTACAGGTCCCTTATTGGGGAGGTGACTTCCGTCTGGCTTTAAAGGCCGAATCTGGTGCAGAATTGAGAGTGAATGGAATAGCCGATGGTGTAACTGTAGTGTCTCAGTCTGTTTCACGTGTGATGCAGCAGATAGCTGAAGTCAGTGTGAAAAGCCAGCGCAAGATGCCTGGTGATGTACAGGAGTATGTGTATCTGGATGTTTACGAAGAACAGGTGCATACAGGAAGGGTAGTATTGGAATTTTTGCCGAATCCTATCCGGTTGACAGGAAAGTTGGCTTTTGATGCAGAGGCTGTCTGTGATTTTGAAGGTTACGTTGATGGAGAACTTGGTACCTTCATCTTGCCTGAAGGAAGAACGGTTACAGTAGAGGTTGGTGCAGATGAAGCACCATGGATGAAAGTTGTTCCTGAAGAGACTGCCGGTGTATATCGTATCTTGGCCGGATGGAAGCCCAATGACCCTTTGGCTGATGGTCGTGTACAACAGGCTGAGCTGGTAGTGACTGACACTGATGGTGGTAATCGAGAAGTTTATACTGTGAAACGGCAGAATTGGGGATTGCCGGTAGTTAATGTAAACGGTACCTGGTGGTGTAAATATAATCTTCGTGGTAATGTAAAGAAATTTTCTGATCAAATTCTGGTAAAGGATGATCCCGTAGCAGATGACAGTGACTTGTTCAGTTATCTGCAGAATTGTCCGGATGATGAATTGTTACGCATTATGGGAGACCAATATCAGGCGGGAAATCTGGAAGGTCTGAAGCTGACTCATGAAGGAAGTACGTTTTATTACGAGGGTTATCAGTCTGCTGGTTCAGGTAGCTTCGGATCATTGCAGCCTACAGTGATGGCTCCTGAAGGTTATCAGATACCTGGATACGATGATTATCGTTTCTTTACATGGGGCGAGAACTGTAATCTGAAATATTTTAATCCGGGAGAGTTTGACAATAAACTTGGGCAGCGTTTGATGTTTACAGTGGCTGAACGTAATCTGACAGTTGATGGAATTTCGTATGGCACAGTAGGACTTTATGACTTTGTGTATGATAATGCTCATTGGACTATTTTCGGATTGGGTCACCAGTGGGGTGAAAAGAGTATTTCATCGATGATGGTACTGTACGCTACTTATGGAAATGGAAACAAGACTTGGTTGATAGAAGGTTATCCGAGAGCGGATGGTCGGGGTAACTGGTTTAAGTATGCTGACAACAATGCATCAAAGACTCGTACAATACGTTGTGTAAAAACACCTGTAGAATATATTTATGAATAATGCTGAATCATATAAGCTGAGATTTGACATGAAAGAAATAAAATTTTTAGGTTGGGTTGGAATTCTTTTGTTCGGACTGTTTTTTGCCGCATGTTCGGATGACGCAGCGGATAAAGAATGGGACGGTGGAACCGGTTCTTTACTTGTAGCTCCTGAGGTAGTAAGTTATGCTGGTTCCGAACAGACAATTGATGAAGAGGATAAAATCACGGATATGCGTGCATGCCTGTTCGAAGGGGGAGTATTGACGCAGATATTTGAAGATTTGTCGCCAGTTGGGGGTATATATAATTTGCCGGTTACTGCTGATGAGGGTACATTGTACATGTTAGCCAATACAGGTGGAATATTTGATATGGACGCTATGAAAGGATGCAGTGAATCAGAGTGGCTGAAAGAGACTTTACCTCTGAAAGACGGGAAACCTGTTCATTTCTTTACAGGTAAATTGGAGTTAGGTGCTCAAACCCAAGGAGAACAGACTTTGAGCCTGAAACGGGGAATTGTTCGTTTCGATTTATCTGTTTCCGGAAGTCTTGCTGTCAATAGCCTGACACTGAAGAATGCGGCACAATCTGTTTATTTGTTTTCACAGGAAGGAGATGTAGAGTCTCCTGAGGGTGTAGACCGTAGCGATGTTACTGTTCATTTTGATGATGCGTTGAAGGCTTCTGTTTCAGGGGTACTTTATGTATACGAACAGGAAAATGATGGGTTGGAAGTTTCTGTTGAGGCTGTGGTAGACGGAAATTCCAAGACGTTGACAAAAAGGCTGGAAGAGAAAGCGTTGAAGCGTAATACCGTTTATACGTTGGCCCTTCGTAAAGATGCGTCTTCGGATAATGGAGTTACTTTGGATATCCTTGATTGGGAAGATGGGGGAGACGCCTCATTGCATCCGGACTTGGATGCGACTATAACAGTCAATAAAGATTTATCTTCATTGCCTGAAGGTGTACAGGTCCTGACATCGGGCAATGTCTTGTCAGTGCCTAGCCGTGGAATGGATTTTACATTGGCGCTTCATTGTGACGATGAATTGGAATTTGAATCCTCTCAGAATTCTTTGATAACCGTAGAACCGGTTGCATCCGGCACTATAGGAGAGAATAAATTCATCATTCATAAAGGATTGCTTCCTCCCGGATATGCAGAAGAAGAGGTAAAAGTATTTTTCCGCCGTAAGGGATTAAAGGAAGCCTATGAAGAGGATTGTATTACATTTGTTTTGGAGGAGAATCCGATTCGTTTGGAAGGTTTTACTTTTGATAGCCAGAATTATACTTGTGATTTCGGTCGGTATATCGATAATGAAATGGGTCGTTTTATTCTTCCGGCAGGAATGGAATTGATTGTACGGTTTGATGGAGAAGATCCGTGGGTGAAGGTAGAAGAAGTGGCCGATGGAGTGAATACGTACCGTGTATTGGGAGGGTGGAAGCCGAATGACCCGAAAGCAGATGGCCGGAAACAGTCTGCCAGACTGATAGTCCGTCGGATAGCCGACCAGCAGGAGACCGAAACTTATACTGTAATCCGTCGTAATTATGGATTGCCGGTAACCTATTTGAACGGTATCTGGTGGTGTCGTTACAATGCTTTAGGAAATTCAAAGGATTTTGAGGACCAGGTATTGAGCGCGGAAGACCCTGCACGTCTGGCTGGAAAGACGGTACAGGATTATCTGAACACTTGTTCACAGGAAGAGTATCTGTATCTTTGGAATGCAGCTTATGAAGGGAATGATGGCGTAGCATTGAAAGCAGTCTATAAAGACAGTAAGATAACTTTGGACGGATGGCGAAGCAGTGAATCGATGCATATCAATAAGCAGGAACCTGCATCTTTGGCACCGGATGGATATGAGATGCCTAGTTTCGATGATTATCGTTCGATATTCGGCGGTTTTACTATTCCGACATCATGGGCTGAATTTAATCCGCAACTTGGCGGGGCAGAGTATCGGAGCAAGATTATTTTGGAGAAGCGTTCCGGTCTGCAACTGGATGGACAGGATTTGGGTGAATTGTGGAGCTTTTCTGTACAGAGTATTAAAGGACAAGGTGAAGAGCCGTTGACTTTCTATGGTGTAGGATGTCAGTGGGACGGTTCGGGTATCAACAGGAACTGGTTGCTGTTGGCTTGCTATAATCCGAATGTAACCGGTTGGTTGGTAAAAGGCAGCAATGCCAGTTTGGAGCATAATGGAGCCGGAGCAAACAATACCCGTACAGTCCGTTTCAAGAAATCGTCGGTAGAATATATCTATCAGTAAGTTTGTTACTGATGAGAAACCAATAGAGAGGGTGTCAAAATTCATTTTTGAAAAAATGAACTTATAATTTGAAATTTGAGCGCCCTAAAAGATTAAAAAGGGCCGTATCATTACTCAATACAGAGTTTGATACGGCCCTCTTTAAATATTATAGTTATAATCTGTTACTTTGGGGAGTAATCATTTTAGTTTTGACATCCTCTATTGTCTGGAGAAAGTCTAGAATAGATTTTTTGTCTTATAGATGAGTTCTGCTACATTCTTGGCGTTCAGTTTGTCCATCAGTCTCTCCCGGTAGGTATGTACGGTATTTGTACTGAGAAATATTTTCTTGGCGATTTCTGAGGTACTCATACCTTGGGACAGATAGGCGAGGACTTCTTTTTCACGTCCTGCCAACTCAGAAGGAATCGGCTTTTCTGTTGGAGGACATTTTTTGTAACCAGGTAAATCTGCAAATTCCTGACTGAAATACGTACCACCGTCTCTGATGATTTGTATGGCAATTTTCAGCTCTTCAAGATGAGTACTTTTAGCAACAGCTCCATGTATTATGTCTGAAGTACTGAGTTTCGCAACAATCCAAGGTTCTACATGCATGGTATATACCAGAATCTTTCCGGCAGGGTACTGTTTGTTTAACTGCTCAATAATCTGAAAGCCGTTGGTCTCATGAAGTCCAAGGTCTATGATATATAGGTCGAATGTTTCTGTTTCCAGAATCTTAGTCAGATTTTCCAGTGTCTTGGGTGCTTTGCAGGCTGTTGCTTCCAGTTGAGATGCAATAGCTTTTATACCTTCTGAAACTATCGGATGATCTTCCACTATCAGTATGTTATAGATTTCTTTATTCATTTTGTGTGTTTTTGAATGATAAAAAGAACTGGTTATTTCCTGCTGTAGACCGAAAATCGATGCTGCCTTCAATGCTCTTGACCCGGTCGGTTACCGTACGTAGTCCGATTCCTTGCATGGTAAGATTGTTTTCTGTCGGTTTTGATTGTTTCCCGTTATCGGTAATTTGTAGTTCACATTTTCCGTCCGTGTGGTAGGTTAAGGTTATGGCTATACGAGTCACTCCGGTTGAATGTTTCAGAATGTTGGTGGTTACTTCCTGGACAATCCGATAGACTTCCCGTGCAGTCCGGCTTGAAAGGTTTTCTGTGACTGTATCATTCATTGATTTCGTTTGGAATTCGATTTCCAGTTGGTTGTTCTTTGCTTGCGTCTGTGCATAATGTTGTAGAATTTCGTTCAGATTGAGCCGTTCGAATTCAGGAGGCATCAGATCGTGTGAGATGTTACGCACATCGTGATGTACTTTTTGTATCATTTCTATCACTTCCTGAGATGTTTGTTCGTTTGAAAGGGCCATTTTCATCTGAATGCCTAACAAGTCATTGGCAATGCCGTCATGCAACTCTTTAGCGAAGAATTTGCATTCTTCTTCCAGTCCTTCAATGTATCGTCTGGTAGAATCCAGTTCCTTTTCCTGTTTCAGCAGGCGGATCTCCTTTTCTGTGTTTCGTTTCTTATAATACAATATCACTATGCCTAAAACAGCAAGTGCAAGTAAACATCCGGCACTTGTTACTGTTTTTAGGAAAGTCGCCTGATTAGCCAGCTTTTCTTGTTGCAGATGCGCTATCTGTAATTCTTTTTCTTGGGTCTGGTATTTTACATTGAATTCAGCCATCTGTTGGGTCAGGTTATGCTGTGACAAGGTATCGGTCCACATGCGGGCGCTGTCCATGTAGGTGTAGGCCAAGCGGTCATCTCCTGTAGCATGATAACATTGGGCGATTTGGGTTAATAGGGTTTTGGGCTCGCTGCCGATATCTTGTTGCCGTAGCCACAGGTAATCTTTCAAGGCCTGGTGGTGATTTCCTCGATTCATTTCTGTTGCGGCCCGTACTTGTATGAATCCAATGGCTGGAATAGAATGAATGGGTATGTCTTTCAGTAGTCTGTTTCCCATTTGAAGATAGTGTTCTACCGAATCGGGTTGTTCCTTTCGTTCAAAGACTCTTAACAGGGATGGCATGCATCTCATTTTCCAGGTGGTAGCATTGTCCTCAGCCTGGCAGGCTATGTTCCAGGCTTTACGGATAGCGGATTCGGCTTCTTTCAGTTTATTCAGTTCCGACTTGATGGCAGCTCTTAGCTGCCAGAAACTGAAGGTTACAAATGTATCATCGGTATTTACGCTGTGTTCGGCTGCCAGGTCAGTATATTTTTCTGCTTCATCCAGTTGGCGGATATTGAAATAGAATACGGACAGATTATTGTAGATATGGGTTATCCAGCTTTCATCCTTGTATTGCAGGGCTGTTTCCAGAGCCTTGTTGTAGTAGTAAAGGGTCGAATCGTTCATGTGCCGCTGTCGGTAGAGGATGGCCAGGTCATTGTAGACGCTGATGTGTTTCTCCAGGTCTGTCACCTGTGGCAGATAGGGCAGGATACTTTTCTTCATCTCGAAAGCTTCTTCTGTTTTTCCGAGATATACCAGTAAGGTAGCCTGTTCATTCAATAATACAGGGTAGACGGGTGATTGATTTGCTCCTTTTACAGCAAAGGCACTGTCGAACGTAGATTGTGCATCATCGTAACGACCGATTTCCATCAGATGTGCGGCCCGTGCATAGAATTGTGTCAACAGAGTGTCTGTTGGGATGGCTTGAATGGGGGAGACTATAGTTGCTAGTAGAAATAGGAGCAGATGTAATAGCTTGAAGTTCATGGCCTATATGTTTGGGATTTTATGCAAATATAAGTTTTTTGGGTCAGAACTTTTTGTCTGAAGAGAAACAAATGGAAAGATAATTTAATAATTCTTCAAAAACAGTCTGGTCAATCTTTGTATCCATTCAGGATAATCAAGTGATAGTGGGGTAGAAACCCTCTCAGCTTGTCATTCTTTGTTAGATAAAAGATGATAAACTGAGAGGATAAAAAGGAAAAAGGTGTAAACCTATATATGATTTAATTATTAACCCGTCAACTAAATTCAGTACACCTCAGTAACTTTGTTCAGTTATCGCTTCCTTGGTGTAGTGTTTTCAAAACGAACGGACGTTTGGTGTAAAACGAACGGGTATCTTGTTTGAGACAAACGCATGTTTTAGTTTAAACGAACGGACGTTTTGTTGGATACATGCTCGTGTTTAATTCCGTTCGAACGTTCCCCAGAATGCCATTGGAGGGCAATACCGACGAGTACGAATAACATCTGTACAATGAATCTTTTCTTTTTTTCTCCTTTCAAAAAGTAATAAACCGGATGCGTATTTGTTTATGAGGTATCGAAAAAAACAGCGCCACAGTCATACAGCGGAACGGTTTTGCAAGCTGTATTCCTGTGGCGGCTGTCCTTTCTAACCTATGTGCTAACTATGATAAAACCCCTATATATTAAGGAAGACTACATCGTTATTGGTGTACAATCAGTGCCGAGCGTGGAGCAGCAGTCAGTTTGTTGCCGGTCATACTGCCCAGTCCTTTTTCCGGATTGATTTTTCCATCCTTGCAGACTATCTGATAGGTACCTTGCGGTACGTCGATACTTGCCGGTTCATTTTTGGAGTTCAGGACGACGGTGATGTTTTTCCAGGTATCACCGTTGGGGGCTCCGTTAATCCGGAAAGCTACTACGTTATTGTCCTCCATATCCAGAAATTCCAGGTGCTTGTATATCAGTTCTGCATCGCCCAAATGGAAGGCCGGATGAGCCTTACGCATGGCTATCAGTCCTTTCAGGTAGTCGAAGGCTTCCCGATGGATGGCTTTGCCGGCCCAGTTGATGGCGTTGATGGAATCCGGACTGTTGTAGGAGTTGCGTACACCTTTCTTGTCGCGCATGATTTCATCGCCTGTAAAGATGAACGGAACACCTTGCGAGGTGAATATTGCCGTATGTGCCAGTTTGTGGTAGGCGGTCAGCTCTTTGTCTGTAGCCTTCGGTACGGTAATCTTCAGGCGGTCGGTAATGCAATGGTCGTCATGGCAACTGGTATAGCTCAGCATCTGTGTCGGTTGTGCGGTCCAGGATGCCGGTGCATGCAGGGTAGAGTCCTTCAGTTGCGGATGAGGCAGGGCTGCTGTAATGCCGAACATCACCTGTGTATCGTGTCCCGGTTGTCCGATGACGAAGGCCCCTTCCAAATCGTTGTTCCAGCTTCCTCGCAATCCGTCACGGAATTTCGTCACTGAAAGCGGCTACTCCCGGCATCCGGTAAGTATTGGCTTTCATGGCCAGACTGTCGGTCGGATAAGCCGGACTGCTGGCTGCCCATCCTTCTCCGTAGATGTAGATGGTCGGATCAATTTTGTCCAACGCACTTCGGATAGCCTCCATGGTAGTGATGTCGTGGATTCCCATCAGGTCGAAACGGAAACCGTCGATGTGGTATTCGTTGGCCCAGTAGCAGACTGATTCTACCATGTATTTCCGCATCATTTCGCGTTCGCTGGCTGTTTCGTTACCGCAGGCGGAACCGTTGGCAAAAGTGCCGTCTGGATTTTGGCGATAGAAATATCCTGGTACAGTGCGTTCGAAGTTACTTTCTTCAGTATTGAAAGTATGGTTGTATACCACGTCCATGATAACACGGATACCTGCCTGATGCAGAGCCATCACCATCTGTTTGAATTCCCGGATACGTGTTTCCGGTGTATATGGGTCAGTGGAATAGGAACCTTCCGGTGTGTTGTAGTTTTGTGGATCATATCCCCAATTGTATTGTGGCTTGTCCAGTTGTGTTTCGTCTACCGAGGCGTAATCGTATGAAGGCAACAGATGTACATGAGTAATTCCCAGTTCTTTCAGATGGTCGATTCCTGTCTTCTGTCCTTCTTTGCTTGTTGTACCGGTTTCGGTCAGGGCAAGATATTTTCCCCGGTTTTTGATACCGGACAGGCTGTCAATAGAGAAGTCTCGGTGATGCATCTCATAAATAATGATATCGTCAAATCCTTTCAGAGCTGGCCGTACATCCTGGCTCCATCCTTCCGGGTCTGTTGTGTCAAGGTTCAGTATGGCTCCTCTTTTCCCGTTTACTCCGACGGCTTTAGCCATGACTCCCGGTGTTTCGTCCAGCCATATTCCGTTTATTTTTACTTGGAATGTATAGAATTTCCCTTTCAGGTCTTCAGTTACAGAAGCTTTCCATGTGCCGTTTCCGGCTTCTTTCATGCGGACAGTCTGGATGGCATCTCCGGTCAGTCCGTCTGTATAGAGTTTTACATTTACTTCTTCGGCGGTCGGAGCCCACAGCATGAAGTCGGTTTCCGTTTCCGAATAGGTCATTTCGTCCCATGGTTGAGTAAAGGTAGGATAATCTTCAAACGATTCGTATTCTTTCTGGGCTGTTCCACACCCGAAGAGGGCACTTGTAAACAGAGTAAATAAAAGTAGTTCTTTTGTTTTCATGGCATTCGATTAGAAGTGTTTATAAAGAGATTTCGTTCATCTGAATGCAAATATCGAAGATTTGTTCTTTCATTCTTTTGCTTTGAAAGAAATTATAAATTAGATTAGATATATAACTCTTGATAATCAGCTTGATATATATGCGTGTGTTCCTTTAATTTATAAATGGTTTGAAAGCAGATTTTTCTATTTATGAGTTTTGGATGGTAGGGAATTAGTCGTTTTTTGAGGGATATTCTTTTGTCGTAATAAAAAACAGGCTGTCTCGGCTTTGTGCCGGAACAGCCTGTTTATGAAACTATTTCAAGAAATATCTGTCAATAGCGATAACATCAGTTCAGGATAACTCCTGCATTGCTGGTCGGATTCTGAGTCAGTGTACATCCGCTCGGATAAGAGTTGATGGCAGTTTGCGGGATGTAATAGGTTACACGGTAATCGGTTGCCGGAATATCTTCCATCGCATTGTGAGGTCCAGGATAATGACGGGTCAACGGGTCACCGTTACGGAATACATCGTAACTGCGTTCTGCCTGATAAGCCAGTTCAAGCTGACGTTCCTTGTCGATACGTTCTGCGGCATTGGTTGCATCGAGCGAAGCATATCCTGCACCCGGAATGGAACGTTCACGGATGGTGTTTAGGTCTGTCAAGGCTGAGCCATAGTTACCCAGTTTGGCGTATGCTTCTGCACGGTTCAGATAAATTTCGCCCAAGCGGGAGATTATCGGAGAGTGCAGGTGAGACTCTTCACCTTCGTAAGAGCATTTGGTGATATAGAACATCGGGTATACACGGTTTAGAGACATTTCGTAATCAATGACGCCTGTATAGGTTTCTCCGTCCGAGTATTTGATGGAATAGATTTGCTGGTCAGCGTCTATGGCAGTCATGGCATAGGTCGTTTCCTTGCCGTCGATTGTCTCTATACAGCTGTAGTTCCCTCCTTCTTGTTTCAGCTTGGCTTGCACGTAGTTGAAGTTTGTCAGATTACCGCTGGTATCGTATACGTTCTTGATGAAGCGGAATACCGGGGTGTAGTTGCCGTTATCGTCCTGTACATATTGTGGGTCAATGAAATTAGCACGGGCATCTACAATTTTTTTGCTGTCCGGACGCCAGTCGTTCCGTCCGGTTTCGTTCAGCAGGTCAAGGTATTTGGCGCTGGCATACATTTCACCCCAACCCATACCGCCTACTACACCGTACATACCACCGATACCGTAGTAATGGTCATAGCCTGAAAATTCGGTAGCAACCCGTTTTACCACAAAGATGGATTCTTTGTTGTTTTCCGGCGTGAACGTATTGTAGTTCATAAAGTCGCTTCTTCCCAGTAAGGCATATTGTCCGGAATTGATGACTTTGGTGGCATAGTCTACGGCCAGTTGGGCATATTCGCGATTCGGGTTGTCGTAAGTACCGCTCATGTACAGGTATACGCGTGAGAGCATGGCCTGTGCAGCTTCTTTGGAAGCGTATGCGGGGCCTTTGTTTTCTGTTATCAATGTTTCTGCCTTTTTCAAGTCGTTGATGGCCTGTTCATACACTTCTTTCACGGTAGAACGGTCCGGCAACTGCAGGTTATCCATGTCTTCCGGTGTACCGTTCACGATGGGGACACCCAAGTTCTTGTCCGGAGCCTGGTAATACGGGCGGCCGAAGGCACGGCAGAGGTAGAAATACATCATGCCACGGATGTAATAGCATTCACCGAGCTTGCTGTCGATTTCTGTATCCTGTCCTTCTTCTATCATGTTGATGATGTTCGAAGCCTGGGCGATTGCCTTGTAACCGTAATCCCAGAAATTCTGTAAACGATAGTTGTTGGGAGTACGGGAGAAAGTGATGAATTCGTAGAAAGCATCGGTAGAAGCACCACGGATCATCATGTTGTCTCCGGCATATTCTCCCAAGCGGTGCATCGGGTCCGACCAAGTTTTCAGCTGAGCATAGGCACCATCTACCAGACCGTCGAGCGAACTTAGCGGGTCACCGGTAATCTGTTCTGCGGACATGCTGCCGTTGGGCAAGCGTTCTATGTCACATGACGTCAGTGTACCGCACAGACAGGCGGTCACCAACAAGGAGGTTGTTACTATCTTTTTCATACGGATGGACTAATTAAAAGGTTAAGTTGATACCAAACATGTATTTGCGGGTAGAGGGGTAGACACTCGGACCGGCTGAACCGATTGCGCTACCGTTGCTTGCCGGGATTTCCGGGTCAACACCCGAATATCCGGTGATGCAGAACAGGTTCTCGCCTGTAAAGAAGATACGCATGTTCTGGATGTAGTATTTCGGTAATCTTAAATTGTAACCGATGGTGAGTGAACGTAACTTCAGGAAGTCACCGTCTTCCAGGTAACGGGTAGAAGCCTTGTTGGAGTTGGATGAGTTGTTGTAGGAAGCAACAGGGTGTGTAGCGATATCACCCGGTTTTTCCCAGCGGCTCCATCCGTCCAGTAGTTTCATCTGGTTACGGTCGGTGTAGGCACCGTCGGAGTCATATTCCTGGCGGGAATAGTTGTAGATTTTACCGCCTACTGAATAACCGAATACGGCATTCAGGTCGATGTTCTTCCAGGTCAGTGTGGTGTTGAATCCACCGAAGAAATCCGGCGTAGAAGCGCCACAGATTACCTGGTCTGCTTCAGCATAGTCTTCTGTAATTTCACGGCTGAGAACATTGCCATTTTCATCTTTAGTATGTTTGTACCATTGCGGCGCACCAGTTTCCGGATTGACACCTGCCCATTCCTTCATATAGAAGCTGTTGCTGTCATAGCCTTTCTTCAGAATCTTGTCGGCTTCACCGGCAATACCGATATCACCGCCACGGATGATTTCTGTGTTGTTGCCGTAGAGTTCTTTAATCTTGTTGGTGTTGTGACCGAAATTCAGTTCTACTCCCCAGGTCCAGTCTTTTGTGCGGATGATGTCGCCGCCGATGGTCAGTTCGATACCCTGGTTTTCCATCTCGCCTACATTCTGCCAGCGGGAAGTTACGCCGGTGATACCGGATACCGGAACCATAAACAGGATGTTTGAGGTGTATTTGTAGTAATAGTCGAACGAGAAACGGAAACGTTCGCCGAACATGGAAGCATCCAGACCGACACCGGTGGTATAGGTCTTTTCCCAAGTCAGGTCTTTATTACCGATTTGGCTAATCAGTGCGGCAGAAGTACCGTTGTAACTGGTTGAGATGGAATACAGGTCATATTGTGGGTACAAATCCGACGGACGGTTACCTACTGTACCGTAAGAAGCACGCAGTTTCAGGTTGTCTACCCAGTCTGCCTTGAACCATTTTTCACGGTTGATGTTCCATCCGGCACTGATGGAGAAGAAATTACCGTATTTGTTGTCGTCACCGAAGTTGGATGCACCATCCCGGCGGAACGATAACTGAGCCAGGTAACGGTTGTCGTATGCATAGTTACCGTTGAAAAGGTAAGACTGTACGGCCCATTCGCTCAAGCTACCGCCTACAGCTTCGGGGATAGCAGTTACATCCAGCACTTCAAAACCTGGTACAAAGCCTGTTCCGGTAGCAGAAATGGCTTTCCCTTGGTAATCATTGAATTCGTAAGCGGCCAGGGCATTGACTGAATGTTTTCCCCACACCTTGTTGAACCGGAGAATCTGGTTGGTATAGCGGCGTACGGTATTGCTCTGATATTCCTCCAAACGTCCGTTTACACCGGAAGCACCTTCACAGCGTGGATCAGAGTAGGAATTATAGTAGTAGCCTATCCAGCGGAAATTGTTGACAGAAGAGAAGGTCAGCCAGTCGGTGATACGAATGTCGAAGTCGAAGTTACCGTTGAACTCGTACGTCTTGTAGTCGGTATGGTTTCCGTAACTCAAGTCGTTCAGGTAGTTGGTTGCTTGGCTGTTCACCCATCCGCTGTAACGGTCCGGCACCAGATTGCCGTTTTCATCGTACGGGCTATCCCACGGGAACATGGTGTACATGGCTGTTACCGAATATTGGGCATCATGTGTATCGCGCATGGCACCGGATACAGACGGTTTGATGGTCAGCCAGTCGAACGGTTTGTAGTTGCTGCGGTAACGGAAATTGTAACGCTGCAGGTCATAGCCTTTCACAGCACCTTCTTCCGAGTAGTAACCCATGGAGAAATAAGAATTGATTTTTTCTCCACCGCCCGACAGAGATACATTGTATTCCTGGGTTACACCACTCTGGGTAGCCAGATCCCACCAGTCGAAGTTGGAGTTGCGCAGGTCTTCGTTCCAGCGCGGGAAGTTGATTTGGTCAGCGTTGCTGAATGACTTGTAGTAATCATACAGTTCGGCGCCGTCCATCATTTCCAGCTTACCGTTGTTCAGTGTACTTACACCGGCTTTGGCAGATACGTTGATGGTCATCTTGCCGCTTTTACCGTTTTTGGTTGTTACCAGGATTACACCGTTGGCACCCTGCGAACCGTAGATGGCAGTAGATGCCGCGTCTTTCAGGATGGTCATGGTTTCAATATCGGCTGGATTCAACTGTCCGGCTCCGTCACCGACAATTACACCGTCGATTACCCACAACGGAGCTGAGCTACCGTTGATAGAGGCCTTACCACGGATTACAACGGCACCGCTTGAACCCGGTTGTCCGGAACCTGGAGCAACGAATACACCGGAAACCTTACCGTTCAGCATGTTTTCTACGTTGGCTGTGGTTACATCTTTCAGCTTATTTTCCTTGACAGTCTGCAACGAACCGGTCAGACTTTCCCGACGCTGTGTACCGTAACCTACTACTACTACTTCATCCAGAGTTTCGGTATCTTCTTTCAATGTTAAGTTTAATGATTGGCCATTCCAAACGATACTTTGAGTAACAAAGCCTACGAACGAAACTTCAATGGTGGCTCCTTTCTTGACCCCATTGATGGAGAATTTACCGTCTATGTCAGTAATTGCACCGTTGGTGGTCCCTTTTACTACGACGGATGCACCGATGACCGGTTCACCGGCGCCATCTTTTACGATACCTTTACAGGCATCGTTCTGCTGCTGTACAGAAACTGATTCGCTGGAAGCATATGCAGGAAGTCCTCCTGCGACTCCCATGCCAAGGCATAAGAGCATGCTGACAAGTCTCACTTGTTTTTGCATAAGATATTAGGTTTAGGTTTAACTATTATGGTTATTTTCTTACAAAGAGAAGTATTATTGTGCAAATATATGAAATAAATCAAATTTTTTGCAAAAAAAATAAGAAAATCCCCTTTTGGAGACTCTTTTGTCTCTTTTTGTTGTCATTCGGTGTTCTTTATATTTTATATAAACAGCTGGAAATCAAAAGTTAGATTCTCTTTGTAAGAAAAAGATGATTAGAATTGGTTTTGATATACAAGAAGTATTGGTACAAAAAAGAGACTAGATATATGTCAAGCCCTTCTTGAGTTTTATTATCTGAAGCTTTTCTGGTATTGTGCATATTCTTTAATTTAAATATTTTAAATCTATCCACATAGGCGCGTGCATCTCACACGTAAGGGTGAGAGTGGTTAACATGAGCGGAGGGGTACCGGAGGTGTGTTTTTGGCAAGTTCAGGGAC
>ERZ1032130.218-NODE-218-length-16440-cov-6.733720_pt1 | contig 16440 bp, 14 predicted proteins | sample MGYA00517879_ERZ1032130 | MGnify/ENA primary metagenome ERZ1032130 (study PRJEB33719, sample SAMN04262597) | wastewater metagenome | biome: rural village; feature: animal feces; material: feces | host: Bos taurus | place: El Salvador | collected 2012-01-31 ...
ACTCATTAAAGAATTTCAAGGATTTGCATATGTTCTTTAAAGAACTTTGCATGTTTTATACTGTTTAGTTATCAATGTTCATTTGCTGTGCTTATTAACTTTGTTTGCGTCAGCTTTGTTAGATTAACATATCTGACAAACATTGTCAACAACTTTTTTTATTTTTTTCAAATTCTTTTTTCGAGATTAAAACAAAATTTAACTTTCGTAAAGATTTTGAAGCGGAGAAAGAGGGATTTGAACCCTCGCGCCGCTATTAACGACCTACTCCCTTTCCAGGGGAGCCCCTTCAGCCTCTTGGGTATTTCTCCATAGCCTGAATCTACAACTCTTCTCATAGAAAAACAACCTCATCGGTTGTTATCATAAATACTTTTCAGTTGTAACGCAGAGGGTGGGATTCGAACCCACGCGCCCTTGCGGACAAACGGTTTTCAAGACCGCCTCGTTATGACCACTTCGATACCTCTGCATATTCACTTGTGTACCAGAAATCTTGTGTTCCCCAGTGCAAGTGAAATAATATCATTTAGTTTTGAATCTGTCAACACCCTTTTTTAATTTTTTTGACAAGTTTTTTCTTCTTGTGTTTCACCCTGCGATCAACCACAAAAGATTGTGGCAATCCCCAGATCTTCCGGTGTTGTAATTTTTATATTGCGGTAAGACCCTTCCACAAGTTTTACCTTGTGATTTGTCATTGTTTCTACCACCATGGCATCATCTGTAATTCCTTCCGGTTCATCCACCAGCAGTTTTCCATAGGCCTCTTTGATCAGGTGATATTCAAAGGCCTGGGGGGTTTGCACCTGCCATACCTTTCTTCGATCCGGAGTCTGTGCCGCAAACCCCTGGTCATCTGCAATCTTAATGGTATCTTTCACCGGCATTCCCACAACACAGGCTCTATGCTCTTTTACTGCATCGCACGCACGAGAGATAATTTCCGCATCCACAAACGGACGTGCACCATCGTGAATCAATACATAATCCGCCTCATCAATGGCTTTGATGCCTTCAAATACAGAATGGTATCGTTCCTTTCCTCCGGCTACGATTTTACCCACTTTTTCAAAACCGTATTTTTCTACGATTTCCTTCTGACAATATTCAATCTCATCCTTTCCGGTCACAAGAATGATTTCCGAAATCAGCGGACTTGTTTCAAATGCATTTAAAGTATAGTACAGTACCGGCTTCTCTTTAATCAAAAGAAACTGTTTCTGTACTTTACTGTTCATGCGCTTTCCCTGACCTGCCGCCAGTACGATTGCTACATTTTTCATCAGATTCTTTCTCCCAGCTTTAAGTTTGGCACTGCATTCAAATCCCATCCGTGGCGTACTCCTGCCATATATTCATAATAAGCTGCTACACCGATCATGGCTGCATTGTCTGTACAGAAAATCGGTGATGGATGATAAAACTCAATGCCGTTCTTTTCACATGCCTCTTTCATGGCACCACGAAGGGTTGAATTGGATGCAACTCCACCGGCAATGGCAAATTTTTTCATGCCAAAATCCTTCACTGCCATCATGGCATGATCCACAAGCACATCTGTAACTGCTTTCTGGAATGAAGCTGCGATATCCGCTTCCACAATTGTCTCGCCTTTCATCTGAGCGCCATTAATATAATTTAATACAGCCGATTTTACACCGCTGAAACTAAAATCATATTTTCCATCTTCTACTTTTGCTTTTGGAAATTTGATGGCATTGGCATCGCCTTCTTTAGAAAGCTTATCGATTTTCGGTCCGCCCGGATATCCAAGTCCGATGGCACGGGCCACTTTGTCAAAAGCTTCTCCTGCCGCATCATCACGGGTACGCCCGATGATCTGATATTTCCCATAATCATCTACCACAACCAGATGGGTATGTCCGCCAGATACCACAAGACATACAAACGGCGGTTCCAAATCCAGATTCTCAATATAATTGGCACTGATATGGCCTTCAATATGATGAACACCTACCAGCGGTTTGTTTGCCGCATAAGCGATTGCTTTTGCTTCTGCCACACCAACAAGTAAAGCACCCACAAGCCCCGGACCATAGGTGACACCAATGGCATCAATTTCTTCCAATGTCACACCTGCCTGTTCCAGCGCTTCTTCAATTACCTGATTTATTTTTTCAATATGTTTTCTGGAGGCAATCTCCGGCACTACTCCTCCGTACAGCTTGTGCAGTTCAATCTGGGAAGATATCACATTGGATAAAACACATCTTCCGTTTTTAACTACTGCTGCTGCTGTTTCGTCACAGGAGCTTTCGATTGCCAAAATATAAATATCTTTTTCCACGACTATTCCTCTTCAAATCCCAGTTCTACAGACTTACCGTCCTTGCCTGGGAATGTGTTCTTAAATACCTTTTGTACTTCCTCCATATAAAATTCCGGTCTTGGCAAGGATGGACTGTAATGGGTCAGCCAAAGTTCTCTTACCCCTGCCTGTGCTGCAATTCTGGCAGCCTCCTGGAACATCATATGTTTTTTACTTTTCGCATCCGGAATCTTCTCCGGAGCACCATACATTCCTTCGCAGATGAAAAGATCCGCATTTTCTGCATTTTCCACGATGGACTCTGTAGGTCTTGTATCGGTACAATAGGTCAGTTTAATCCCTTTACGTGCCGGTCCCATGACCATATCCGGCGTAAAGGTACGTTCATCCTCTGTAATTACCTCACCCTTTTGAAGCTTACTCCAATATTTTAACGGTATGTCAGCACTTTTGGCTCTTTCTGCATCAAATTTCCCAGCACGGTCAATTTCCACAGTATAGCCATAACAGGTCACATTATGATTTACCTTAAATGCTCTCAAACGATATCCGTTTAGTTCAAACGTCTGCACCGGCTCTGTAATTTCTTTAAAAATGATCGGGAACGGAAGTCCCGGTGCAATGATACGCAGTGCATTTACCACCTTTTCCAGCCCCGGCGGCCCAATGAGCGTCAACGGTTCTGCGCGGTCAGAATTTCCCATGGTCAGCAAAAGTCCCGGAAGACCGCCAATATGATCCCCGTGGTAATGGGTAAAACAGATTGTATCAATGGGTTTAAAGCTCCATCCTTTTTCCCTGATGGCCACCTGCGTTCCCTCGCCGCAGTCAATCAGCAGACTGCTTCCGTTAAAACGCACCATTAAGGATGTCAGCCACCGATAAGGCAGCGGCATCATTCCTCCGCAGCCTAATAAACAGACATCTAACATAATTTCTATCCTTTTTATACTTCCAGAATTTCCCGCTCCGTTACCGGAATCTGAAATTTCTCAATCATTTTGTCATAGCATTGTTCGCACACGTCAAATTCATGGCGAACCAGATCCTTTTCTGAAAAATAGCCCCAGTCTTTGCGCACATGCATAACCCCTTCGGCCACATGACGTCCTGTCATGGCAAGCTCACGGCCACAGCAGTTGCACAGAACCTTTTCCAGTATCTTTTTTTCTTTATCTTTATAAAAACGCATATGATTCCTCCCTTGTTCACACTGGTGACACTCTTCATCATAATTGTTTTATAATCGCATTCCAAGTGGGAATTCATACCACGAAAATGTCTAACGTTTCCACATGATCACAGCATTTTCTACCGGCTTTTCGTAAAAATTTTTACGAATTCCCTCTTTTACAAAGCCCTGACGGGAATATAAGGAAATGGCAGCTTCATTACTTTCTCTGACTTCCAGAAAAAATTCCCGGGTATCGAGAGTTTCTCCTGCTTTATAAAGTCCTTCCAGAAGCATTGCACCAATCCCCCTGCGGCGACAGGTATCTTTGACAGCTACATTGGTAATTTCTCCGGTTCCGGCAATGCAGTAACAACCGATATAACCGGCAACTTCTTCTCCTGCCAAAGCCGTCAGAAATACCGTATCATTTCTCTCCATACTTTCTATAAACGATCTCTCAGACCATGGAAGGGAGAAATTATCTTTTTCGATTTTACAGACTTCCTGCAAATCCGATTTCTGCATTTTCCTAATAACAATTTCACTCATTATTTCGATGCCTTTTCTTTTTCTGCACGTTCTCTTTCTGCCTGGGAAAGACGCAGATAGTCCGGCTGATGCTCGACGGCAGTTTCCATACGTCCATCTTTGGCATAAACCATGGCAAGGGCTGCCAATGCACCTGCCCGCTGACGGCTCATATGTGCCGGTGCTGCCATGAATGGAACATTCAGCAGTTCTGACAGTTTTTCAGCATAAACCGGCCATCCATCTCCCAGAAAAACAACTTCACGGCCCAGTGTATTTAATTTTTCCGCAATTTCTGTAATGTCTACTGCCATCTGTGATTCCAGAACCTTCAGTTCGCTGCCCTCAAATTCATAGATTCCGGTATAAACCTGATTTCTTCTGGCATCCATCAGCGGACATACAATTTTGTCAGTTCCACAAAGATTGTAGGCAAGTCCATCCACTGTAGGAATGGAAATCAGTGGTTTTTTCAGTGCCAGCCCCAGTCCCTTGGCTGTTGCTGAACCGATGCGAAGTCCCGTAAACGAACCCGGCCCCCCCGCAACAGCAATGGCATCCACCGTATTTAAATCCAGTTCAATCATTTTTGCCATCTCATCCAGCATTGGGAGCAATGTCTGGGAATGAGTTTTTTTGTAATTCATGGTATATTCGGCAAGCATGGTATCATCTTCCATTACTGCAACAGAGGCTACCAGTCCCGAACTGTCCAATGCTAAAATTTTCATGTATTATTCTCCTACGGAAGTGACTGTGATTTTTCGATAATCAAAGCCTTTTTCCAAATCTTTTTCTATTTTGATTTCGGTATAGGACTCCGGTAAGATTTCTTCGATCAGGTTCGCCCATTCAATCAGCGTTACACCTTCACCATAGAAATAATCCTCATAACCAATCTCTTCCATCTCTTCCACATCCCCAATGCGATAAACATCAAAGTGGTACAATGGAAGTCTGCCTTCTTCGTAAACCTGTACAATGGTGAATGTCGGGCTGCTGATTGGCTCATCAATTTCAAGTCCCTTCGCCAGTCCCTGAGTCAGTACAGTTTTTCCAACCCCCAAATCTCCAATCAGCGTATAAACGGTACCCGGAGCCGCCGACTCCCCGAGACTTTTCCCAAAATCAAAGGTTTCTTTTGGTGTATTTGTTTCGATAATCATTTTAATTTCCTATTTCTGTCCTACTTTTGTTTTAATCCATTCATATGCCTGGTCTAAGTCTTTTCCGAATACATTTAAGGAAAAAATACAGGCATTTTTATTTCTCATATAAAGGAACATGCTTTTCTTGGTCAGTTTCACTTTACTGAATTTATCCCATGTTACCTTTGCTTCTTTTTCGCCCTGAATGGTTGTCACACCTTCCTCATCCAAAATATAATGAATTGGCTGTGCATAATATGGATTTGTCTTAATCTGTTTTTTTGCTTTCTTTTTTAAATCAAAGGGAATGTAAAAAACAAACATAAGACCAAACAGCACATATAACAAACGGTAAGCCACCGGTGCTGTTTCTCCTGAAATAATTGCAAGTACAATGGCAAAGCCACCGAGAAGAGGCCACATAAATCCTCCCGCATTATTTCTTGTATAAAAGTCCCCCAAAGTTTTTTCATCCATCTGGAAATCAAATTCGTATTTCATGGAATATCCTCCTGTTCTTCTTTCCCAATGCCTAAGTATAGCACGTTTTTTCTATCTTAATCAACTAAAATGATTGCAGTTGACAGATCTGTAAGTCTATTGTACGATATTTCTATCAAAAAACAAAGAAAGTTCTTCGGGGCAGGGTGACCGAAAAGGAATTCCCTACCGGCGGTAAAGTCCGCGACCCGCATATGCGGCTGATTTGGTGATCTGCAAATGCAGAAATTCCAAAACCGACAGTAAAGTCTGGATGAGAGAAGATACTTACCAAACCTTCAGTTTACTTATGTAGGATTGAGGAGTAAGCGTTTTAGCCCTGAATGATTTCGGGGCTTTATTTTTTGCATTACATATAAAATGAGGAACTTTCAGAAAGAAGGATTTATGAGTTACACATCAAAGAAAACAAGAACCCTGGTCGAAATCGGGATGTTAGGAGCAATCGCCACGGTGCTGATGCTTTTTGAATTTCCGATACCTTTGATTGCACCGCCATTTTATGAACTGGATTTTAGTGAAGTACCGGTTCTGGTAGGCGCATTTGCGCTGGGACCTGCAGCCGGCGCAACCATTGAACTGGTGAAGATATTAATCAACCTTTTAATCAACGGTACTGCTACCGCATTTGTTGGAGAAATCGGCAATTATCTTCTGGGATGCTCTTTTATCATTCCGGCAGCTTTAATCTATAAAAAGAAAAAAACAAAAAAGAACGCTATGATTGCCATGGTTGCCGGAACCATCATCATGACAGTATTCGGATGCCTTTTAAATGCCTATGTACTTCTTCCAACCTATGCCGCCGCATTTGGAATGCCGATAGATGCAATTGTGGGTATGGGAAGCGCAATTAACGCGAACATCACGAACGTAATGACTTTCGTTGTTCTTGCGGTAGCACCATTTAATATCCTAAAAGGTATTATCGTGTCAATCATTACCATGCTGATCTATAAGCATATCAGTCCAATCTTAAAAGGAAACCGTTAAACCCATGAGGGTCTATGCAAAAAATTCAGACGTAAGATACCATTTTTTCAAATATCTGGTATCCAATCTGTTATTTTTTATGCATAGACCCTTTTTAGGTTCTTTATCTTGTAATTTCTTCCAAAAGCAGGGTATTTTCTAACTACTTACTGCCATAGACCCCGCAGAACAAATTTTCACAAAAAATCTACAGCTTCATTGTCAGCTGAATACGCTTCTTATCCAGGTCCACACTCATCACTTTTACTTCTACCACGTCTCCGACACTGACAACCTCTAATGGATGTTTGACAAATTTTTTATCTGTCAGCTGGGAAATGTGTACCAGACCATCCTGATGTACGCCGATATCTACGAATACGCCAAAATCGATAACATTGCGTACAGTTCCTTTTAATATCATGCCCGGCTTTAAGTCCTTCATTTCCAGAACGTCACTTCGAAGGATTGGTTTTGGCATTTCATCACGAGGGTCTCTGGCCGGTTTTTCCAGTTCCTTTAAAATGTCCTCTAATGTAATTTCTCCAATGCACAGTTCTTCTGCCAGTTTCTTAGGATTGTGAACCTTCTTTGCAATTCCTTTTAGTCCGCCTTTTACAATATCTGCTTCTGTATATCCTAATCTTTCCATGAGCTTTTCAGCAGCATCATAGCTTTCCGGATGTACACTGGTAGCATCCAGAGGATTTTTTCCTCCTGTGATACGCATAAATCCTGCACACTGTTCAAAGGCCTTTGGTCCAAGTTTGGAAACTTTTAAAAGCTCTCTTCTGTCCGCAAATCGGCCATTTGCTTCCCGGTATGCCACGATATTTTTTGCCAGTGTCTTGCTGATTCCGGAAATATATTCCAGCAAGGAGGCAGATGCAGTATTTAAATCCACACCGACTTTGTTTACGCAATCCTCTACCACTGCTGTCAGTGATTCATTTAATTTCTTCTGGTTCATATCATGCTGATACTGACCTACACCAATGGATTTCGGGTCAATTTTCACCAATTCTGCCAGCGGATCCTGTAAACGTCTGGCAATGGATGCCGCGCTTCTCTGTCCTACATCGAAGTTCGGGAATTCTTCTGTGGCAAGCTTACTTGCGGAATATACAGATGCGCCCGCTTCATTTACGATGACGTACTGAACCGGTGTTTTCAGTTCTTTTAACAGATCTACAATGACCAGTTCCGATTCTCTGGATGCAGTTCCGTTTCCTACGGAAATCAATGTGATCTTATATTTTGCGATCAGATTTTTGAGAACTTTTTTGGCTTCTTCTACTTTATTCTGCGGTGCTGTCGGATAAATAACCACTGTATCAAGCACTTTTCCTGTAGCATCTACAACCGCCAGCTTACAGCCTGTTCGAAAAGCAGGGTCCCATCCAAGCACCACCTGGCCGGCAATCGGCGGCTGAAGCAATAACTGTTCCAGATTTTTTCCAAATACGCTGATTGCTCCATCTTCTGCTTTTTCTGTCAGATCATTTCGGATTTCACGTTCAATGGCAGGGCCAATGAGACGACTGTAGCTGTCTGCAATGATTTCTTTTAATACCGGTGTAGTATTAGGATTTTCTCTTGTAATTACCTGTTTTTCCAGATATCGTAAAATATCTTCTTCCGGCGCTTCTACTTTGACAGTAAGTACTTTTTCATCTTCTGCACGGTTTAAGGCAAGTACACGATGACCCGCAATTTTTTTCACCGGTTCTTCAAAGTTATAATACATTTCGTAAACGGTCTTTGCATCCGGGTCCTTGGCAACAGAAGTGATGCGTCCGTTGTCAAAGGTCATTTTACGGATGTGAATACGATAGTCCGCCTCATCAGAAATATTCTCTGCAATGATATCCATGGCCCCCGCAATGGCTTCTTTTACAGTTTCCACACCTTTTTCGGCCGAAAGATAGCTTTCTGCTTCCATCTCCAGCGGCTTGTCTGTCATCTGCAAAGAAATGATATTAGCAAGACCCTCCAATCCCTTTTCACGGGCAATGATGGCTCTTGTTCTTCTCTTTGGACGATAAGGACGATATAAATCCTCTACCACCACCAGAGTTTCTGCTGCTAAAATCTGCGCTTTTAATTCTTCCGTCAGCTTGCCCTGCTCTTCTATGGTTGCAAGCACCTGCTCCTTCTTTTCTTCCAGATTTCGTAAGTATTTCAGCCTTTCATCCAGTGTACGAAGCTGTTCGTCATTTAAGGAACCTGTCACCTCTTTTCGGTAACGGGAAATAAATGGAATCGTGTTCCCCTCGTCGATCAATCCCACGGCTGCTTCCACCTGCCAGAGCTTTACCTGCAGCTCCTCTGCTATTTTTTTATGAATGTCCATTGAAACCTCCCAAGTCATTCTGTGATACAGAAAGTGAAAGCGCCCGAAATTCGGACGCTTCCCAAATCATTTTTCTTAATTATTCTACATTCATGAATGCATCGTGTACTGCATTCATTGCTTTTTCTGCTTTTCCTTCGTCTACGATAACTGTTACACGAATTTCAGATGTAGAAATCATGTTGATGTTTACGCCCACATTGTAAAGTGCTTCAAACATTTTTGCTGCAACACCCGGGTTAGACATCATACCGGCACCAACGATAGAAATTTTATTTACATTTCTATTTACTGTAATATCCTGTAATGTGATTCTGGATTTCTGTGCATGAATAGCTTTTACCGCATTGTCAGCTTCATCTCTGGCAACTGTAAAAGTAATATCTTTTGTACCTTCACGTCCGATAGACTGTAAAATAACGTCTACGTTAATATTTGCTTTTGCAAGGCAATCAAATAATTTGAATGCGATACCCGGTTCATCCTTTAATCCCATAACTGAGATTCTTGCTACATTTTTATCAAGCGCAACACCGCTGATTAACATTCTTTCCACGTCTGTTTCCTCCTTTACGACAGTACCTTCTGATTCATTTAAGCTGGAACGTACAACAAGCTGTACGCCATATTTCTTTGCCATTTCTACGGAACGGTTATGTAAAACGCCTGCTCCAAGGGTTGCAAGGTCAAGCATTTCATCGTATGTAATTTCATCTAACTTACGCGCATTTTTTACAACACGCGGGTCTGCTGTGTATACACCATCAACGTCTGTGTAGATTTCGCACTTATCGGCATGTAATGCTGCTGCAAGTGCTACGGCTGTTGTATCAGAGCCGCCGCGTCCCAGAGTTGTATAATCATCAAATCTGTTAACACCCTGAAAGCCTGTTACAATAACAACTTTTTTGGAATCCAGTTCATGACGGATTCTTTCTGCCTTGATTTTTTTCAATCTGGCATTTCCATAAACTCTTGTTGTATACATTGGTATCTGGAACGCATTTAAAGAAACTGCAGGGATTCCGATTGCATCCAGTGCCATCGCCATTAATGCAACTGACTGCTGTTCACCAATGGTAAAGAGCATATCCATTTCACGTTTTGGCGGATTTGGGTTCAATTCTTTTGCCTGGTCAATAAGCACGTCTGTCATTTTTCCCATTGCTGAAAGAACAACTACTACATCGTTACCTTTTTTGTACTCTGCCGCAATTCTTCTGGCAACATTCTGAATTCTTTCAGCGTTACCTACAGAAGTACCTCCAAATTTTTTTACAACTAACATAATGTTCTCCTCACTCTTAAATATTCAGTTCTATTTACTGAACAGATAATCTATCAATTCATGTCCCTGCGGGTGGTAAATTCCTCCCTCAGCTGCACATTTTTCACTGTACTGCCAGTCATTATCCTGCAATTCTGTGCTGTCATACAGTAAATACGGAACCGGTTCGCTTGTATGGGTGCGAACCTCGATTGGGGTTGGATGATCCGGTAAGATCAGCATACGATAATCTTCTCCAGATTGATCCATGGCTTCTTTCACATAACGTATGATTCTTGCATCCAGGTATTCGATAGCCTGAACCTTTCTTTCTACGCTGCCCTGATGCCCCATTTCGTCCGGTGCTTCCACATGAATGTAAGCAAAATCATAGCCCTCTTTTGTGAGTGCATCCACGGCTGCCTGAGCCTTTCCTTCATAATTGGTATGAAGCTGGCCGTTGGCGCCTTCTACAATCTTATTGTCCATGCCTGCACCTACGGCAATGCCTTTCAGTAAGTCTACCGCAGAGATCATGGCACCTTTCTTTCCGGTCTTTTCCTCGAAGGAAGTAAGGATTGGTTTTGTTCCCGCTCCCCAAAACCAGATAGAATTGGCTTTATTTAATCCGGCTGCTGCTCTGGCAACATTGATCGGATGATTGTTTAAAATTTCATAGCTCTTTTTCTGCATTTCCAAAAGAAGAGACTCTTTTGGAAGATATTCCCCAATGGTTTTACCGAGGATATCATGAGGCGGTGTTAATTCCACCACACTTCCTTTATCCCAGATCAGCAGATGTCGGTAGCTTGTACCCACATAATACTGGAACATTTCATTTCCAAGCTCTTTTTGCACTGCTTCGATCAAAACCGCTGCATCTTCTGTATCAATTTCGCTGGAGCTATGGTCGATGATGGTCTTTTCTTCATAAGGAAGATCATCATCAGAAAGGGTTACCACATTGGTTCTGATTGCCACATCAGTGTCTTTCATATCTACACCGATGGACAAAGCTTCCAATGGAGAACGTCCCGTGTAATAAATTTTCGGGTCGTAGCCGCAAACAGACATGTTTGCCGTATCACTTCCCGGTGACATTCCTTCCGGAATGGTATGTACCAAGCCCACCTCAGATTTTTTTGCAAGAGCATCCAGCATAGGAGTCTTCGCATATTCTAAAGGCGTTTTTCCGGAAAGTTCCGAAATTGGGCGGTCTGCCATCCCATCGCCTAAGATTAACACATATTTCATTCTAAAATCACTATCCTTCAACGCGGATCATAGAAATGATACCGTCTAATTTTGCAGCGCATTCTTTATAAGCTGCTTCTGTCATTTTTTCTGTTACAAAACCGATTTCACCTGCCGCAACATCATCCATTACCTGGACGTTACCAAATGCTGCTTTTGCTTCTTCAGCGGCTGCAGTGGTTCTTACGAAGAATTTATTTTCCACTGTGCTGATATCAGCAAGGGCTAACTTTTCTTCTGTCCAGAAATGTCCTGTGTTTCCTGTTACTTTGGCTGCTTCTGCGATGTCGCCTGCCACTGCACTGGCTGTAGGAAGTTTTCCTGCTCCGCTTCCGTAGAACATGGAATCCCCAAGCATATTTCCTTTTACGAAAATGGCATTGAACACATCGTTAACTGCAAACAGCGGGTGAGCTGCACCGATCATTTTTGGTGTAACCATGATGCTGTACTGATCGCCGATTTTTTTGCTTGTAGCTAAAAGTTTAATGGCAAGACCCATTTTCTTTGCATAGGCAATGTCTGCGGTCGTTACTTTTGTAATACCTTCGCAATATAAGTCTTCAAAATCAACCTTCTTACCGCTTACCAAAGATGTAAGGATTGCGATTTTTCTTCCTGCATCGTGTCCTTCCACGTCTGCTTCCGGATTACGTTCTGCATATCCTTTATCCTGTGCATCCTTTAACACTTCTGCATAATCAGCGCCTTCTGCTGACATTTTAGTTAACATATAGTTTGTAGTACCATTTAAGATACCGGAAATCTCTTCGATCTCATCTGCCATCAGACATGTGTGAAGAGGACGGATAATTGGAATACCGCCGCCGACACTTGCTTCGAAAAGATAATTTACATTCTTTTCTTTTGCAATTGCAAGAAGCTCTGCGCCGTGTTTTTCAACTAATGCTTTGTTGGAAGTACAAACGCTTTTTCCTGCCAGAAGACATTTCTTGGTAAATGTGTAGGCCGGTTCAATACCACCCATCACTTCTGCCACTACGCTTACTTCTTCATCATTTAAAATATCATCAAAATTGTGAGTGAGAACATTTTCTACAGGATCTCCCGGAAATTCTCTTAAATCTAATACGTATTTTACGTTTAATTCTTCTCCCACATTTTTGGAAACAATGTTCTTATTTTTTGTTAAGACTTCGTATACACCTGATCCAACTGTACCGTAGCCCAAGACTGCAACGTGTTTCATCTCTTGATTACTCCCTTTGTAAAACTTTTATCTAATGTACACCCAAACAACGGATTCTCGCAAGCTTTTTCTAAATTCTTATGCTTCTTCCTCCGGTTTGGTATTGATCCATTTCAAATACGCATTGATAAACGGGTCGATATTTCCATCCATGACCGCGCCTACATTGCTGACTTCTTCACTGGTACGATGATCCTTTACCAATGTGTATGGCTGCATGACATAGGAACGAATCTGGTTTCCCCAGCCGATCTCTGTCACTTCTCCTCGAATACCGGAAAGCTTTTCTGCATTTTTCTGCTGCTCCAGTAAGTAGAGCTTTGCTTTTAACATCTGCATGGCTTTGTCTTTGTTCTGGAACTGTGATCGCTCATTCTGACACTGTACCACGATTCCCGTAGGCAAATGTGTGATACGGATGGCGGAAGAGGTCTTGTTAATGTGCTGACCGCCTGCACCGCTGGAACGATAGGTATCGATTCTTAAATCTTCCGGATTGATCTCGATATCAATATCATCTTCGATATCCGGCATAACGTCCAATGATACAAAGGATGTCTGGCGTTTTCCCTGAGCATTAAACGGAGAAATACGTACCAGACGATGAACTCCTTTTTCGGATTTTAAATATCCATAGGCATTTTCACCGTTAATCTGGAAGGTAACTGATTTAATACCTGCTTCATCTCCATCCAGATAATCCAGAACTTCTACTGAAAAACCTTTTTTCTCGGCCCATCTGGTATACATACGATAGAGCATGGATGCCCAGTCGCAGCTTTCTGTTCCGCCTGCGCCGGCATTCAGTTTTAAGATGGCATTGTCTCTATCATATTCTCCGGATAACAGAGTCTTAATGCGAAGCGCTTCAAAGCGTTCAACAAAATCATCCATTTCTGCCTGAACTTCCGGAATGATACTTTCATCTTCTTCCTCGTAGCCCATCTCCAGTAAGGTTTCAATATCCTCATAGCTTGTTTTCAAACCTTCATAGGTTTCTACTTCGTCTTTTAAGCCTTTGAGAACGATCATGCCCTGCTGTGCTTTTTCCGGATTGTCCCAGTAGCCCGGAGCTTCCATCTCTCTTTCCAGTTCTTCAATTCTTTGACTCTTATTTACGAGGTCAAAGTGAATCCCTCAATTCCACAAGAGGTTTGTCATAAGTTGATAAAGTTAACTTGATCTGATCTAATTCAACCACTGCAGCACCTTCTTTCTTTTTTTATCACTTTAGTCTGTTAAACTATTTCCTCATAATAACTGATTTTTACAAACTAAGCAAGCCCTATCTTTCAGGATAGGGCTTGTTTTTTAGTCTTTTTACTTATGAATACTTATTTCTTACGCATACAGCACTGTTTGTACTTCTTACCAGATCCGCATGGACATGGATCGTTTGGATAAACCTTTGCATCCGCACGTTTTGTCGGCTTCTTCACCAGAGTTTCATCCTTATTTGTTCCGGTTACTTTTGCAACCTGTTCACGTTCTGCTTTTTCCTCAATTCTTACATGGAGAAGAAGTCTCACTGTTTCTTCCTGAATACTGTCAGTCATGGCCTCAAACATATCATAGCCTGACATCTTATATTCCACAACCGGGTCTCTCTGGGCATAAGCCTGAAGGCCGATTCCCTGACGGAGCTGATCCATATCATCGATATGATCCATCCATTTTCTGTCGATGACTTTCAATAAGAATACACGTTCCAGCTCACGCAGCATTTCCGGATTCGGAAACTCTGCTTCTTTTGCTTCGTAAAGCTTCACGGCTTCCTGCTTTAACTGGTGCTTTAATTCATCTTTCTTATTACCCTTTACACGATCCGGTGTAATCAGTTCCACCGGAATGATTGGGCGAAGAGATGTATTGATTGCTTTATAATCCCATTCTTCTTTTGCCTGGTCATCACCAATGAGGGCATCTACATTCTTTTCTACAGTATCTGTGATCATCTTGTAGACAACATCTCTCATGCTTTCACCGTCCAGTACACGGCGACGTTCTTCGTAAATGATTTCACGCTGTTCGTTGTTGACACGGTCGTATTCCAGAAGGTTCTTACGGATACCATAGTTGTTATTTTCAATCTTTGTCTGGGCTTTTTCAATGGCAGAGCTTAACATCTTATGCTGGATTTCTTCATCTTCCGGAACACCCAGAGACTGGAAAATGCCCATCAGTCTTTCGGAACCGAAAAGTCTCATCAGATCGTCTTCCAGGGAAATATAGAATTTGGATTCTCCCGGGTCTCCCTGACGACCGGAACGTCCACGCAGCTGATTATCGATACGTCTGGATTCATGACGTTCTGTACCAATAATTTTCAAACCGCCTGCTGCCTTTGCTTCCTCATCAAGCTTAATATCAGTACCACGACCTGCCATGTTGGTGGCAATGGTAACTGCTCCATGAATACCCGCCAGTGCTACGATTTCTGCTTCTCGTTCATGGAATTTGGCATTTAACACTTCATGGGGAATGCCTTTTTTCTTAAGCAGCGCACTGATCAGTTCCGATGTTTCGATGGTAATAGTACCAACCAAAACAGGCTGTCCTTTTGCATGAGCCGCTTCGATTTCGCGAATGACTGCACGATATTTTTCATTTTTGGTAGCGTATACTGCATCATTTAAGTCCTTACGGATTACAGGACGGTTGGTAGGTATTTCAACAACGTCCATTCCGTAAATGTCACGGAATTCTCGTTCTTCTGTAAGGGCAGTACCTGTCATACCCGCTTTTTTATCATATTTGTTAAAGAAATTCTGGAAGGTAATGGTCGCCAGAGTCTTGCTCTCTCTCTTAACCTTTACATGCTCCTTCGCTTCAATAGCCTGATGAAGACCATCAGAATAACGGCGTCCCGGCATAATACGTCCGGTAAATTCATCAACGATGAGTACCTGGTCATCTTTTACAACATAATCCTGATCACGGTGCATTAAGTTATGGGCACGAAGTGCCAGTTCCATGTTGTGCTGGATTTCAAGATTTTCAGGATCTGCCAGGTTCTCAATGTTGAAATACTGTTCCACTCTCTTGATACCATCTGCAGTCAATGTAACGATCTTATCTTTTTCATTGACGATAAAGTCTCCCGTTTCTTCAACTTCCTCACCCATGAGTAAATCCATTTTTGAAAGTTCTTTGCTTGCTTCCCCACGCTTTAATACACGGGCAAGATAATCACATACTTCGTAAAGCTTTGTGGATTTTCCACTCTGACCGGAAATGATCAGCGGAGTTCTGGCTTCATCGATCAAAACAGAGTCCACCTCGTCGATGATGGCATAGTGAAGCCCCCTCTGAACAAGCTGTTCTTTATAAATAACCATATTGTCACGCAGATAATCGAAACCAAGCTCGTTGTTTGTGATATAGGTAATATCACAGTTATATGCCTCGCGTCTTTCCTCACTCTTCATGCTGTTTAAAACGCAGCCAACAGAAAGTCCTAAGAAGCGATGAATTTGTCCCATCCACTCTGCATCTCGATTTGCCAGGTAATCATTGACAGTTACCACATGCACCCCTTTTCCTTCCAGGGCATTCAGGTAAGCAGGAAGTGTAGAAACAAGTGTTTTTCCTTCACCGGTTTTCATTTCAGCGATACGTCCCTGATGTAAGATCATACCACCGATGAGCTGTACTCTGTAATGTTCCATACCAAGCACACGCTTACCCGCCTCACGCACAACCGCATAGGCTTCCGGTAAGATATCATCCAGTGTTTCTCC
>ERZ1032130.219-NODE-219-length-16435-cov-5.905250_pt1 | contig 16435 bp, 13 predicted proteins | sample MGYA00517879_ERZ1032130 | MGnify/ENA primary metagenome ERZ1032130 (study PRJEB33719, sample SAMN04262597) | wastewater metagenome | biome: rural village; feature: animal feces; material: feces | host: Bos taurus | place: El Salvador | collected 2012-01-31 ...
ACCTGATGTTCGGATTTAAGGATTATACCAGCTTTTTCAGAGCATTTAAGAAGGAATATGGTGTTTCACCAAAAGAATATAAAGAATTATACGCTCAAAAACCACAATCATAACGCAGAAAAAAGCTGAGGAGAAAATTCCTTCAGCTTTTTCCTTTAAAATGGAATATGAAAAAAAGTATTTGAAAGCATTAATCATTTAGAGAATATTTTTCATTCTCTTTTTGAAACACAACAGTTTCTGTTCTGTTGTTAAATACAAGCTCAACCATTCCTGCTCTCTGTGCCACCAGATCCACGTGGCAGACATTACCGTTTTTCCAGGAAAAATCAAGCATATAACCTCCTCTTGCTCTTAAGCCCTTCACATGTCCGTTTTTCCATTCTTTCGGTAAGGCAGGCAAAAGGACGATCTTGTTTTCATGACTTTGCAGCAGCATTTCAGCAATAGCAGACGCAAATCCAAAATTACCATCAATCTGGAAAGGCGGATGTGCGCAGAATAAATTCGGATAGATTCCTCCGCCTGTCATATTGATTTCCTCACAAAGGGTCAGCCTCATCTGGTTTTTCAACAATTCAAAAGCATTTTCACCATCTTCCAGTCTGGCCCATAAATTTGCCTTCCATGCAAGCCCCCAGCCGGTTCCGTCATTCCCTCTTCGTTCCAGCGAAACCCTGCATGCATTTCTAAGCGCTTCATCCTCTTTACGGATCAAATCCGCAGGGTACAATCCATATAAATGCGATACATGACGATGATGCTCATCCACTTCCTGATAGTCCTGATACCATTCCTGCAATTGTCCGTACCTTCCTACCTTCAGCGGCGGCAGCTTATCGCGAGCAGCTTCAGTTTCTGCCTTCAGATCATCCACACCTAATATTTCGCATAATTTCAAATAATTACCGAATATTTCTTTAAATATAGAAATATCCATGGTAGACGCAACAGTTAGACTATGCTCTTTTCCATTACTGTCATAAAACCGATTTTCAGGAGAAGTAGACGGAACTGTTACAAGGTATCCATCATGCTCTGTCAAAAATTTCAGATAAAATCTTACAGATTCTCTCATGATTGGATATGCTTTTTCCATCAGAAAATCCCTGTCCAATGTATAGCAATAGTGCTCCCACAGATGTCTGCAAAGCCAGCCGGAGCTCATAGGCCAGAAAGAATAGGTACACGGATTTTCGTCCTGTCCATATTTTCCCACCGGAGTGGAATGACCCCAGATATCTATGTTGTGATGACTTACCCAGCCATCCAGACCATACAGCATTTTTGCCGTATTTTGGCCTTCCCTGGCCGTCTTTTCTATAAGATCAAACAACGGTTCATGAAATTCACTCAGATTACAGCTTTCTGCCATCCAGTAATTCATCTGGGTATTAATATTCACTGTATAATTAGAGCTCCATGGAGCACGCATCCGATCGTTCCATATCCCCTGTAAGTTGGATGCCTGCGTACCTTGTTTTGAAGAACAGATCATCAGATATCTTGCATAATGGAATAACAACGCTACCAGATTCAAATCCTTAGGAGCCGTTCCAAAGTTTGTAATTCTTGCAAGGGTATCTTTCTTACTCTGATGCGCTTCCTCAAATTCAAGTTCCACTCTGTTAAAATATGGTATATATCTTCTAAAGTGTCGTCTTTTAAGTTCCTCATATCCCATCTCTTCAAAACGGTGCAATCTCGTTTTCATCACATGGGATAAACAACCCTTCTCGTTATAGCTGGTTTCTCCTGTAAGAAAAATATAAAAATCCCGGTCAGTGACAACCTTCAAACTCTGATCTTCTTTATAAACAACTCCCGACGAAACAGCAACTTTTAATGCAAAGCCAAACTGCATTCCCTTTCCGTCCTCATATCTCACAGGACTGTCGCACGCATAATACTCTGGTGCTACATATACAGGTGCTGTTCCAGACAGCTCCAATGTATTTTCACCGGTTACCATGCACTGATAGTGTAATTGAGAGTTCAAAGCAATTTTCGCTTCCATCTCTTCTTCATCCGGAACAGATACTTTGATGGCCAAAACAGAATCTTCCATACTGACAAATAATTCTCTGCCAAATTTTCCCGTATCTGTCTCCCAGGAAGTATCCTGCAGTGCATCATTTAAAGACAGGCTTCTGCAGTAATCCCTGATATTCTGATCATTTTCTTTTTTAAACTCTATCTCTAAAGCGCCTGCAGGAAGATAACTCTCTGTCCAGTCTCCCAAAACATTTTCCTTCGTATATTTTTCTGCCTGCGCATAATCTTCATGAAAAATAAGTGTTCTTAAATACTCCCAATCCGGCTGTTTTTTTATCTCACCCTTAAACCGTCCCGTACCGGACCATAAAGTATCTAAGTTCAGCTGTATGATTTCTTTGCCGATCCCCCCGTGAACCATTGCTCCCAGAGAACCGTTTCCCAACGGCAAAGCCTCAATCCAGCGTTCCGCAGGTTTCGAATACTCCAACTTCCATTGCATAAGCCTGTTCCCCCAATCAATTACTGTATCTTATCCAGCAATCCATTTATGATTTTTGCCTGCAAGCATGCCATTGCCGAAAAACCGCACAACAGCCAGATAAACAGCATTTCCTGCAGCAGATTCGTACTCCAGAATGTAATTATGGCACAAACAAGGAACATTCCAAGCATCAATAAAGAGTACGGTAAATATGCCATAGAAATAAACAACGAATTTCGCAGAAGCCTTTTAATTCCGGCAGGATATTTGGCCTGCAGTGGGAAAGCATAAATAGCCATCAATACCACCAGCAGCATAAAAATCCCCAGTATGACCATCAGTATTCCGGACATGGCAGGTTTTACGCTGTTTATAATGGTCATATCCGCATATAGAAGAGCTAAGGCAGCCAGAATGATCAGCCACAATAAAATTCCCTGTTTTAGATTCTTCTTAAATACATTCCTATAACTTTTCCATATATATGTATCCGGATTTTCCATACGTTCAAAAACGGTCCCAAAAAGACTGATAAGGGCTGTTCCGATGGTAAGCACCGGGATACAGCTAATCACAAACAGCAAATTCAGCATCACCAAATCTGCAATCTGATTGAAAATGGAACTTAAGTTATGATTTCCATAATTGCTTTTATTCATCGTACTCTCTCTTGATTGCTTTTTTGTATTATTATTTTCTATTCATCCATTTTCCGTTTGTAAAATCCGGAATTGCCATTGGCTGTCCGCCTAATGCAATGGATTGTTCAGCCAAAGCAGAAATACACATCCAGCTTGCCATGTCATAAACATCGATCACTGCTTCTGACTGATTCTGAATACAGGAAACAAAGTCGCAGAAAACGAGATAATCCATGCCATCGTGGCCTTTTTTTACACCGTCCTGTAAATACTGTTTCCATACCGGATGATCGTATTGTTCTCTGTACTGATCAGCATTTCCCCAGAACTTATTCCATTCAAAATGGTCTTTTTCAGTTCTTTCTTCATCCAGATAAATGGAACGATTTTCTTCCTTATACAGTCCTTTTGTTCCCTGAACTGTAAAACCTCTGGAATAATATCTTGGCAAGGTTGTGTCTAAGGTAAGAACGATAGTTTCTCCATTGCTGCATTTAATAAAGGTATTTACAATATCACCCTGATTGAACTTTGTATTGCACAGCTCTGCATCTTCCGGCTTTTTATTTTTAATATACTCATTTAAACCGGCTGCCTTTGAAGAAATGGATGATAAGGAAAGCATTCTGTTTCCACGATTAATATGCAGGATTTTTGCAATCGGACCCAGCTCATGAGTTGGATAATTCTCTGTATTTCTGTGGATGTAATTTGAGAGACGATAATGTCTGTTTTCTTTACCGAAAGCAATTTCTTCTCTCAGATCATGATAGTATCCGCCTTCGCAATGTACGATTTCACCCAAAACTCCCTGTTCTGCCATATTGTAGACCATCATTTCATCACGTCCATACATGCAGTTTTCCAGGAACATGACAGGTACACCGGTTTCTTCGTAAGCTTCAATTAATTTCCAGCATTCTCTTACAGAATATGCTCCTCCAACCTCACAGCCAACATATTTTCCGGCTTTCATAGCTTCGATACACATCGTTACGTGCATATCCCAGGAAGTACATATCACAACCGCATCTACTTCTTCCATTGCAAGTACTTCTTTGTAATCTGTAGTAATTTTAGGATTCCCCTTACCTCTTTCTGTGATCATTTTCGCTGCTTCTTTGCATCTGTCTTCATACTGATCACATACAACCACAAACTCTACTTCAGTATGTTCCAGGTATGCAGTTTCAAGTAAACCTTTTCCTCTGTTTCCCAAACCGATCATACCTAATTTTACGATTTTTCCCATATTGTTTATCTCCTCAAAAACTGAAATTAACCTTTGATACCCTGCATTGCAATTCCTTCAATAAACTGTTTCTGGAAAATTGCAAATACGATGAGCAGAGGAAGTACCGCCATAACTGCTCCGGCCATCATTGTCGGGTAATCTGTTGCATACTGTCCCTGTAAATAGGACAACCCTGCCGAAAGTGTCATCTTTTCCGGCGAAGTGTTTACGATCATTGGCCACATTAAATCATTCCATGCTGCTCTTAAGGTAATGATTCCCAGGGCAATGAGACCTGATTTTACCAATGGGAGCATGATTGTCCAGTAAATACGGAAATGTCCGCATCCGTCGATTCTTGCGGCATCTTCCAGATCCTTCGGTAAAGACATAAAAAACTGACGCATTAAGAATGTTCCAAAGGCACTGAACAATCCAGGGATAAATAATGCAGGAATTGTGTTTAACAATCCCATTTTCTGAATTGTCAAATACTGTGGAAGAATAAAGAATGAATTAGGTACCATTAAAACCGCTAATAATACACCGAAAATAAGATCTCTTCCCGGAAATTCAATTCTTCCAAACGCATAAGCTGCCATGGAGCATAAAACCAGCTGTACTGCTACGATCGTACCTGCTGAAACAATTGTATTTAAATACATTTTCGCAAAAGGCACCTTTTTGAAAACGCTTGCATAGTTTTCGAACTGCGGCACAGATGGAAATAATTGAAGCGGTATACATACGGATTCTGACTGTGTTTTTAATGAAGTAAGAATCATCCATATAAAAGGCAGCAAGGTGATGAATAAACAAATCACCAATATTACAAAGACTGTTACATAGCCCCATTTTGTATTCTTTTTTGCCATGATTTTTCCTCCTATTCGTAGTTAACCCATTTGTCCTGTAACTTCATCTGCGCTGCTGTTATGATCATAATGATCAGGAACAGGAACACTGCCAATGCTGACGCGTAGCCCTTCTTGGAGAAGTCAAATGCATTTCTGTAGAAATAAACTACCATACTTTGTGAGGCTTCCAATGCCAGGCCCTTCTTGGATATCATCATGTAAATAGTATCAAAGGTCTGGAAGGTTGAAATCAATGTTGTTACCAAAACAAAAAATAAGGTCGGTGTAATCAATGGAAGGGTGATTGTAAAAAACTGCTTCAAACTGCCTGCCCCATCAATGGCCGCAGCTTCATAATAGCTTTTTGAAATTCCCTGAATACCTGCCAGAAGAATGATCATGTTATATCCCACATTACTCCAGATACTAACCACACTGATTGCAATCCATGCCAATGTAGGATTACTTAAAAACTGAACAGAGTCAAAACCAAGTAAATTCAAAAAGTAATTGATGATACCGTAATCACCATTGAACATCCAGCGCCAGATCATGGCAACTGCGGCGCTCATAGTAATTGCCGGAATAAAATACACTACTCGAAAGAATGCTCTTCCTTTGATTTTCATGTTCAGGAATACTGCCAGAACTAATGCCAGCATAATTGTAGCAGGTACAATTACCACAACATAGCGAAGGGTATTAAATAAAGACTGCCACATAACCTCGTCTTGAAACATGGTAATATAGTTTTCAAGTCCAACCCATTTTCTCTGATTAAAGGCCCCTACTTCAAAAAAGCTGTCAATAAACACCTTAAAAATCGGATAAAAATAGAACACGCTTAAACCTAATACCAACGGAAAAATCATTGTATATCCTGCAAAATAATTTTCACGCTGTCTTGCATTCAACTTTTTCATAAGCTGTCTCTCCTTTCTAAAAAGAAAAGCATTTGCTGTCTGCAAACGCTTTTCCCTTTACTTAATTAGCTTCTTCTGCTAATACTTCATTCATCTGTGCTGCGAGATTTTCACAAGCTTCTTTAACATCAACTTCAAGGCTGAATGCTCTCTTTAAATTATCAGCCTGGTGCTGTTCCCATTCAGCACTATTTTTAGAAGCCGGATACTCAAAAGAATATTCTTCTGCAGATGTAATAAATGAAGTTAAATTCATTTCAGAATGTTTGTTTGCCCATACATCTGAAGTTCCTTCATAAGCCGGAATCGCCGCACCCATTTCAGCGGAAAGTATGTTAGCTTCTTCGCCGGAAAGGAATTCCACCCATTTCCATGCTGCTTCCGGATATTCTGTATTGCTTGCAATACAGTTTCCAAGTCCATGGATAACGGTTGCTCTATTTCCATTGATAGATGGCAGTGCAGCAACATCTACACTGTCTTTTATGTCAGATTCCAGCACCTGATTTACAAACCATGATCCGCACCAGTACATTGCCAGACGGCCTGACAGGAACTGTACATTTGCTTCTGTTTCTTCTAACTGTGCCTGAGTAGGTGTTACCCCTGCTTTATGAAGATCTACCCAGCACTGTACACCCTGCTGTGTTTCTTCTAAATCATAGCCTGATTTTGTTTTATCATCAGAAATTACATAGCCGCCTGCTGCCGGAATTGTGTTATAAATGATTGACTGAGTATCATAATATGCTCCGATTCCGTATACGCTGCCATCTGTTTTTGTCAGCTGTTTTGCTGTATCAGCCATATCTTCCCATGTCCAGTCATCTGAAGGATAAGGAACTCCGGCTTCGTCAAAGATGGCTTTGTTGTACCATACACCGATGGTATCGAAATCCTTTGGAATTGCATACTGTACACCATTTACGTTATACAGATCAACCAGTGCTTCCGGATATTTTGTCATATCCAGATTTGCTTCTGCTACCAATTCATCGATACCCATAAGGATGCCGCCTTCAGCATATTTCATAATGTTTGGACCATTCATCCAGAAAACATCTGCAATGCTTCCGCCAGTAGCACCTGCTTCTAATTTTGTCCAGTACTCGTTCCAGCTGCTTGGTTCTAAAATAACCTCTACATCCGGATATGTTTCGTTGAAACGTTTGGCACATTCTTCAAGATATGCCTGCTGACCTGCATCCCAGAAAGCATAACGAATTTCACCTGAGACTGTATCGCCACTTTCCTGAGCTTCTTTTTCGGATTTACCGCATCCTGCGAAACAACCGATCGCCAACACGATGCTTAATCCAATTGCTGCTAATTTTTTGAGTTTCATCCTGGAAACCTCCTTCGTTTATTATGACTTCATTCTAAATAAAGACAGCTTTTTTTACCATTGACAAAATTTACCTTATTCAGTAATTTATTTTTTATTTTCGAAGCAAAAAAGGAAGAACCCTTTCCCGCACAAAGATTGGATTCTCCTCATTTTCTTGTATATTTTTTACATTTTTTACTTATATTTACTTTTTTCCAACGAACATTAATAAAAAGTCTCTTTTTTTGTTTCTTCTGTCAAAAACGGATAAAGGTTCTCCTTGAAAATTTGTAATATTTTTTCATCCCAGCTGTTTTGAGGAATTTCCTTCACCACATCAGCCTGCATGATCTTATCATATCCTGCATACCGTCGCTCATTGGTTTCCTGAAGCTGACGAATGTTTATACCGGGATTTGAAGGTACCCTGCCTGTCTCATTCCAGATTCGCTCCTGCACCTCATCACTGAGCATATACTTTAAGAACCTGATACTCGCCTCTTTTTATTCCTCTCCGTCTGTATTTCCCACAAAATACCCAGGACAGGAAGACACAAATCCTACGCCTTCTCCCGAGTCAGATGGAAAGAGAGCATACTCTGCATGATGATTTGGATTAAACATCCGTTCCGTCCACAAATCCGTCATGCAGATAGCGCAATGCCCCATATTGAAACTGCGAATATCATCACGATAGGTAAACTGCTCCTCTATCTCGGAATAATTCTTTAATTGGTTTAACAGTTCCAGTCCATTGTCAAACTCTTCCTTCCAATCATCTGTGGCGGTATCTACAGGCGCGGATAAAACGGCCTGCATACAATAGGCAGCGGTATCCTCATACAAATGGAACGGAACTGTGTAATATTTGGAAGCAGCAGCCCATTCCTGTATTTTTGCACAGGCTTCAAAAAATTCATCCCATGTTTCCGGAACTTTGGTGATTCCCGCATTTTTAAATATGAGTGTATTGTACCAGTAGCCGATGACGTTATGCACATCCGTGACAGTATAGAGCTTTCCTTCCTCTGTCTTCCATCTGTCCATCGTTTCTTTTGATATCATACTCTGAAACTCTTCATCATTTTCCACATAAGGCATAAGATCCATCAGGTAGCCCTGTTCAATCATAAAGCTGTATAAGCTATTCATTCCGGTTCCGCCCACATAGATTAAGTTAGGCATGTTTCCCACTGAAATCATTTCCTTTACCTTCGCCAAAACATTTTCAGAAGCAGGCATTGATATCAGCTGCAGAGAAACATCCGGATTTTCTTTTTCAAACCCATTGTAAATATCTCTCATAACCTGATTATCTTCTTCCATGGTTCCCCAGCCATGAAGCAGGATGATGGTTGTTTTCTCTGATTCTCTGGAAAAACTGCAACCGGATAAGCAAAAAATCACAGCCAGCATCACCAGCAACCCTTTATATCTTTTTATTTTCGGCATATCATTTCGTACTCCTTAGGTGAATATCCGGTATATTTTTTAAAAACCTTAGAAAAATATGCTGTATCATCGATACCTACCAGATTTGCAATCTCATATACATGCATTCTTCCTTCCTCAATATAGGTTTTCGCCAGTCCAACCTTTCGTCTGTTGATCGTATCAAACAGTTTATCTCCCGTTTTCTGCTTATAAATCCTGCTGATATAGCTAGGATTGGCATGGACTGTCTTTGCGATCAGATCCAGATTAATTTTTTTGTGGAAATTACCGTCTATAAAACTGTTGATGGAGATAATCAGCGCATCTCCTGTTTGAACTTCATTGTTCTTTTTTTGTATTACTGATAAAATCATTTGCGTTATGCACTGCTCAACCTCACTTAATACATTTGTATCAAGAATATATTCCATAAGCTCTTCCTGATCTTTTCCAAATACATCCTCAAATTCCCATCCGCATTCTACACAGATTCTATGGCATTCCGACAAAAGAAACAAACCCATACTCTTAATCTGCACATCTGAATATTTCGGAAGATGTGCCCGAATACTCTGCATTTCATCCATAAATCTGTTCTCATCTCTTTCTTCGATGATTTTTAATACCTCACGGATAAATCCCGGAAGCTCCTTATGATTGCTTATGGACCATTGACCGGCATAGGAAACCTCGCTGTTCCCTTTTTCCTTCTCTGAAAAATGGCTTCCAATCTGCTTTAATACCGCCTTATAGGAAATACTCATATTTTCTATTCCGCAGTATTTCTTACTCATACCTACGATCAGATTATCATTTTCTTCTTCACAGATCACTTTACATTCTTCAAGCAGCAGATCTATCTCCGTTTTCGGAAAATCGGAAAGCAAAATAACACATTCTGTAGTTTTCATATCTACGATATACTCTCCATCTCCCTGAAAAACACGATCCATATATGAAGCAATTCTTTTTCTCAATGCTTCTCTCTTTTCTTTATCTCCCATATATCCCTGAAAAGCAATCACCTGAAAATACGGGAATTTTTCCATATACCACTCAATCATCGGAGAATTGTCAAAACCGATTTCCATATATTCAGACTCTTCTAACAGTGTTCTGAATATTTCTATCTTTTTCTTTTCGGTTTCTTTTCTTATCTCCTCTGCAATTTCCTCTAAAGCTTCCGGTAAGTCCTCTAAAAGATTGCTTTTAATGATATATCTTCTCACCTGTGAAGCAATTGCCTGACGGGCATATTCAAAATCCGCATATGCCGTAAGCACCAAAACAATAATTTCCGGACGTTTATCATGGATGATTTTGGCTGCCTCCAATCCGTTCATCACAGGCATCTGAATATCCAGCACCACAAGATCCGGGCGTTTCTCGTCAATATCATCTACCAGCTCTTTCCCGTTTCTATACACACCCTCCAGCTGATATCCCAATTCGCTCCACGGAATCATTTCTTTTAGCGCTTCTCTTACAAAAGGCTCATCATCTGCAATCAATACTTTCCACATAGGAATCCTCCGTACTATATCATCTTCTCAGTTTTTACCGGAAGATACAACTCAACCCTAGTTCCTTTATTAATTTCACTGAAAAACTGAAGTCCATACTTCTCACCATATAAATTATGAATCAGTCTTTGAATGTTCATCACACCAACTCTTGGACTTTTGTTATCTGATTTTTCATCAATATGGGAAACATCAAATCCCACGCCGTCGTCCTCCACCACGATCTTCAGCATATCTGTTTCCGGCTGGCTGATGGTAATTTCAATCTTTCCTTCTGAATTTTTGGTTTCCAGCCCATGAATCACTGCATTTTCCACCAAAGGTTCAATACATAATCGAGGTACAAAATATTTTTTTAATTCCTCTGATTCCCATGTAATTTCATAGGTAATAATATCCTTAAATCGTTCTCCCTGAAGATACAGATAAAAACCAACGATTTCCATCTCTTCTTTCAGGGGAATTTCAACTTCATTTTTTCTGAATAATTTTCCCTGCATTAATCCTGCAAAGGATGTTACCATATGATACAGTTCATCATCCTTATGACGCTTTACTCTAATGGCAATCATGGTTAGAACATTAAACATAAAATGAGGATTGATCTGAGCCTGCAAATAGCGCAAACGTGCTTCTTTCACCAAAAGCTGTGTCTCATACACTTCCTTGATCAACTGAACCACTTTTTGAGTCATTTCATTAAAGGAATCACTGATCTGCTGGAATTCTGCAATGCTGTAATTTTCCAGTCTCGCTTCAAAATCACCAGCTCCTACCTGTTCGATCTTTTCTACGATATTCTGTAACGGTTTTGTGAACTTTCTGGAATAAAAAATAACAGATGCCACAACTGCAACAACCATTGATAAGGAAATGATCCATGCCATTTGAAACTGCGGAAGGATATTTAAGTAAAGCTTGTTTTCAGGGATGAGAATATAGGCAGACAGACCAAAGCTGTGCTGGTTCATTCTATACAAATATTCTGTCTTTTGATGTTCTATCATCCCCTCATGATCTTCCAGGCTATCCAATGCAAATCCTTTGAGTTCGGAGCCTCCGATAGCCTCCTTCTCATCTGATAGGATCCCCCAATAATATAACTCGTATTTGCTAAGCTGAGAAAAAATCCTCTCAATGCTGGCCATATCTAAAATCGCCACACAATACCCTTTGCGTTCCAGCTGATCATCATAGATAGAAAAATAGCATTCAACCTCCTTACCATTTTTTCGGTAATAAAACATTTGATCCTGTTTTTCATACCTTCCGATTCCTTCTATTAACCTTACATTTGTCTGGGTGATGGCCGTTTGAGTTTCCGGATAAAAGTGAGTGCCAACATAACGCATGTTTTTATTAAAAACATAATAATCCTTTACAACCGGAAAGGATTCAGAAATCAGGTTTCTGCTGGAAAACAGATTGACCCCCTGCTCCAGAACTTTTTGAATTTCTTCCTCTGATCCTCTATCATAAAGAAAAAATTCATCTATTGTATCATTGGCGCTAAGATAGGTCACAGACTCTTCCAAAAACAATAATCTGTCAGAAAACTGTTGCTGTACACTTTCCATGTAAAATTCCATATCGTCTCTGGCTTTCATGGAAGACCATCGGAAAATAATCACTGTCAGCACAACCCCTACAACCAGCATTGTAATCAAACAGGTAGATACCAGCATTCTGATCAATTCAGAACGTATCGTCTTTTGAATTTTTGATCCTTGTTTTTCTCTTATCATAATACCATAGTCTTTCAAAGTTATTTTCTCTGTTAAACACCATCATACAATAAATCTTTCCTTTTTTCCATAGACCGAATTGTCAGAAAGTTCAGAAAATTGCTTTCTTTTTGCAAAAAAGGAGCCGTCGCATTAATGCGACGGCAGCCACTAATCTTTCAACGCAGTAATTGGAATAACCATTACACCATCTTCTCTTGTGTATGCCATATTTGTCATTCCACAAATCACACACAGAACACTTGGCGGAGTTCCTTCCTTCTCCATAATTTCTTTCATTTTCAATAATTCTTTTGCAGCACTATCTATCTGATTTGCGCCAAGCTTGATTTCAAATGCCCCCCATCTTCCGTCTGGCATTTCCACCACTGCATCAATTTCATTGTTTTTCTCATCTCTATAATGAAATAATTTTCCGCCATTACTTTCCGCATATATCTTCAGATCATGTTCACACAATGCTTCAAATAAAAATCCAAAGGTATACAAATCATTTAACAACAACTGCGGCGTTGCTTCTAATGCTGCTACGACCAGCGACACATCACAAAAATGTCTTTTTGGTGATTTCAAAACTCTTCTGGACGAACGTAAATTAACCGCAAATGCAGGCTGATCATCAAGCAAAAACAATCTTTGAAAAACATCCAGGTAGTCAGCAATCGTATCTAAGTCAATACCCATTTCATCATATGCCATCATGTCTTTTTTTAGCGTATTATTAGATACAATGGTACTTTCATTTCTTCCTAAAGAATGCAGTAAAGATCTTACTTTTCTGGAATCTCGTTTCACACCATCCGTATTATACATATCATCTTCAATCACTGCTCTGAGATATTCCATTGGCAGGTTTTTTGCCGTTTCCATCTCTGCTTTTATATTTCCCGGCCATCCACCTCTTACCACATAATAAATTAATTGCTCTAACTTAACCTCTCCTGTAAACGTTGGCTTTATTGGATTATCAAAAATTTCCCTCAAAGATATTTCTCCTGACGAATCTCCTGACTCATACAAACTCATCGTATTCATACGAATTCTTCCAATTCGCCCTGCCCCACTGTGCAAAATCCCCTTTCTTTTTGGAGTCGAAGAACCTGTAAGTAATATTTTACCCTTATCATGATTTTTATCTACTTCAAATCTCACTGCATCCCAAATTGGAGGGACTTCCTGCCATTCATCAATTAATCGTGGATAATCACCCTTTAACACTAATTCCGGACTCAGTTGCGCCATTGTACGATATTGAAAATTATTTTCCGGTGATGCAATATAACACACACTATTTGCATGATTGAGAGATGTCCAGGTCTTACCACACCATTTAGGGCCTTCTACACAAACAGCTCCAAAGCCCTTCATGTATTCTCCTATTTTTTTATCGATTATACGTTCCTTATAACCATCCGGTGTTAGCATTGGAACTCTCCTTTCACTTTTTTATTTCATTTTATCATTATTTACATTATCGTCAAGCTTTATTCCGTGATTTTCACCTGTTTCATTCCTTGGTTTTCACTGATTTCATTCCGTGATTTTCGCTTTTCACTGCTAACATCATGTACTTTTCCATCCAAACGTTTTACAATTGCATATTCGAAAGTTTGTACTGGAACCGGCTGAATAAGAAATTTCTTAATTCTTTAAATTCAAACGGAGCTGCCTACTAATATAAAATCAGCAAACAGCTCCATTAATTATCATTTCAATTTATTTACCTTTCAGTTTATCGAGCATATCCCATACACCCAGCATGTACATTACACCGAGGGCACGATCGTATAAACCATATCCCGGACGTACATTACCAGGACCTTCTGTCCAAAGGTGACGTCCATGATCCGGACGGATGTAGCCTTCAAATCCGCAGTCATGATATGCTTTGAGGATATCAAGAATTCTTGTATCTCCATCACAGTCACGATGAGACGCTTCAGAGAAGTCTCCGTTTTCAAAATGTTTTACGTTACGGATGTGAGCAAATGCAATACGATCACAGTGTTTACGAACGATTTCTGCAACATTGTTCTTTGGATTTGCATTTAAAGATCCGGAGCAAAGTGTTAAGCAGTTGTATGGATCGTCAACCATTGACAAGAAGTAATCAACGCTTTCCGCATCTACTAAGAGACGCGGGAGACCGAAAATATCCCATGGCGGGTCATCCATATGAATAGCCATTTTGATATCACATTCTTTACAGGTTGGCATGATTGCTTCAAGGAAGTATTTTAAGTTTTCCCAAAGTTTTTCCTTTGTAACCGGTCTGTAGAGTTCAAAAAGCTCGTCCAGTTTTGCCATACGTTCCGGTTCCCAGCCTGGGAATGTAAGACCGTTCAAGTTATTTAAGATATAATCTGCCATTTCCTTTGGATCGTCATGGATTCTGCTTGCCTCATAGTAAAGAGCTGTAGAACCATCTCCTACCGGATGGAACAGGTCTGTACGAGTCCAGTCAAATACCGGCATGAAGTTGTAGCAGATAACCTTAACTCCGAATTTGGAAAGGTTTTTGATTGTCTGGATGTAGTTTGCAATGTAACCATCTCTTGTAGGAAGACCTACTTTAATATCATCGTGTACGTTTACAGATTCTACAACGTCCATGTTAAACCCATATGGTTCGAGCTGTTTCTGAACTTCTGCGATTTCTTCGACTTCCCAAACTTCACCAGGCATTTTGTTGTGCAGCGCCCAAACAATGCTTGTAACGCCTGGAATCTGTTTGATGTCGGAAAGGCTGATCTTGTCATTGCCTTCTCCGTACCAACGAAAACCCATCTGCATTGGCATAATTTTTCCCCCTTAATATTTATATAGTTCTTTTTCAACTGTATGTTATTATACCATAGTGATTTTCCAATGACAATTTGACTTATTTGTTGTTCGTATTGCAAATCTTGCGATTTGACAGCACAACCTCCACACTCCTAGTACCCGATTATCCTATGAATTTTTTCCACAATCTTGGCATTCATAATCGTAAATTCATTCGATACAAACGGTGTTTCCCCATCATTAATACAGCGGCCAAACTGTTCAATTTCAAGACCGTAATTATTCGGCGCAGATATTGTTTTTACTTCTGTTTTCCCATCAGCAACAACTGTATATTGAAGTTCTCCTTCTGCGTTGAACATTACCGTGGAAATAATCATACCTTTAGAGCCGCAGATTGTAAAACGACCGATACGATTGGTCTCTCCCCCAAGGCACATTCCGCAGGAAACAGATGCTCTGGCACCACTCGGGAATTTCATGATTGCATTGGTATGAATATCGATGTGCTGATCTGTAAATTCCGCTGAAGCATCTACACTCACAGGCTCCTCTCTAAGCAGCCATTCTATCAAGGAGGTGCAATAACAACCCACATCATAAAGTGCGCCGCCGTACGTATCACGACGTACACGGATATTGGAAAGTCCCATTCCTTCATAACCCCTGGTCAGGAATGCCGATTCTATATAAGTAATTTTTCCAATGGTTCCCGCGTCTACTTCATTTTTGATTGCTGTAATATATGGGCTGTGAAGATAAGCAAATGCCTCCATAAGAAGCACTCCGTTTTCATTGGCAGCTGCGATCATTTTTTCCGCCTGTTCTGCATTCAACCCCATCGGTTTTTCACAGAGCACATGTTTTTTCTTTGCAACAGCCTTTAATACCCATTCATAATGAAGACTGTTTGGAAGCGGAATATAGACTGCTTCGATTTCAGGATCATCCAGCAGTTCATCATAGCTATAGTATCCTTTTTCAAAACCATATTCATTCACATACTGATCTACTTTTTCAGGATTTCTTCCTGCTACAGCATAAAGTCGGCAGTTCGGTGCCTTCTTCATTCCTGCAATAGTATTTTTTTTTGCGATAGTTGCTGTACCAAGCATCCCCCAAGTTACTTTACGCATATTATCCTCCCCTATTTCACCTTCTCAATTGATAAAATTTCCCCATCAAAAGGGTCTACTTCTGTAATCGTTCCGGTATAAGTTACCGTTACAATATCACCATTTTCAAAATCCTCATAATTTTCCGGTTTCACGTCAAAGTTAAATCCCAGATACTGACCTTTCTCATCCTGGATTGTAAACATAAAGTCTTTCTTTTCCATAAAAGTACCTGTTACAGTCTTTTCCTCTTCACCTTTGGAACCGCATCCAGCCAATGCACATGTTGACAACACGAGCACCATCATGAACAACATTATTTTTTTCTTCATCTCATATCCTCCTGAATCTGTTATTTTTCTCTTCATAGATA
>ERZ1032130.221-NODE-221-length-16220-cov-12.608846_pt1 | contig 16220 bp, 14 predicted proteins | sample MGYA00517879_ERZ1032130 | MGnify/ENA primary metagenome ERZ1032130 (study PRJEB33719, sample SAMN04262597) | wastewater metagenome | biome: rural village; feature: animal feces; material: feces | host: Bos taurus | place: El Salvador | collected 2012-01-31 ...
CCTACAATGAGGACCTGCAGGAAACGGCCACCCTGTTCACCCAGCAGCCTAAGGGGCAGTATATGTACCTTGTAGAACTGGAATCCGAGTCGGAACGGCTGGCCCGGGAACAGGAGGAATGGGAAGCCCAGCAGCCTCAGGTGGAGCCCGGTTACAATTCCAACGAGATCCCCGATGTAGGTATCGAGATCACCCAGGTTATCCTCTATGACGAGGCCATGCTGCCGATTTATTCTGCGGGTTATTTCAACAATGAGCTTCATGTTAGCTATTACGAAGAAGACAGCAGCAGCGGCTACACGGGATACTCTCATTTTAATGCCGCCGGTTATCTGATCGTCAATCAGAAGGGCCAGCTGGTCTATTCTTCCTATGCCGATGAGAACTTTGAATCCCTGCCGGATACCCCCATCCATGCTGCGGACTTCTCCAATGACCGGGAAACCTTCTATTATACGGTAGACTATTCCCAGAGCCCCATCGGCCGCATAAGCCGCAATGCCACGGGGCGGACCGTCTTTGAGACCTTCGTCAGCGAGCCCATGGTGGTATCCACAGACGGTACCCCCATGCTGGTGGAGACTGTGGACCCGGAAGCATCTGTAGAAACCTTTGCCCTGATCCCCGTGGCGGAGTCTGTTCCTGCTACGGAGCCCATGGTGGAAAGCTCCGCCCCTGCTGAGGAGACTCTGGACGTGACAGCCCCCACGGCAGCGGAAGAATCTGTTCCCGCGGAAACGGTGGCGGAAGCCATCCCCGCTGCTGAGACGACCGAAGCAACGGAAGAAACCATGGAGACTGCCGTGACGGAAGAAACTGTCGAGACCGCCGAGACTACGGAAGAAACGGAAACAACGGAAGCAACCGAAGAAACCGAAACTACCGAAGCCACTGAGACCACTGAGACCACTGAGACCACCGAGGCCACCGAGCCTCCTACGGAGCCAACCGTTCCGGAAACCATCCCTGAGGAAACGGAGCCTGTCATGATCAACGGCAAGGCACTGGACAGCTATCAGGTCAATACCGAGACCTATTGGGATCATGCCGCAGGAGAGACCATGACCGCCAAATATGTCTACGTTCCTATGCCGGAACTGACAGTGGAGCTGTATGTGGATGAAGCTTCCTACCGGGATGCGGACCTCTTTGCAGTGCTGAAACTGGTTCGGGACCTGCGGGGCTACCTGCTGCCTCTCATCGGCATCAGCCTGCTGCTGTTTGCTGTGTTTGCGGTCTACCTGTGTACCGCCGCAGGCCGGAAGCCCGGCTCTGAGGAGGTACGGGCAGGCGGCCTGAACCGAATCCCCCTGGATCTTTACTTCCTGGGCGGCGGCTTTGCCATCGCCCTCATGGCAGCCATGGGCGTGGAAGGGTCCTACCTGCTGCTGCAGCGGGACTTTAACCTGGCCTGTACCCTGGCGGTGGCAGCTGCCTTTGGCGCCTGCCTGGTCTTTGTGGGCTTCTGCTATGCCATGGTGGCCCAGTTCAAGACCCCCGGCGGCTACTGGTACCGCAACACCCTCTGTGGCCACACCCTGCGGCTGACCTGCCGGTTTATGCTGTGGCTGGAGCGGTTCCTGCGGGAAAAGTGCCTGCCCTTGGTGGGAAGAACCCTGAAGGGCACCTGGAAGTTTACCTGGAAGGCTTGTGTCTGGTGTTTCCGTGCCACAGAGCGCACGCTGGGCTGGACCTTCGGTAAGCTGGGCGCAGCTATGCGCTGGCTGGGCCGGAAGCTGAACCGCTTCTTCTCTCTGATGCCCATGACCTGGCAGTGGACCGTGGCTGGCATGTTCTGGTTCTGCCTGACCCTGATCGCAGGCTCTACCCACAGCAGCTTCCTGACGTTGGTTGGAATCGTTGGCGCCATCGCCATGGTACTCTATGCAGCCCACTGCTTCGGCGTGCTGCTGGAAAGTACAAAGAAAATGAGCAAGGGAGATCTGAGCACCAAGGTGGATGACAAGCTGATGGTAGGCTGCTTCCAAGAGTTTGCGGAGGATCTGAACGACTTGGCCGATGTGGCCGTGGTGGCAGCCCAGAAGCAGCTGAAATCCGAACGAATGAAGACGGAGCTGATCACCAACGTGTCCCACGATATCAAGACCCCTCTGACCTCCATCATTAACTATGTGGACCTGCTGCAGAAGCCCCACTCCCCGGAGGAGGCAGAGCAGTATCTGGAGGTGCTGGAGCGTCAGTCTCAGCGGCTGAAAAAGCTCATTGACGATCTGATGGATATGAGCAAGGCCAACACCGGTAATATGCAGGTGGACATCACCACCGTGGATGCGGTAGAATCCGTAAATCAGGCACTGGGTGAGTTCTCCGGCAAACTGGACAAAGCCATGCTGATCCCCGTCTTCCGCCATGAGGAGGACCGGATTCCCATGCAGGCCGACGGCCGGCTGGTGTGGCGTGTGCTGAGTAACCTGCTGAGCAATGCCGTCAAGTATGCCATGCCCGGCACCCGGCTGTATATTGATCTGATGACCCTGGAGGGCAAGGTGGTGCTTTCCCTGAAGAATATCTCCCGGGAGGAGCTGAACATCGATGCCGACGAGCTGATGGAACGCTTTGTCCGGGGCGATGATTCCCGCAATACCGAAGGCAGCGGCCTGGGACTGAACATCGCCAAGAGCCTTATGGAGCTGCAGAAGGGACAATTGCAGCTGCTGGTAGACGGCGACCTGTTCAAAGTCACCCTGATCTTCCCCGGCGAATAAATAAAATAACAGCCGCAGATGGATCACCATCTGCGGCTGTCTTATTTCGTAGGGGAGGGGCTTGCCCCTCCCGCCCAAATGGCGCAGCAATTTGGGATTTCCCGAAGGGAAATAAAAGCCTTATCGCCTGCGGCGATGCCATTTTGCATAGCAAAATGACCGGGAGGGTCAAGACCCTCCCCTACGAAGAGAAACGTAGATTCATCGTTCATAAATTGGTCGATTTTTGTTTACGGTTCCGTTATTCGATGTTCAAAACCAAATTGTATCTTAATAACAGAAAGGTTGCGGAAGCCGTGAGCCGCTTCCTTTCAACTCCGTAGATCCTCTTTTCTACCTCTCTTCTTTCCAAACCCTTTCGCGGAAACCCCCGGTGACTGGTCACAGCCGCCGGGGGTTTTCCGTTTATCCCATGACAGCCAGCACTGCCATCAGGGCCATTCCCGGCAGCCCGAGAAAACCTGCCACAGCCACCGTAACGGCATTGACCGGAATCAGAATGCCGGTAAAGGGAGCGACACCATTCAGCAGCCACAGGCAGATCAGACCTGCGGCGCTGTGGATGGCCAGTTTTGCCGTCAGCTTCAGCGGCAGAAGCAGCAGGCGGATTAGAAGCAGTCCCAGCACGGCCGGGATCAGAAAGGCAACCATTTCTTCCATAAAATTCCTCCGAATAGGACAGCGCGGTCCGGTTATACTAGCTTTGGACAGCAGGGAAACAGAAATCAAACGTGACGACGATTGACAAATCTGATTCCATAGCCGTCAAGTGTATCACCGGAATGCGCACGGCATGATGCGAACAGCAGGGGAGAAGGGAACAGCTCACCTGCATACATATTGCCACAGAGAAAGCAGAAAAAAACGAAAACCGGGGAAGCTTCCCCGGTTATTTTTGTAAACAGGCATATTCGTAGGCCCGGCGGTAATCCTGCAGCTCCCGGTAGCATTCTTCCAGCTTGGGGGCTGTTTCTCTTGGCATGGCGGGTTCTGCTTCGTGGAAATACCCTGCTGCGCTGCGATACTCCCTCTGGTTCAGGGCGCAGTCTCCCCGGAGGAAGTGCCAGCGGGGGCTGTCCCTGCGGTCCATTGCTTCCAGCAGATGGGCTGCCTTCCGGGCATTTCCGGCCTGCAGCGCCTCCTGGGCCCGAAGAAGCAGTTCCTCATCCATAGAGGGCAGCAGGGGAGACACAGGTTCCCGGGACAACTGTCCCAGCAGCAGGAGCCGCCGGCGGGCAAGAGCGTCACCGCAGTAGGAGACCGGGATGTCCGCGGCTTCCAACAGCCCGAGGGCGTAGATCCTTCGTCCCTCCGCCAGGGCTTTCTCTGCCAAAGCCAGGTGGATCAGCACCCACAGAAGGGCCTTCTCCCGGTCAAAGACAGTATCCGGCCCCCGGTACTGCGACAGGATCTCCAAAGCAGCGGTATAATCCCGGTCATCGAACTGCTGCCGCGCTTCCAGAATCAGGTGTTGATTGGGGGATACCACCGCGTCCTCTTCCAGAAAATAGCTGACGGTTTTTCCCAACCGGCTGGCAAGAACCTGAAGGGTTTTCATGGAGGGCTTGGCGCTGCCGTGTTCGATCTGGGACAGCATATTCCGGGTGATATCCTCCCCGCAAAGCTGCCGCTGGCTCAGCCCCGCCTCCAGCCGCGCCTGCCGCAGCTTTTCCCCTAATTCCATAACCGTTCCTCCTGAAGGTAATTGTGGTTTACCCTAAGTGTAGCATAGTTTCTCTCTTTTTTCTACCGTTACAAAAATTTCATTTGCTATTTCTGCGCTGTTGCATTATAACAATAGTAACAGGAAATCGTAATTTATGTTGTAGTGGCGCGGGAGCGCCGAAAGCCTTCCCCCGGGGGGAAGGTGGCCGAGCGCAAGCGAGGTCGGATGAGGGGTGGCGTGCAGTACCAGGTCTGGAATAGGCCTGAAACACAGTACAAATCGCAACATTACCGCCCGCATTCCTCATCAGTCACGAATCAAAGATTCGTGCCAGCTTCCCCCCCGGGGGAAGCCTTGGCGCTGCCGCGCCACTGCACAACAAATGCCCATTTACCTTACAAAAGAACGGAGAAAGCTCTATGAATATCCGAAATGTAAAAGAACTGAAACGGTTTGCTGCGGAACGGCTGGAACATGCCCGGGACAGTAAGCGGATCGTATTGATTTATACGGGACTGGTTATTGGTCTGTCGGTGCTGGTGATGGCAGCGAACTATGTACTGGGCCTGCGGATCGACCAGCTGGGAGGCTTAAGCAATATGAGCACCCGGGCGACACTGTCTGCCATTCAGAATGTTTTGCCCATGGTCCAGAGTATGGTATCCACCTGCCTGAGTGTGGGATTCCTTGCCGCCATGCTGCGGATCGCCCGGGGACAGTATGTGTCACCCCAGACCCTGCGGCTGGGATTTGACCGCTTCTGGGTCCTGCTGCGGTGCACGATTATCAAGGGACTGCTGTATACCTCCGGTATTTTCCTTTCTGTGTATGCCGGTATTTCCCTTTATCTCATGACGCCTCTGGCAGAACCTGTGATCGAGTTCCTGGTGCCCTATCTGGACGGCGTTTCTGTGCTGGATTCCGCAGTGGTGCTGGAGGACGCAGTGTATAGCCAGGTTGCGGCGATGCTGTGGCCTGCTTATCTGATCTGCGGACTTCTGACGGCGGTGCTGCTGTTTCCTATGGTGTATTCCTATCGTATGGCAGAGTTCGTCATCATCGATAAGCCTGCCTTTGGCGCCCTGATGGCGATGCGGGAAAGCAAGAAAATGATGCGCCGCAACCGGATTTCCCTGTTTAAGCTGGATGTAAGCATGTGGTGGTACTACGCTGCCCTGACCCTGGCCGGTGTTCTGGGCTACGGTGACGCAATTTTGCCCCTGCTGGGTGTGGAACTGCCCTTCTCTGCCGATGCAGGCTACTTCCTGTTCTATGCCCTGTATCTGGCGGCCAGCGCCGGGGTTTACTATCTGATGCTGGACCGGGTAGATGTGACCTATGCCCTGGCCTACGATACCCTGAAACCGGAAGAACCCAAAAACGAAGGTGCCGTGCTGGGTAATATTTTCCAGATGTAAGATTGATTTCATACTGTCGGTAAACCCATTTTGAAAGGAGAATATATATGTTAGAACTTTTCACGGTATCCTATCCCTTTTTGATGCAGATGGGCAAGGCTGTGGTCCTGCTGGCCCTGGGCGTGCTGGGCGTCCGTGTTGTTCTGAAGGTTCTGGAAAAGACTCTGCAGAAATCCAAATTGGAGAAGGCAGCCCACACCCTGATCGTCTCTCTGACCAAGGCGGCTCTGTACATCCTGCTGGGCCTCATCGTTGCCTCTTCTCTGGGCATCGATGTCACCAGCATCGTGGCACTGGCCAGTGTCCTGACCCTGGCCCTTTCCCTGGCACTGCAGAATATGGTGTCCAATATCATTGGCGGCTTCACCATTCTGTACACCCATCCCTTCCACTCCGGTGACTATGTGGAGATCGCCGGTCAGGGCGGTACTGTCAAGGAGATCAACATGACCTATACCGTGCTGGCAACTCCCGACCAGAAGATCATCTCCATCCCCAACAGTGCCGTGGTGGCAGCCCAGATCACCAATTATTCTGAGGCCGAGACCCGCCGGGTGGATGTGGTAGCCTCTGCCTCTTACGATGCTCCCACCCAGCAGGTCATTGACGCACTGGTACAGGCCGGCACCGTGGACAAGGTCCTGCTGGACCCTGCACCCGTGGCAGTCATTACCTCCTACGGCGACAGCGCCATCCAGTACGCCCTGCGTGTCTGGGTCAAGAATGCAGACTACTGGGATGTGTACTTTGCAGTCAATAAGCGGGTTAAGGATGTCTTCGATGAGCAGGGCATCCAGATGACCTATCCCCATATCAATGTCCATCTGGACAAGTAACAAAGCAAATGCAAACGGGCGGAGTCGCAAGACCCCGCCCGTTAAACTGTTATTTGGTATCTTTCAAAAGATCCGCAATGGTAATGCCTTCAAAGAAATCATCGATCATTTTGTCCAGACGGTCCCACATGGGCTTGGCCTGGCAGCACTCCGTCCGGGAACAGGCGGAGGCACCCTGGGAGGTGCAGGAGACGGCGCTTAAGCCGCCCTCCGTCAGCTTCAGGATGCTGCCCACAGTGTAGTTTTCCGGAGTGCGGTTTAAGCGGTAGCCGCCGCCCTTGCCGTGGACGGCATCCACAAAACCTGCCTTGGACAAAGTGGACATGATGGATTCCAGATATTTCTGGGAGATGCCTTCGGCTTCGGCGATCTCCTTCAGGGGGATGTATTCCTCCCCGCCCCGCTGGGCAAAGTGTACCATGACCCGCAGGGCGTAACGTCCTTTGGTGGATACGATCATAAGCTTACTCGCCGTGGACCTGTGCGTGGAGCTCGTCGTGATCGGTCTCCACAAACTTGTCTGCGTCGTAGGGGATGTTGTTCTTGTCGAAGTAGTCCTTCAGGGCGTTCTTGATGGCCTCCTCAGCCAGCACAGAGCAGTGCATCTTGTGGGCGGGCAGACCGTCCAGCGCTTCTGCAACGGCCTTGTTGGTCAGCTCCAGAGCCTCGTGAATGGACTTGCCCATGATCATCTCGGTAGCCATGGAAGAAGAGGCAATGGCAGAGCCGCAGCCGAAGGTTTCGAACTTTACATCCTCAATGATGTCGTTCTCGATCTTCAGGTAAATCTTCATAATGTCGCCGCACTTGGCGTTGCCGACTTCACCAACACCGCTGGCATCTTCGATGGTGCCTACGTTTCTGGGGTTCATAAAATGGTCCATGACCTTTTCACTGTAGAGTGCCATATTTCATTTCTCCTTAAATGTTATATTGATGGATGTCATTGCGAACCAGTCCGCAGACTGGTGTGGGACCGAAGGGAATGCCTGTGGTGCAATCTCCTGCAAGATTTCGGAAACTTAGGGGGGATTGCCACGTCGCTTCGCTCCTCGCAATGACAGTTAGGTTTTTACAGAATATACTGCCGCTTGCCTACCTGCAGGTCCCGCCAGACGGGGGACATATTCCGCAGGTGCTGAACCACCTCGGGGACGACCTTCAGGATGTGGTCGATTTCTTCCTCGGTGTTGTACTCGCAGATGCTCAGACGCAGAGAACCGTGGGCGACATCGTGGACACGGCCGATGGCCAGCAGCACATGGCTGGGGTCCAGAGAACCGGAGGTGCAGGCAGAACCGGAGGAAGCGCTGACACCCTTGTAGTCCAGCAGGAGCAGCAGGCTTTCGCCCTCAATGCCCTCGAAGCAGAAGCTGACGTTGCCGGGAAGACGATTCACAGGATCACCGTTGAGGGCGCTGTGGGGGATCTGGGAAAGACCGGCAATGAGCTTGTCCCGCATGGCAGCCACCCGGGGCATGTTCTCATCGATGTGGTCGCAGGCATCCTTCATGGCAGCAGCCATGCCGCAGATACCGGCGATGTTTTCCGTACCGGCACGCTTGCCCCGCTCCTGGGCGCCGCCCTCGATGATGTTCACCAGAGGGAAGCCACGGCGGACATACAGGGCACCTACGCCCTTGGGGCCGTGGAACTTGTGACCGGAGAGGCTCAGCATGTCAATGTTCTGTTCCTTGACGTTGATCTTGATGTGACCCACAGCCTGAACTGCGTCGGTGTGGAAGGGGACACCGGCTTCCTTGCAGATGGCACCGATCTCGGCAATGGGCAGCACGGAGCCGATCTCGTTGTTGGCATACATGGTGGTGACCAGGCAGGTGTCGGGACGGATGGCATCCTTGACCTGCTGGGCGGTGATGGTGTGACCATTGGAAACGTCCAGATAGGTCACCTCGAAGCCTTCTTTTTCCAGCTTTGCCAGGGTGTGGAGCACGGCATGGTGCTCGAAGGCAGTGGAAATGATGTGCTTCTTATTCTTCCGGGCACCGAACCGGGCAGCGGATACGATGGCCTGATTGTCAGCCTCGCTGCCGCCGGAGGTGAAGATGATCTCCCGGGGCTCACAGCCAAGGCACTCAGCCACGGTAGCCCGGGCGGCATCCAGAGCCTCCTTGGCCTCCTGACCGGTGGAGTGGAGGGAGGAGGGATTGCCGTAAACCTTGTTGAAATAGGGCAGCATTGCATCGATGGCCACTTGGCTCATGGCGGTGGTTGCTGCATTGTCTGCATAAACGTGCATATGAAAAAACCTCCTTGGGTGGGGTGATATATTTACCTAGTAATTCCATGGGTAATAGTAACATCTATTACCTACCTTGTCAATGGGTAAATAGTGTGCGCAGAAGTTTTGGCAATATGCACAGAATAGAAATACCGAAATTGGACGAAGTAACAGAAAACACGCCGTAACGGATATTCGTAGGGGAGGGGCTTGCCCCTCCCGCCCAAATTGCGGAGCAATTTGGGATTTTCCAAAGGAAAATAAGTGGTGTATCACCTGTGGTGATGCCATTTTGCAAGACAAAATGGCCGGGAGGGTCAAGACCCTCCCCTACGAATTTAGAAATTATAGCACTGCTTCCAAAACCCGGACAATCTGTTCCAGCCCAGCCCGGTCTTCCTCGGTGAACCGTCCTACAGTAGGGCTGTCGATATCCAGCACACCCCAAATTTCACCGTTCACATGAATAGGCAGCACGATCTCGGAATTGCTGGCGCAGTCGCAGGCGATGTGTCCGGGAAACTGGTGGACATTGTACACCAACTGAACGGCATCCTCTGCCACAGCAGTGCCGCAGACACCCCGACCCACGGGGATCTCAATGCAGGCAGGCTTGCCCTGGAAGGGCCCCAGCACCAGCTTTCCTCCCGTCATTTTGTAAAAGCCTACCCAGTTGATCTCCGGCATCTCCTGCCATAAAAGGGCAGAGGCGTTGGCAAGATTTGCCACCTCGTAGGGAATCCCCTCCACAAGGGCCGAAAGCTGCTGGGCGGTAAGTTCGTAGTTGGTTTTATACATAAAGAGGCCTCCTGCAAAGTCATGTATATCAATCAACGTCCATTCTACAAAAAATTACCCCATCAATCAATACAAAAATCTCCAGAATCTCCTGTCTGTTCCTCTGTTTTCGACTTTTTCAGCGGTTACAAGTCCGGCAACGGGAAATATTAAGAGGGCAGAGAAAAAGGAGGGCTGAATTTGAAACGATTGTTGCGCGCCGCGGCGTTGACAGCGGTGTTTTTGACGGTGCTGCCCATGCAGGCGGGGGCAGCCCAGCTTTTGATCCCTGTAGGCAGGATCATTGGATTGCAGCTGCAGAATGAGACCATTACCGTAGCAGCCTATGACGATGCCCTGGGACCCCATGCCCGGGAGGCGGGACTGAAGATCGGGGATGAGATCATTAAGATCGACAGCCGGGAGGTCACCTGTGTGGAGGATATCCGCAGCGCCCTGCAGACCGGTGCGGAAGTAGAGCTGACAGTCCGCCGGGGCAGCAAGCTGGACACCATTCCCATTGCGCCGCAGCAAACGGAGGACGGCCCCCGGCTGGGTGTGTACCTGCGGCAGGGCATCGCGGGCATTGGCACGGTGACCTTTTATGACCCGGAAACCGGAATTTTCGGTACCCTGGGCCACGGTGTCAGCGATTCCCGGGGCGGACTGCTGCACATGACCCGTGGCAGCGCTTACGGAGCGGATATCCTGTCGGTAAAAAAAGGAAAAAGCGGAGAACCGGGCCAGTTAAAAGGAAGTGCTCAGGGACCGGAGCCCTTCGGCACACTTCTGCGCAATACGCCTCAGGGCGTCTTCGGTATCACAAAACAGGGCTGGCGGGGAGAACCGGTACCGGTGGCGGCCTTTCACGAGGTTACTGTAGGACCTGCGGTGATTCGCAGCCAGGTTTCCGGGGACCGGGTACAGGAATATTCTGTGGAGATCCAGAAAATCTATCCCCAGACCCGCTCTGACGGCCGCAGCTTCCTCCTGCGCATCACCGACCCCGCCCTGCTGGAAACCACTGGCGGCATCGTCCAGGGCATGAGCGGCAGCCCGATTATTCAGGATGGAAAGTTGGTCGGTGCTGTGACCCATGTCCTTGTGAATGATCCAACGAGGGGGTATGGGATTTTTATTGAGAATATGCTGGACGCAGCAAGCTAAAGGAGAAAACACATGGATTTCTACAAAGTCCCCATCGGTTTCGGTATGGCATTGGCCATGAACAGCTCTGCCATGGCGGCCTATGCCGCTATGACCGAGGCGCAGAAGCAGGCTGTTTTAAACAAGGCCCACAACGCCCGCAGCGGGCAGGAAATGCAAAGAATCGTAAACTGCATCCTCCAATAGCCTAGGACAGGGGAATTTTGCCCCTGTCTTTTTTGCGGAAAATGTGGTATGATAATGATATCTGATCCGATGGGAGGACATGCAAATGAGCAATGTTTTTTTACAGGAAGCCTATGAGCTGAAGGAGGAACTGGTCCGGTGGCGCAGAGCCCTGCATCAGAATCCGGAGGTGGGGACCCAGCTTCCCCGGACCGTGGCGTATATTCAGCAGCGGCTGGAGGAAATGGGCATTGCTTACCGCCTGCACCGGGACATCTCCTGCATCGAAGCCACCATCGGCACCGGCGGGAAGTGCTTCCTGCTGCGAAGCGATGTGGATGCCATCCCCGTTCCCGAGGAAACGGATCTGCCCTTCCGTTCGGAAAACGGCTGTATGCATGGCTGCGGACATGACCTCCACGGTACCATTCTGCTGGGCGCGGCGAAACTGCTGAAAGCCCATGAGCAGGAATTGAGAGGCACCGTAAAACTGCTGTTCCAGTCCGGAGAAGAGGTATTTCAGGGGGCGAAGGCCGCGGTGGAAGCCGGAGTTCTGGAACATGTGGATGCCGCCTTTGCCATGCATGTCATCGCCATGATGCCGGTGGGTGTCATCATGACCGGCAAGGAGGCTATGGCTTCGGTGGACGGTTTTAAAATCACCCTGAAGGGCCACGGCGGTCACGGTTCCATGCCGGAAACCAGCATCGACCCCATCAATGCTGCGGTGCAGGTCTATCTGGCACTGCAGTCCCTCATCGCCCGGGAGATCGGCGGCACGGAGGAAGCGGTGCTGACCATCGGTCAGCTGACTGCCGGTGAAGCCGCCAACGTGATTCCGGAACGGGCGGTGCTGCAGGGTACGCTCAGAACCTTCGCCCCGGCAGTGCGCCAGCGGCTTTGCCAGCGTATCCGGGATGTGGTGGCGGGCGTGGCAGCCACCTACCGCTGCCAGTGGGAGTATGAGGTCCTCAGTGCCTGCCCCAGCGTGATTACGGAGGATGCTGTGACCCGCAGCGTGGAGCAGAGCATCCGCAGCGTGGTGCCCCAGTTCCGCATTCTGGGGGGAGCCCACGGCATGGGCTCCGAGGATTTTGCGGAGATCGCCCAGCGGGTTTCCTCTGCCTATTATATGATGGGCGCAGGCCCCCGGGAAGAATCCAAGCGCCTGGGCCAGCACAATCCCAAAATCGAATTTAACGAAGATGTCCTCCCCATCGGCGCCGCCATCTACGCACAGGCGGCAGTGGATTGGCTCCGGGGAAAATAAATACCGCAAAAAACCGCCGCAGGAATTTTTCCTGCGGCGGTTGCTTTTTCAATTAGTCGTCGTTCTTGGCGTCGGCGATGATCTTAGCCTGGTTCTGCTTGGGCACTTCCTCGTAGCGGACGAACTCCAGAGTGAAGGAGCCGCGGGCCTGGGTCATAGCGCGCAGGTCGATGGCGTAGGAGCTCATTTCAGCCATGGGAACTTCAGCCTCAACAACGGTATTGCCGTCGTTGTCGGGGTTCATGCCCATGACGCGGCCGCGGCGCTTGTTCAGGTCGCCGATGACATCGCCCATGTAGCTGTCGGGGATGGTGACGGCCAGAGCGCCGATGGGCTCCAGCAGAGTGGGCATAGCGTTGGGCATAGCTTCCTTGTAAGCCAGGATTGCAGCCAGCTTGAATGCCATTTCGTTGGAGTCAACGGGGTGATAGGAGCCATCGTACAGGACAGCCTTCAGACCGACCATGGGATAGCCAGCCAGGGGGCCCTTCAGGACAGCTTCCTGGATACCCTTTTCAACAGCGGGGTAGAAGTTTCTGGGAACGGAGCCGCCGAAGACTTCCTCAGCGAAGATCAGTTCATCCTGCTCGTCCTGGGGCTCGAAACGGACCCAAACGTCACCGAACTGACCGGAACCGCCAGTCTGCTTCTTGTGACGGCCGTGAGCCTGAACGGTCTTCTTGATCTTTTCGCGGTAAGCGACCTTGGCGGGGGACAGAACAGCGTCCACACCGAAGCGGGTCTTCAGCTTGGCAACCAGAACATCCAGCTGCTGGTCACCGGAGCCGGACAGAACCAGCTGATGGGTCTCAGCATTGTTGACCAGAGTGAAGGAGGGATCTTCTTCGTTCAGGCGGTTCAGGCCGGTGCCGACCTTTTCTTCCTGACCCTTAACCTTGGGGGCGATGGCCATGGAGTAGCAGGCGGGAGCGTAGGGGATCTGCTTCAGGGAAACGACCTTTCTGGGATCGCACAGGGTATCGCCGGTCTTGACCTTGTCCATCTTGCCGAAGGCACCGATGTCGCCGCAGGCCAGGACCTTGACTTCGGTAGCCTTCTTGCCGCACATGGTGTACATACGGCCCAGCTTCTCGGTTTCGCCGGTGCGGGAGTTGACCAGAGTGGTGTCGGGAGTAATCTCGCCGGACAGAACCTTGATGTAGGAGTACTTGCCGTACTGGTCGGAAACGGTCTTCCAGACGAATGCGGAAGGAACACCACCGGTGGAAACGACGAACTCTTCGGTCTTGCCGTCAGCAGTGGTAGCCTTGTGGTAGTTGCCCTGCTCGGGGTTGGGCAGCAGGTTGATGATGTGGTCCATCAGCATCAGGGAGCCCAGGCAGGTAACGCCGGAGCCGCAGACCACGGGGAACAGGCTCAGCTCCTTGACACCGGTGTGCAGGCCGTCCAGCATCTCACGGTAGGTGAACTCGTCACCCTCGAAGAAGCGGTCCATCAGAGCTTCGTCGGTTTCCGCGACAGCTTCCTTCAGAGCATCGTTGAACTCTTCGATAACAGCCATTTTGTCATCGGGAACGGAGATCTCGACTCTCTTCAGCTTCTGCATCTCGTAGGCACGCTTGTTCAGCACGTCGATGATGCCGGTGACCTTCTTGGAGGAATCCCAGATGGGGACGACAACGGGAGCGATCTTGTTGCCGTACTTCTCACGCAGCGCTTCGAAGGTGGCGTTGTAGTCGGAGTTATCCTCGTCTACCTTGGAAATGTAGATGAAGCGGGGCATATTGCGGTCTTCGCAGTACTTCCATGCCTTCTCGAAGCCGACGGTGATGCCGTCCTTGGCAGAGCAGACCAGAATAGCGGCGTCAGCAGCACGCAGAGCTTCCATGACAGCGCCGGAGAAGTCAAATGCACCGGGGGTGTCCAGAATGTTGATTTTAAAGTTGTTGTACTCCACGGGAATGACGGAGGTGGAGATGGAAATATTGCGGCGGATCTCCTCGGGATCGTAGTCGCTAACGGTGTTGCCGTCGGCATTCTTGCCCATACGGTCGATGGCACCGGTCATGTACAGTAAGCTCTCAGCCAGGGCGGTCTTACCGCTGCCGCTATGGCCCAGCAGACAGATGTTGCGGATAGAATTAACGGTATACATAGATGTTCAGACTCCTTTCGGGAAGGGGGTCAGCCTTCCGCGCAATTACAGTAAGGGTGCGAAGGCACCGCAATGCCAACATTATACACGAATGCGCCCGTTTATGCAACGCTTATTTTCGTCAGAATGCAAAATTGTGTAAAATGGATGACGGACACTTGTTTTCCTGTGCAAAACACACAACTTTTTGGGCATTTTTCCGGCACACTACACAAGACGGGGAAATGATAAATGCGAAATGCAGAATCCTAAATGCAAAACGAGAAAATCCCCCGCCGGTTTTCCGGCGGGGGCATTCAAAGAGGAAAGAGAGAAGAATCGTGCTTACTGTCCCAAAGAGAGGAATTCGTTGGGGTCCATGGGCTCATCATAGCGGCTCACGCTGAAATGGACATGGCTGCCCAGTGTACTTTCCACAATGGCGCTGTCTCCGGCGCAGCCGATGGCCTGCCCCATGGTGACGGTGTCTCCGGGCTTTACGAAAATGTCCTCTGTCAGGCTGCAATAGCGGGTGGTGTAGCCGTCGGCGTGGCGGATCACCACGGTATGGCCCAGGGAGTCGTCCTCATAGACGGTGTAGACCTCTCCGTCTGCGGCGGCACAGACCTGGGCTCCGGCTTCCGCTGCCAGATCGATGCCGTTGTGGGTCCGCCAGTCCCGGGTGGTCTGGTTATAGCTCAGAGCCTCCATGGAGTAGCCGTGGATGGCATCGCCGGACACCGGAGACATGGTTTTCAGTGTCCGCTTCTCTGTTGCAGCGGGGGTTGTCTCCTTCGGAGCACCGGATGTGCCGGGCCGGGTCTGGACCGGGGGCTGCGTGGCGATGACAGGAATGTCCTCCGTGCCCAGCGTGCCTGCCACCACATCCTCGTAGGTCTCTGTCAGGGAAACCTCTTCGATTTCGCCGGTATTGCGGGAATAAACATAGCTCGTGATCCCAATAGCCGCAGCACACAGGATCAGGGCTATGTAATAGCCCTTGCCGCCGCGGCGCATTTTGTTGTTGTCGCTCATAAATAAGCACCTCCGAAGCTGAGTATGGACAACTTTTCCGGAGGTTAAACAGGAATGTGTGAAAAATCGTAATTTATCGTGCTGTATCGAACAACGCATGTCATTGCGAGCCAGTGTGCGCACTGGCTCGCAATGACATCTATGACACTTTCCCGGCGGTCTTCCAGATTGTTTAATATGTTGTAAGCGATTCTGGTCAAGTAGCGGTCATATTTGCGCTCCGTTTCCCGGATGGCTCCCTCATCCCGGTCCCAGTAAAGGGCTACGATTTTTTCATCCTCCACAGAAACGCCTCCTTTCTATAATAGTATAGTCGACAAATTTCTGCGTTGGTTGCAGAAAATGGAAACACTTTCGAAAATAATTGTCATTGCGAGGAGCGAAGCGACGTGGCAATCTCCTTCGGATGTCTGCACAGAAACCGAAAATGATCCGTTTCCGAAACTTGCAAAGACACGCGTTTTCGGGACATATGCAAACCACCCCGCCGTTGCCGGCGGGGTGTGATAGATTGCTTATTCCTCCACCAGTGCGATGTGGACAGTGTCCAGCTGGCTCTGATCGACGGAGGTGGGAGCGCCCATCATCAGGTCCTGGGCGTTCTTGTTCATGGGGAAGGTGATGACCTCGCGGATGGACTCCTCGCCGGTCAGCAGCATGATCAGACGGTCAACGCCGGGAGCGGCACCTGCATGGGGAGGTGCGCCGTAGGTGAAGGCGTTGTACATGGCGGGGAACTTGGCCTTAACGTCCTCCTCGCCCAGACCCACCATCTGGAAGGCCTTGACCATGATCTCGGGATCGTGGTTACGGACAGCGCCGG
>ERZ1032130.222-NODE-222-length-16200-cov-15.455435_pt1 | contig 16200 bp, 9 predicted proteins | sample MGYA00517879_ERZ1032130 | MGnify/ENA primary metagenome ERZ1032130 (study PRJEB33719, sample SAMN04262597) | wastewater metagenome | biome: rural village; feature: animal feces; material: feces | host: Bos taurus | place: El Salvador | collected 2012-01-31 ...
TCCGCTGCCGCTTGGTGGCCTTCAATTCTTCCTGTAAATCCAGCAAAATCTCTGCCAGACGGTCGGCAGACAGTTCCGTCTGGGTCACATCCTCCTGCTCCCGCTGCAGGTCAGCGTTCAGCTGATCCAGCATGGAGTGGGAGTTTTCTTTTACCTTTTGAACGTAAAGTTTCAGCAGCTCGTCCAGTTTCTCCACATGAATATGGTGGGACGTACATCCCGACCGCCCTCTGCGATGGTAGGTGCCGCAGGTATAGGCTGGCTTCAAGTCACTGCGGCTCATGGCAAACATGGGACTTCCGCAGTCACCACAGACAAGAAAACCGGAATAGACATTGTCGTTTTTCTTCACACCGCGGTAATTGCTGGTACTCCGCTTTTCACGGAGAGCCCGGGTAGTGGCGAAGGTGCGGTAATCGATAATGGGCTGATGGTGATTTTCGATGATGATGTGCTTTTGATCATCCTGACGCAGGTCTTTGCCGTTGATTTTGGTCCGGGTGTATTTGCCCTGACGCAGCGTTCCAATATAGAAATCATTGTCCAGAATTTCCTGGATGGTAATGATGGCCCAGGCGGGATTGGTTTTCCGCTTGCAGGTCTCTCCTTCGGCCTCCTTGCGCATCATTTCCGACGTTCTGGGTGTGGGAATTCCCTGATCGGTAAGATAGTTGGAGATCCGTTTGTAGCCCCAGCCTTCGTTGTTGTACAGATCAAAAATTTTACGTACAATGTCCGCCTCTGTAGGCACGATTTCAAACTGCTTCTGCTTGTTTACGATATAGCCATAGGGAGCGGCACAGATCCATTGACCATCAGCCTGCCTGCGCCTGATGACATTGCGAACCTTTTTGGATGTGTCAGTAACTGGCAATTCATTGAGTAAAAACTGTAGTTGTATCTTAACCCAATCATCGTCCTGGGGGAAGTCAATTCCATCCCCAATGGAAATGATCCGCATACCGGCATCCCGAAGATCTTCCAGCTCTACCAGTCCCCGGGAATTCCGGCGGGAGAAACGGGAGAAATCCTTAACGATGAGAATATCGTATTTGTGGCTGACCAGCCCGCGGCGCATTTCCTGATACCCCTCCCGCTGGTCAAAGGTATAACCGCTGCGGTCCCGGTCTTCATAGAATGTCAGGGTGCTGTGGGGGAAATTCTGGTTTACATAATCTGAAATGATGGATTTTTGATTTTCAATGGATACATTATCCCGGTCAAGCTCGTCATCGACAGAGATACGGACATAGCCGGCGATGTTAAAGGAATTGATCATAAGAATACTCCAATGATATTTGCGAATTTAATTAGTGTATATATAACATTGTAACGCAGAAGATACAAAAAAGCAAGAAGTATTTGAAGTGCCCTCAGGAAGATATACGTGATATTTTCAATCTCGCCGGAATAGCCTGCTCTGCCCATAGGCTGTGGTATGATTTCAGGCAAATTGAATACCCGCAAGTAATAGCCTTAGGAGTGTACTTTTGTGGATGTTGATAGTTATATTGCTTCGTATGCGCATTGTGTTTCTTGTATTTTGCAGAATCTTTGCAAAATGAGACAGTTTTGTCTTGACGTGACGAAGCGTATTGTCTATAATAACAATGTTATTTTGAATAAATCTTGCAAAATGGAGGTTTTTCATATGCTTCTAGAATTTCGTTTTCAAAACTACAAGTCTTTCCGTGAAGAAACCAGTTTCTCCATGATGGCTGCTCCTAAGCAAAAGGGACTTGACTATAGCTTGTTCAATATCAAGAAACAAGGTAAGAATATTAAGGGCCTGTGCTCTTCTGTGATCTATGGTTCCAATGCAGCAGGCAAGACCACTGTTGTCGGCGCAATGGACACCTTCCGTTCCATTGTTCTGCGCGGGAATATCCGTAATTCCGAGGATATTGGATCTCCCAATCATGCTGCATCCAATCTGTCCCTTGTTCCCAACCAAATGCTTACAAAGCCTGAACCTGTGGAATTCTTCATTGACTTTGTTGTTGACAAATTCCGCATCCAGTATGGTGTTGTAATGGATCTGGGTCTTTTCTTGGATGACAAGTATGAGCGTAAGATCCTTTCCGAAGTTCTAACCGTTAACGGCAACATAATTTTCGAGCGCAAGCATCTGGGAAGCAAATCTGTTTCTCTGAAAGTCGAGCCTTGCAAGGATATTGCTACCCTGATCTCCAAAACAGCAAAGGCAGATAACGCAAGTGCCGTTATGATTGCTATGGAGGGTCTGGATGGTGAAGAGCTGTTCCTGACCGGAGGTTTCAAGCTCATTTTCTCTCAGGCGCTGGTCAAGATGATCACCGATTGGTTTACCAACCAGTTCATTGTCGTATACCGGGCAGATGCTGCCCATCTGGAGCGCCGTTTCTCCAATCCGAAGGAAAATTCCATTTATGTATCTGAAACGCTGAATAATGCAATTAACCTCTTTGGTGTCAATGCAAACCCTGTCGGATATACCATGGACAAGGACTCGGAAGCAAAACTCGTTTCTCTGATTCATACTGGAGATAATCAGTCCATTGCACTGCCTGCGGATATCTATGAATCCTATGGTACCATCCGTTTTATTAACCTTTTCCCCCTTGTGATTCGAGCACTTCGAACCGGTGCTACACTTGTCGTTGATGAATTTGACGCTTCTATTCATCCCATTGCACTCATGAATATCCTGAATCTGTTCCATAATGACGAGATTAACATCCACCATGCACAGCTGATTTTCAATACCCATAACCCAATTTTCCTCAATGCCAATCTTCTACGCCGGGACGAGATCAAGTTTGTGGAGCGCGATTCCGAGGATCACACCAGCACCCTGTTCGCACTATCTGACTTTGGCACCGCAGGTGAAAATGGTGTTCGCAAGAACGATGATTATCTCAAGAGCTATCTTGCAAACCAGTACGGCGGCATTGCAGAAGTAGACTTCTCTTCTGTCTTTGAGAAACTCAATGATGCAGAAAATGAGGTGTAATCATGGCTCGAAATACAACTCCCAGGAAGCAAACCCTAACCTATTACTTTAGCGTTGAGGGTGAAACAGAGCAATGGTACCTCGAATGGCTGGAAGCTCAAATTAATGCAAACGAAAACGCAAACTATATCGTAAAATTTATAACCAAAGTACAAAAAGATCCAGTTTCTTTTATCAAGAAACTGGTAGTCCAAAAGAAAACTACCATTTGGCATCTTTCCGATATTGAGGGCAGTTCGGACGAACAGATTCAGACTGTCCATAATACCTTGGGTAGATTGAAGGAAGCAAGAGGTCTTGGAAAATCCATCATTTACAAGTGGGGTTACAGCAACTTGAGCTTTGACCTTTGGATGATCCTGCATAAGCAGAACTGCTATGCTGAGCTAAACAGTGTGGATGCCTATCTCAGTCACATCAACAGAGCTTTTGAGACCCAATTTGAAAGCATGAAGAAATACAAGGAAGAAGCTAATTTCAAGCACTGCCTTTCACATCTTTGTCTTGATGATGTTGGTACCGCTATAGGTCGTGCCAAGAATATCATGCAGAGAAATGAACGGGATGGATATCCGCTCACGCAGTTCAAAGGTTATCGCTATTACATGCACAATCCTTCCCTTGATCTATGGCAGCCTATTGAAGCAATTCTGATCGATTGCGGCCTTTTGTAAGTTGCCTAACAGAATATCTACTACAATAGCGGACCCAGGAGTGAACACTCCTGGGTCTGTATCTTTTTCCTATATCCGCCTCGGTCCGAACAGATATAAATATTTGTGATTTTTCGGTTTGCTATGCCTTGTTGGTCTGGAAGGGTTCGTAACCTGCGGCGATTAATATTTGATTCGCATCATTAATATTACAATCTTTACAGTAGTCTAGACAAAAAAGAAATGCGCGATGTTGGGGGATATTGTGTTTAATTGAAAAAGTTGTAAGATCCAGAATTCGATATACTTCGGCGAATTCTAAATGCAGGGCAAAGAAGATTGGCAAGAGCGACTGAAGGGAAAGGACATCTGCTTGGACTTCGTAAGAAGGGTTATTTCTGTTTTTTATATCTGTCTGTGCTCTGTCCTTTAAACGAGCATAAGTAGAAGCGCTGAGATTCGTGGCATTCAGAAATTCTGCTTGGCTCCAGCCGATGCTCTCGATGTGTTTCCATATTTCCACTGCGGCAGATATACAAGGCTCTTTGATTCTGGATAATTCCTTTTTCAAATATAGGGCTCGGTTGTTCAGCTCGGTGGTGCTTTGCGGTACAGGGGAATCTGCCCCGGTAACCCTCTGGTAATTGGTGAGTTTTGCCGCCCGATAACAGAGCCCGTTTCGGGTGATTGCATCTAAAGAATGGATATAGTCATCTAAAGGCAGGAAACATTCTTCGGGATGTTCCCATACGTAATCTGTTAAATAAGGAACATTGTGCTCTTTTTTTATGTATTGAGGAATATTACGTACAACAAATCCTTCAGTAGTATAACAGTACTCACCTGAGTGAAGCAGGTTAAAAAATGCGTCATTGTTTATATATAAATCGAGGGCTTCATCTTTTGAAATAAGAAAAATACTTCCAGTAAGTCGCTTAGCTGGATTTGAATAGTGCGCAGCATAATATTGCTTGGCTTCAGCAACGTTTAATTCAATCAAACGCAGGCATGCGGATTGTTTAGATACAGAAAAAAGGCTGGAAAACGTATGTAAAAAAGAGGGAAAGTGGTCGGCAATGTTGGATTCGGACGTTGTGTAATCATTGATTACACGTTCTGCGGCCAATTTCGGCATTAGAATTCTCGGGGCCATTTTTTGAGATTGCCATTCGGCCCAATCTAGTGCGGTTTTTTTCTTTTTTTCGTTCAGTTGATGTGCAGCGGCAGGCAAAGTCTTGGAATGAAGACGATTGAGGAAAAATTCGCGATGTTTATACCAATGAAAACATTCGTGTGCAATGGTATTTCTTTTGGATCCGCCGGTAAGGTTGGCATCAATGAGGATCGTACCTGCTTTATAAGCGTAATCTACAGGTACTTTCTTGTCGGTATAAACGGTACGATGACCATCTGCAAATGCAGTTATGCCATAAATAGTACCGTCACTACTGAGGGTAAAAGTATCAACAATGGTCAGTCCCATTTTTTGGGGTAGTTCTTCGATAGGGACGGCAGCTGGTGTACTGATATACTGTTCGAGGCCGTATGAGGTCAAGAACGTTGCAGCCTCTTTATCCAAGTCATGAATTGGCTCAACAAAAGAATACTTATGCATATAATACCTCCGTTCTGAATAGGGACATACTTATTATAGCACAAATAAAAAATTCTTGCGCTTAGTTTTACGGAAGAACGACATTTATGTGAGAAAAGAAACGCACAATTCGAAAAACGTATGATTTTATAGGGTAAAACTGAATAATTGCACTGAAAATGAAAGGGAAAATAGGTTCACTCGTGAGCTATGCAGGGGGCTTACAATAAAAGTAAGAGGATCAAACCTCAAATAAAGAGCCTGAACATTGGTGCGCACCAAAGAAACGGCGGAAGTGATGTACAGAAGGATCACGGGAAAAGTGTATCCTCTGGAGTGCTTTCGGCTATATTGGTGCGCACTTTTTGCACCTGTTGCTGAGTTTGCTTAGTGCATCTTTTCTGCCGTTTTGGCGGAAAGGATGCACAAATGGGATACATTTATTCCGGAGGAACAAAATTTGAAGTTTCAGACGAAATTGAAAAGGAGATGAAAAAGCTTTCGAACAGAATGCACTATGTTATGAGGCGCAACGGAAACTGTGCTTCCAACGCATATGGGATGCGGTTTTGTGAGGGTGACTGCAATATGTGCCGATACTATAAATCGAATGACTCGTTTGAGGCAGCGGTGGAAATAAATGCATTGCCTCATACAGAGGTTGAGCTGGAAGAACAGTACGAAGCGAGAGCATTATTGGAACAGATGGAGACCATTATAGAGGACGGGGCTTTGATTGGAAGATACTACCTGGGGAAAATGTCCGATGCAGATATCTACAAAATGCTGGGAACACCTGAAAGCACGTATCGCAACAGGAAAAAGAAGCTTCAAAAAAATCTGAAGAAAAAATTGGCGGAAAAACCCTGAAATTTGCCTTGCTATGGTGACGGAAAGCAATCCGTGACTATTTGGAACAACAGGAGGATAAGGTATGCCCAAGCACAAGCTGGAGAAAAAAAGCCAGTTTACACAATTGGACAACCAGTTAATCCGGAACCCGGAACTGAGCAGTATGGAAAAAGTCGTGCTGGGAATCGGATTGTCGGTTGCAGATGGGTGGAAGTATAACGTAAATGGTCTCGCGCGCTACTGTAAGGAGGGAACGGATGCCGTAAAGGCGGCTCTTAGAGGGCTGGAAGAAAAAGGATACGTAACGCGCAGAAGGATACGGGAAAATGGACGCTTCTTGAAAATGGAGTACCATTTTTTTGAGAATCCGGTCTTGAATCCTGGCTATGGGAAGGTGGGTCAATCAGAAAGAACAGAACCTTCGGAGAAAAAGTCAGCAGTGGAAGCACCTCCGGAGAAATTACCATCGGTGGATTTACCGCCGGTGGTAAATCCACAAGTAAAAAAGATCAATCAGAAAAATACTTATATAAATAATAAAGATTATACAAATACTCTATCTATCAATCAGTACCCGTCTATAGAAGCACAGATCAAAGCGCAGATTGAATATGATGCCATCTGTGAGCGATATGACAGACGTTTGCTGGATAATATAGTTTCTGTCATGGTGGATGTTATGCTGTCCGAGAGCAGGACAATGAGACTGGGGAAGGATAACAGCTATGCTACCGATTATGTGCAGGGCTGTATGAAAAAAATCAATCCATTCCACATTGAACAGATTTTTGACTCTTTGGAAAAAGTGAAGCCGAAGATTTGTAATACTAAGGCCTATCTGCTGGTTTCCCTGATCAATGCGGTGGGGACGATGGATTTGGCCTATCAGTATGGAGATTATTAAAAAATTTTTCTGAATTTGTGAAAAAAGTTTGGCGGATTTATTTGAATAATTACTTATACCCTATAGAGACACATCGTCTCTGGAATAAATTGGCTCCTTGTTGGAAAAACTAAGGAGCAAAAAGGAGTGTATATTGTGAAGATCAACATCAGCCACGAAGACAGGCTGGCCACGGTGTGGCTGGCCCAGGAAGAGAGAGAGGATCCGGCTGTCAAGGCACGGCTGGATGCACTGTGTGCAGACTGTAAGCTCCGGAAGTACATGGTTGCTGTGTATCATTCCGGCCCCCGGCAGCTGGCAGAGCAGACTAGCGGTTTGCTTCTGTATAACCGCCACCGTGGGGCTCAGATTGCAGGAAGGGGGCTGTGAGTATGAAGAGTCTTGACGAACAGATCCTGGCAGGGGAATTGCGCCGCGAAGCGGAATATCAGGCATGGCGAGAGATCTATATCCCGATTTGCATTGACGGGAAGCGTTACTGGTTGACGGCCAAGGTTCCGGCACCTATTCAGTCTGTGCTAGATCATTTGCCCAAGGAGCGGGAAGACGCGGATCTTCCCCGCCCCCGCCAGATCAAGGCCAGGCTTTCCGAAGAAGAATGGGAATCCTTTGATATTCTGGTGAAGGCCAGCGGCCTTCCTCAGGGAGAATACATCCGTGGAATGATCCTTCATGGCAGTGTAGAAGTGACCCAGACATCTCTGGTAGACAGCAAGGCTCTGGAAATGCTGATCGCCCTGGCCGCGGAGATTGGAAAGGTTGCGGGAATGCTCCGCAAGACGGTTATCGTCAACAAGGAATTCGCAGTTTTGAACGATCAGGATAAGATGCATCTGGAGCACAGCATCCGCAGTCTGCGGCAGTTGCAGACCCGACTTCAGGCGCTGGCAGAAACGATCCATGGCAATTTGTAAACATAACACCTCGAAAAATGGATTTGCTGCTGCAGTGGAGTATCTGACCATGCAGCATAACGCCAAAGGAGGCCTTCACCGGGGTGGGGAAGGTCTCCCTATCCCCCGGGAGAACATTCGCATCAATGGAATCAACTGTCTGCCGGAAACCTTTGCACCACTGTGTCTGCAGGACCGGCTTGACTTTGGAAAAGCCTCTGACAAAAAGTCTGTGGATACCCATCAATACATCCTGTCTTTCGCACCGGGAGACAAAGAAAAGGGACTGACCATGGAGGAAGCCCACCGGTTTGGCTATGCCTTGGCCAAACGGAATTTTCCCGGGCACAGAGTTCTGGTCTGCACGCACCCGGAGGGAGAACATAAGGCAGGAAATATCCATGTACATATCGTTGTCAGTGCCCTGCGTTTTCAGGACCGTCCGGCAGATGCAAGTTTTATGCGGCTGCGTCCTGACGGAAGCGTCAAGCCGTCCGAATATCGGGCAGGCTGCGCCCATCAGGATACTGCCGCTTTGCGGAAGCATCTTTTAGCTCAAATCAACACCTATTGTCAGGCCCACGGCTATGCGGTATGCCCGGAAAAAGCCGCCAGGAAAATTTCGGACAAAGAATATCTCGTGCAGCAGCAGGGAAAGGAAGCCTGGAATGATCAGCTGAGGCGTGCTGTTTCGGATGCGGCTGCTTCGACTCAAAACTGGGAAGCCTTCACGCAGAAACTGAAAAACGACTACACCTATACCGTCCCAGTCTTTCCACCGATCCCGTATCCTGCCCGCCAAAAAATGTGGAATGACTATAACGCTATGAGCAAAAACTTTTGGGAATGGGAGAAACGCCGACGCACATCCTGTCAGGGCCAGCTGGATGATGCGTTTCAGGAGTTAAAGAAGTGTAACAGCAAAGCAGGCAAAGCGGAACTTGGCAAAACTATCCGCCATCTGAAAGAATCCCGTTCACAGCTTGGGCTGTATAAAAAGGTATTCCAAACCTATGCCAGAGCTGCCTCCTGGGCATTGCGGAGTCACAATCAGGAAGAAGCTGCCTTCTGTCTCGAACAAATGCAGGAACTGACCGCCCGTCAGACCGGCTATTGGCAGGAGGGATTCGCGCCCAATGCCGGAGCCTTCTCTCTTGTGGATGGCCCTGTAAAATCCCGAATCACCTGGAAACAGCTGACGCAGCAGGACCTGATTGTTGCCCAAGGGGTTCTGAATACCATACAGGATGAGGCAAACCGCAGGAAAGAAGCCAATACAGCATCCAGAGAAATTCCTATGCCCATCGAAGTGAAACTGTCCCGCGGCGAAATCTCATTCAAACATCCTGCCGCCCAACGCTGGGTCCGGGGGAAACGGTTGGGAGAGGCCTATACTTTGAAAGCGCTGGGGATTTCTCCGCCGCGTGTATCTGAAAACCATCTGGACAGGGAGATTGCATACAGCAGAGGATTGACCCGATAACGCAAAGCAGAATAAAAGAAGAGCCTGACGATCGCACAAAAAATCGTCAGGCTCTTACCATATTATTAAGGAGAAATTGGGGGAGATATGGGAGGGAGCAAGTTCCGTACCGCATCCCCGGGTACCATGGAAAAAACCGGGAGGAACCCTCCCAGACCCACCCAAAGAAAATTTACAAGGGTAAATCCTGTCGATGACTGGGCATAAATTCTCTGATATGAATTTGTCCTCTGAATGCCCAAAAGAGTTCAACGATCCACGAAGAATGGTTGAACTCTTTTGGCTTAATTTAACAACATTGCGTATGGGGGAAGCTTATCATTTCAGCTCGCCGCTTTCGGCGATTGAGTTCCTTCCTAACTTTTAGTTCGGTAATGAGTTTTGCTGAATAACGCAGAATACGGGTAGCATCCATAGCGTTGACTTTGCCGTCACTGTTGACATCGGAAGCGATCAAGTCGATCTTATCTTCTGTAATCAGCTTTGCTGCATAACGCAGGATACGGGTAGCGTCCATAGCGTTGACTTTGCCGTCGCCAGAGGCATCGCCCCACAGGATTTCACCATCTTCCGATTCTTGATCGTCCAGCTCTCTTGCAATCAGAATATACTGTCCAGGTTTATTGATTTCCGCGGTGACTGTCATTGCAGAGTTGTCGCGGGTTCCGCCTACCAGTTCAAAATAGTCACCGTTATCGCTATAACGGAATATGGAAATGTCTGCCGTATCACTTACTCCGGCTACTTTCAGATCTTCCTGTGCATAACGGATTGTGAATTTCAGCGGATCATCGCTCAGATCCGTGACTGCCATTCCGTCAGAGTCTGTAACACCGACGACAAAGGCACGGCCAAGCGTTTTGGCTGTCTGCAGCATCACAGAACGGCCACCACAGCTGATTTCCACTGTTTCACTGGAGCCCCATGCTTCTTCGCCATCAGGGGCAGTAAGGGAGACAGTCCAATTCTTGTTGCTGTTCTCCTTTCCGCTGATCCAGCCCCAAACAGTCGCAGCACCATTTTTAATGGAATCCGTTACAGATTTGAAGAACGCGGCTGCCTTTTCTTTCAGGGATGTGAACGCATCGGTTACCAGTGTTTCCAGCCTGACGATTTTTCCGGAAACCGCATTGCTGTGATCTTCCGGTACACTGCTGAGAAGAAGCGTACCGTCTACCGCATAGCCCCGTTCCTTTTCGTGTTCAACTGCCTGAAGATAGGACATTTCAAAACCGAAATTGAATCCTATGCCCATAGAAAACGCAACATCCACAGGAAGCGAATAGAGCTGCTGTATTTCTTCCAGCTTGGTATATTCAGCTGGCACCTTATTTTCGGACAGATGCACCGCCATATTTTTTATGTCTCCGGTAGACACTGCGGTTTTGCCTCCGCTGGTAAATTTGTGATAACCTGCATATTTGCTGGTTAATTCTCTCAGAGATTCCCCGTGAAAGGTATAGCGGCTATAGTCTGTAGTTCTGTTTTTTCCAAGAGAGATCATATCCGCATGGGCTTTTTTGCCATTGATACTGGTAGTTTCCAACGTTTTTCTGCCGTTGGTGTTCTCAAGCTTTACCGAAGTATCCGAGCCCAGATACTCCATACTCAGCAGGTTTGCGCTTACCTCTCCCGGCAGAGAGCCGGATATCAACGCCAGCGATGTGCCCATGTTATAGGAGGTTTCTAGGGCTGTTACACCATTGCTGTAACTCAAATTGCTGTTTGTCACGGATCCTTCGATTTCTGCTTCGATTACCGTAAACAATTCTTCGTCGTTGACTTCAATGCCGCCGATATCTGCGCCGAAGCTGCCTCCTGCCACTGCGGATTCTCCATTCAGCGTTATGACGGTATCCTCCCGAAATGCAGTTTCACGCAGGACCTTATAGAATTGCTTCATAATGGTAAAGTCGGGATACATCCGGGTAATCTCACCCAGCAGGAATGCGCCGATGGCTTGCTTCTGTGCAGGGTTATCAGGGGTATAGTCCTTAATCTTCAAACCGGTTATTCCCGTAATTGCAGCTTCCGCCTTCGCCGATACATTGGCGACATCCACCTCTGCGACCAGTATATCTGCTCCAATGCCGGATTCAAATTGCAGGTCTGTGCCCACAGTAGTATCACTTAACATTTCCAATGTTACTTTTCCGCCGGAAATGCTTCGTGTCGCAGTGATTGCTCGTCTGCCATTGGCGTTGGCACCAATCTTTCCCAACAGAGCCTTAACCTTGAAATCGCCTGCTTTCACTTCTGCACCTGCGCTCAGGCTTGCACCTACTGTTGCGTCAAAGCTGACCTGCCACTCCTGAGAATATTCCAGATCAGTCGCAATCACCGTAGGCCGGAAGCTGATGACGGGCTCCAGTGCGTTCGAACCGACTTGGGTAAAGTGCAGTGTGCTCTCAAAGGTTCCGGGAGCCTCAAAGTTCCCCAACGGAATGCAGATGATGCCGTTTTCGTTGGACCTTGCGGATCCGTGTACACCGTTCAGCGTATATTTGCAGGTGATATCGGGATCACATTGATAATAGGCAAAGGCACTGCCGGAACCGTTGATACGGATAGCACTATTATCCACAAAATCCACGAGATTCACTTCCACATCCACAACTGATACGCCCACTGCACCGGTTTTGGCATCGAAAATGGTCAGCGTCGCGGTGCCTGGCTTGCAGCCCTCAAGGGTAAGCTGATAGCCGCCATCGTCGGTTTTCTCCCAGCCGCCATAGGTTACCACCTGCTTATATCCGATATGGCCCACAGATAGTCCGGGCTGATCCCAGTTGGTCACAGCAGCACTATCGCGGTAGAGGCGGCAGGTAAGGGTCAGACTGTCTCCCTGCAGGACCGTATGGCGATCCTTTTCAGGTTCTATGGCCAGTCGGTAGGTACTGGCGCTTGCCAGAGGACTGCTGTAGTGGATTGTAGCTTTCTCCAGTGCACCATTGCCGTAATCATCGATATCAATGTCTGTCCATTGAACCTGCGTACCGCCATAGTAGACATCCTTCAGCGCAGAACAGCCAGAGAAGGCTTGCTCATAGATATCAACCACGCTGTCCGGGATCATAACACTTTCCAGGCTGCTGCAGCCGCCAAAGGTACTTCTATCTAACCATGTGATACCATAAGGGATCCGCAGGGTCTTCAGACTAGCACAGTAAGCAAATGCACCTTCCTGTATGTCCGTCACTGTATCCGGGATCTCCACACTGACCAGATCCTTACAACTCCCAAAGGTGCTGTCACCGATGACTGTGGTTCCAACCGGCAGCTTGACGCTGAGCAGACCGCAGTTCTGAAAGGTACCATACAATTCGAGCCCTTCCATACGTTCCGGGAAGGTTACACTGGCCAGACTGGTGCAGTCTTCAAAGGCACCGCCAATTTGACTTTCAAATTTCAAATCGCCGCCTTCAAAGGTTACACTTACCAGATTCTCGCATCCTCTGAACGCAAGAGCGTCAATATACTGTACACTGTCTGGAATGGTTACTTCTGTCAGATTCCTGCAGACATTAAATGCCTCTGCGCCGATGGTGATGATGCCATGACCGAGATCAAGGTGGGCAAGTTTGTAGCAGCAGTGGAATGCGTGATCTTTGATTGTCCTTACGCTGTCTGGGATGGCCACAGATGTCAGAGCATCACAGCCCCAGAATGCTTCTGATCCGATGATTTCCAAGCTTTTGCCAAGGGTAAGCCTTTCCAGCTTGGTGGTGCTGAAGGCATGATCCCCTAACGTCAATACACTGTCAGGAATGGTTATACTGGTCAAGGGACAGCCGGAGAATGCGGCTGCTTCAATGGACAGAAGACCCTCCGGAAAAATAATATTTGTCAGGTTACATGCACTGAAAGCATATTCTCCGATAGACATGATATGATCCGGAACGGTATAGCTTCCACTGAAGGACTTTGGTGCCAGCAGCAGTGTCGCAGGCTCCACGCCGAACAGGATTCCCTGATTGTTCACATAATAGTGTTCATTTTCCTTGCTTACCGTGATCTCGTTCAGCATGGAACATCCGGCAAAGGCACCACTGCCCATGCTAGTTACGCTGGCAGGGATGGTAATGCTAGGCAGCTTGGGGCAGAAAGCAAACGCATGGACACCGAGTTGGGAAACACCCTCAGACAGCACAACCTCTGTCAATTCTTTGCAAACAGCAAACGCAGAATCGCCAATGATTTTGACACTGCCAGGAATGGTGATTTGAGGGAGATTGTCACATGTTTGGAATGCATCTTTACAGATTTCCACAACGCCCTCGTGAATGTTCACTTCCTGTATGCCATCACAATCATAGAACGCCCTTTCTCCTATGGAATTCACAGAGCCAGCGATTTCGATCTTTTCAATGGAACTGTTGTTTTGAAAAGCGTAGTCGCCGATTCTGGTAATATTTTCGGAGATCACTACCGTTTTAATGCCATAACAATTCGTCCAGGGTCGTGTCTTGTTGCTGCTCCGGTAGTTATACATAGGACCAACGCCGCTGATGGTCAGTGTCTTTGTTTCATTGTCAAAGCTCCATGCTGCGTTTTCACCGCAGCGGTTCTTATCCGTGATCTCCGGTATGGTGCCTACTGTTCCTCCGAAATTATTCTCCGCACCGAAGGTAATATCCACCGAATCTAGTATAGAATTACCGTATTGTTTATCTACCCGCTCCCATTGGTCCGAAGAACCAGCATAGACCACACTATCCAAATTACTACACCCGGAAAATGCACCGGAACCGATTCTAGTCACACTGACCGGGATGGTGATGCTGGTCAATCTCTTGGCATAGGAAAATGCATCAGCTTCGATTGCGGTAACGCCTTCGGGGATCACATAGTCCGAAGTCATCGCGCCGGGATAATGGATCAGCCGGGTCATATCCTTCGTATACAGCACGCCATCCGGTGAACAAAAATAAGGGTTATTCTCCGCCACATGGTAATTTTCTAGCTTTGAGCAGTTGCTGAATGACCGAAAATCTTCGGCTCCTAGCTCTGCACAGCCGCTGCCAATGGTAACTGTGGTCAGGGAATGGCAGCTAGCGAATGCATTGCGTCCAACAGCAGTCACGCTGTTGGGAATCACAATATTGCTCAGATTTTCGCATTCAGAGAATGCCTCAGAATCAATTGATGTAACACCTTCCTTCAGCGTGATACTGGCAAGGGCCTCACAATAGGAAAATGCTTTTATTCCGATTGTAACCGCGCTGCCGCAGATAACTACCTTTGCCAGATTGCGGCAACTCTGAAATGCCTGCGCACCGATGGATGTGACCGTATCCGGAATCATAACCTCCGGAAGAGAACTGTTGCCATAGAATGCGGCAGTACCGATTTCTTGAATGTTGCTGCCCCATTGGATCTCTGCCAGCTTGCCGCAGCGGTAGAAGGCATTGCCTCCAATAACACAGAGACCATCTCCAAAAGTGACTTTGCTTATGTTATCGCATTCAGCGAATGCAGCTGGTCCCAAGGTGGTCACACTATTCGGGATGACGATCTCCGTCAGACCGTTGCACTGATAAAAGGCTTTTTCGCCAATCACCGTTATTTTTTCCGTGAGAACGGGTTTGGTCAGGCTCTCGCAGCTGGAGAAAGCGCTGCTTCCAATTGTGGTAACGCTATCCGGGATGGTAACGCTGTTCAGCTTTTTGCATGCAGAGAACATGCTCTCCCCGATGGATGTAGCGCCTTCCACTATGACCGCACTGGTCAGGTTCTCACAGCCCGTGAAGATGCCGTTGCCAAAGGACACGACACTACCCGGAATGGTAATACGTGGCAATGTCACGCAGGATGAAAAGGCACCATCACCGATTGTCACAACACCATCCGGGATTGTCACCGAAGCTAGGCTTGTACAGCTTCGGAATGCCCTGCTGCCGATGGTCGTAACACTGTTTGGAATGTGCAGATCGGTGATGTGATTAAGCGCGAACGCCTCTTCGCCGATAGTCTCAACACCCTCCGAAAGGATGATCTTTTTCGTGCGGCAACCATAAAAAGCAGATTCGCCAATCTCCTTCAAGCTTCCGGGAATGACGATTTTTGAGAGGCTTTCACAATTGGAAAATGCTGCCTTGCCCAAATAGGTCAGCGTATCTGGCAGGTGCAACTCTGCCAGTTTCTTGCAGGAAGCAAAGGCTCTTCCGCCAATGCCTGCCAAGCCTTCCGGAAGCGCAACACTGATCAAATTGATGCATTTCAAAAATGCTTCATTGCCGATACCCGTAATGCCAGACTCTACGACCAGATGCTGTACCTTTTCTCGCTCGCCGGTCCAGTCAGAACCGACCATTCCGTTGCCGGAAATTGTCAGCGTGCCTGTGGTTTCTTCAAAACGCCATGCCACACCACTGCTGCTGACAGCAGACTCGTACAGCACCATCGGTGGAAGTGTTGCATCTGCTGTGATGCTTTCCCGCTCTGCCTGGTTCTCAAAAACCACCATCTCCGACATGGCTGTGGTTTCTTCCGCTTGTGCACATACAGGCATCATCGCCAGTACCATAGAAAGCACAAGCATCGCTGATAGGATTCTTTTCGCGATATCCATATGGCCATCTCCCTTGTTTTTATCTACCACTATCATAGCACAGCGATTTATAAAAATCCAGCGTCAATTATGTAGGCAAACGGTTCCTCTGACTTCGCCGTGTCTTGCTGCAGATGTTGTCCACTGTATAATGTCGGTCGTGCTTGCCAAGTAAGGGGTGCTATATAGCGGCCGGTGTGCCGAAGAAGCAGAAATATTAAACGCTGGATAATTTAACAAATCCTCATTAAAATGGACATACTATATTTGCAAAAAATG
>ERZ1032130.223-NODE-223-length-16187-cov-5.009980_pt1 | contig 16187 bp, 17 predicted proteins | sample MGYA00517879_ERZ1032130 | MGnify/ENA primary metagenome ERZ1032130 (study PRJEB33719, sample SAMN04262597) | wastewater metagenome | biome: rural village; feature: animal feces; material: feces | host: Bos taurus | place: El Salvador | collected 2012-01-31 ...
AAAATAAGAAAAAAGAAGTTGCCACACTTGTTAAAGTTCTTGGAGAAATTGAGGCGTGTATTGCAATCGGCTGGTACCGAAATACTTTGCCTTATTATGTGACTCCTGATTTCACAGGCAGTAATCTGGAAATAAAAGATGCCTGTCATCCACTTATTGAAGATGCCGTTCCAAACAGTATCAAAGCGGACGGCGGTGTACTGATTACAGGTTCCAATGCATCGGGAAAATCCACATTTTTAAAGACGATTGCCATAAATGCCATTTTGGCACAGGGGATTCATACCGTATATGCCAAAGAATACAAAGCGGAAGTGCTTGATGTGTTCAGTTCTATGGCGCTTCGGGATAATGTGGTACAGGGCGACAGCTATTTTATGGTAGAAATTAAGTCTATCAAGCGTATTTTGGAGAAAGTAAAAGTGTCTGAACGTAAAATGATTTGTTTTGTGGATGAGGTACTTCGCGGAACAAATACGGTAGAGCGAATTGCGGCTTCTACACATATTTTGATGTGTCTGCAAAAAGCACAAACAATCTGTTTTGCGGCGACACACGATATTGAACTGGCAAGACTTTTAAAGGATTCCTATGATAACTATCATTTTGAAGAGGTTATTGAGGGAGAAGATGTAAGATTCAGTTATTTGCTTTGCGAAGGAAAAGCCACCAGTCGAAATGCAATTAAGCTTTTAAAAGTTTTAGGTTATGATAATTCACTCGTTAAGGATGCAGAAAATATGGCGGCTAATTTCCTTGAAACAGGAAAGTGGTCAGCCTATGGAAAGGATGTTGTAAGTGAAGGTTAAATTGTTTACAGACGGAGCCGCCAGAGGAAACCCGGAAGGCCCCGGCGGATATGGTGCAATCCTGCAATATACGGATGCGAGCGGAAATCTGCATGAAAAAGAGATGTCCGCAGGATACAAACAGACGACAAATAATCGGATGGAACTATTAGGGGTTATTACAGGTTTGGAAGCGTTGAAAAAGCCTTGCGAAGTGGAAGTAATATCCGATTCTAAATATGTAACGGATGCATTTAATCAGAACTGGGTGGAAAACTGGATACAAAACGGATGGCGTACCAGTACCAAAAAGCCGGTAAAAAATATCGATTTGTGGAAACGTCTTATTTTACTTGTAAATAGGCATACAGTGACTTTTACGTGGGTAAAAGGACACGATGGACATCCGGAAAATGAGCGTTGTGACAGACTTGCTACAACTGCGGCAGATGGTAGTAATTTACTTGACGATGTGATAGGCTAAGTGTTAAGATAAATATTAGAAAAAGAAGGAAAGAGTTGGTATTTATGGATAACTTAATTTTATTTATAAACAGATTTTTGGAATATTTCATTTTGCTCGTTGTAATTGTGATTGTAGCGGCAATCGGTTTTGCCGTTGGCAGATTCTTTGGCAAGAGAAAAGAAGCAAAACAGGCATTGGAAATAGAAAATAAAGAAGAGTAATGTTGAAAATCAGGTGTCTTATGGCGCCTGATTTTGTACTATATAAGGTTTATGGAAAAGTTAGGATAGCAGATTGGAGGCAATTATGTCGAAAACATATAATCAGAAGATGAAATTATTACATATTTTGCGTGTACTAAATGAAAAGACGGATGAAAATCATTATTTGACAGCGGCACAACTGATAGAGGAGCTTGATAAGGCAGGAATCCGAGCAGAGAGAAAAAGCATTTACAGTGATATTGAGGAACTGATAGATTACGGATATGACATTATACATATCAAAAGCAGGACCAACGGCGGTTATTATATGGGAAGCCGTGATTTTGAACTGGCAGAATTAAAGCTTCTGGTAGATGCGGTACAGTCATCTAAATTTATTACCAAAAAGAAATCAGAGGACTTAATTAAGAAGATTGAAAAGCTTACCAGTGTATATGAGGCAAAAAATCTGCAAAGACAGGTGTATGTACAAAGTCGTATTAAAACGGATAATGAAAGTATTTATTATAATATCGATGATATTCATAATGCGATTCAGAACAACAAAAAAATAAAATTTCAGTATATGGACTGGACGGTTACAAAAGAACTAAAACCGAGAAAAAACGGACAGTGGTATGAGGTAAGTCCCTATGCGCTCATCTGGGCGGAAGAAAGATATTATATGGTGGGATATTCTGCTTTGGATGAAGAAATCAGACATTATCGTGTGGATAAAATAGGCAAGGTGACTATTTTGGATGAGAAAAGGGAAGGAATGGAAAATCCGGGAACCTTTGATGTGGCATCGTATTCCAATAAAATATTCGGTATGTACGGCGGAGAAGCGGAAAGTGTTACCATAGGCTTCCCTGAGAAACTGATTGGTGTATTTATAGACCGCTTCGGAAAAGATATTGATATCAGAAAATGGGACGACGGGTATTTGTCGGTTCGTGTCAGTGTTATACTCAGCGGACAATTTTATGGATGGATTTCAGGACTTGGAAAAGAGGTAAAAATTATGGCTCCTGAAAGAGTAAGGGAAGAGTATTGTAACTATTTGCAGGAAGTATTGGATACTAATCGTCAAGGTTAAAAATTTTTAATATTTTCTTGAAAAAAAGAAATAATGGTCATATATCCCAAAATGAATATTATTTTTTTGGCTAAAATTTCCTATGTAATTTGATTGACACACTACAATTAGTTGCGTATACTGATTTTGTACCACTAAATATGGTAAATAAAAAATGAAATGCACACCACATCTAGTAGACGGGTGTGCTTGCTTTATGGCAAAGAAAATAAAGTAAAATAAGCTTTTGCCGAACAATGTTAGGAGGAAGGAAAATGGCAAATTTGGAAAATGCAAATGTAAAAGGCGTTAATTATGGTGATGAATTTATACCATGCAAAAAAATTATGGTAATAAAAAAGGATGGAAGTTTAGAAGCTTTCAATGTGCAGAAGGTAATTGATGCTGTTGGAAAGAGTGCTTACCGTGCCCTCACAAAGTTTACTGATGAAGAAAAACGCCATATTTGCCAGTATGTTATTGAGAAAGTAAATAGTCTGGAGGAGGACAAGATTCCGATTCCGATTATGCATAACATTGTAGAAAGTGCATTGGAAGATGTCAAACCGATTGTTGCTAAGAGTTATCGTGATTATCGTAACTACAAGCAGGATTTCGTACGTATGATGGACGATGTTTACAAAAAGAGCCAGTCCATTATGTATGTTGGTGATAAAGAAAATGCCAATACGGACTCTGCACTTGTGTCTACTAAGAGAAGCCTTATTTTTAATCAGTTTAATAAAGAGTTATACCAGAAATTCTTTATGACAACAGAAGAAATTCAGGCTTGTCGTGACGGCTATATTTATGTGCATGATATGTCTGCAAGACGTGATACAATGAACTGTTGCTTATTTGACGTGTCTAACGTATTGTCAGGCGGCTTTGAAATGGGTAACATCTGGTACAATGAGCCAAAAACTCTGGATACGGCATTTGATGTTATCGGTGATATCGTATTGTCGGCAGCAAGTCAGCAGTACGGCGGATTTACTGTGCCAAGCGTAGATAATATTTTAGAGCCATACGCTGAAAAATCTTATAAAAAATATATTGATAAATACACAAGATTAGGTATTGAGAAAGAAACTGCGGAAGCCGAAGCTTATCAGGACGTTGTAAGAGAATTTGAACAGGGCTTCCAGGGCTGGGAATACAAGTTTAACACAGTTGCCAGCAGTAGAGGTGATTATCCGTTCATTACAGTAACAGCTGGAACAGGAACAGGACGTTTTGCAAAACTGGCAACAATTTCTATGTTAAATGTGCGTAGAAAGGGTCAGGGTAAAAAAGAATGCAAGAAACCGGTTCTTTTCCCTAAAATCGTATTCTTATATGATGAGAACTTGCACGGACCGGGCAAACCACTGGAAGATGTGTTTGAAGCAGGTGTAGAATGTTCTGCAAAAACAATGTATCCGGACTGGTTATCTTTAACCGGTAAAGGTTATATTGCAAGTATGTACAAGCGTTATGGAAAGATTATTTCACCTATGGGATGTAGAGCCTTCCTTTCACCTTGGTATGAAAGAGGTGGTATGCACCCTGCGGATGATAATGATACACCGATTTTCGTAGGTCGTTTCAACATTGGTGCGGTTTCTCTGCATTTGCCTATGATTTTGGCAAAATCAAGACAGGAAAGCAAAGATTTCTATGAAGTACTTGATTATTACTTAAACTTGATCAGACAGCTTCATATCAGAACTTATGCTTATCTTGGTGAAATGAGAGCGTCTACAAACCCACTTGCATATTGTGAAGGTGGATTTTTAGGTGGTAACTTAAAGTTAACAGATAAAATTAAGCCGATTTTGAAATCAGCTACAGCAAGTTTTGGTATTACTGCGTTCAATGAATTGCAGGAATTATATAATGGTAAGTCGTTGGTAGAAGACGGCCAGTTTGCTTTGGAAGTATTGGAACATATCAATCAGAAAGTAAACGAATTTAAAGAAGAAGATGGCAATTTATACGCTATTTATGGTACACCGGCTGAAAACCTTTGCGGTCTTCAGGTAAAACAATTCCGTGAAAAATACGGAATTATCGAAGGTGTTTCCGATAGAGATTATGTAAGTAATTCTTTCCACTGCCATGTGACTGAAGATATTACACCAATTCAGAAGCAGGATTTGGAATATCGTTTCTGGGAAATGTGTAATGGCGGAAAAATCCAGTATGTAAAATACCCGATTGATTACAATTTGGGTGCCATTAAAACATTAATCAGACGTGCTATGGAATTTGGTTTCTATGAAGGCGTAAATTTGTCTTTGGCTTATTGCGACGACTGTGGTCATCAGGAACTTGAGATGGATGTATGTCCAAAATGCGGTAGCAGTAACCTTACAAAGATTGACCGTATGAACGGATATCTTTCTTACTCAAGAGTACACGGTGACACTAGATTAAATGACGCAAAAATGGCAGAAATTAAGGAAAGGAAGAGCATGTAATAATGAGATATCACAATATTACAAAGGATGATATGCTAAATGGCGACGGCCTGAGAGTCGTATTGTGGGTTTCAGGCTGTTCCCATTGTTGTAAAGGCTGTCAGAATCCGATTACATGGGATGTAAACAGTGGTTTGTTATTTGATGACGCGGCAAAACAGGAGATTTTTGACCAGTTAGACAAACCATATATTTCCGGTATCACTTTTTCAGGTGGTGACCCTCTGCATTCAGCAAACAGAATGGATGTCAGAACTTTGATGGCAGAAATCAAAGAAAAGTATCCGGATAAAACTATCTGGTTATATACAGGCGATGTCTGGGAAAATGTTATGCACTATCCAATGATGCGTTATGTAGATGTTTTGGTGGATGGTGAGTTTATGATTGAAAAACGTGATGTAAAACTTATGTGGAAGGGTAGTTCCAATCAGAGAGTAATTGATGTACAAAAATCTCTTCGTCAGACAGACCTGTCAGTACCGGTTTTATATTGCGGAGATTATAGTTAATAAAGGATTAGGAAAATGGCAGAACAGATTAAAATACAGTATAAAGATGATACGATTGAAAGATTAAAATACATTGATGGAAAATCCGACTGGATTGACCTTCGTGCGGCTGAAAAAATCGAATTGAAACAAGGCGAATTCAAATTGATTCCACTTGGTGTTGCAATGCAGTTGCCAAAGGGATATGAGGCACACATTGTACCAAGAAGTTCTACATACAAAAACTTTGGTATTATCCAGACAAACCACACAGGCATCGTGGATGAAACCTACTGTGGCCCCAATGACTGGTGGTATATGCCTGCATATGCATTAAGGGATACAGTCATTGAAAAGAATGACCGTATCTGCCAGTTCAGAATTCAGAAGCATCAGCCGGAAGTGGTGTTTGAAGAAGTGGATGCACTGACAGGAGCTGACAGAGGCGGAATTGGCAGTACAGGTAAAAATTAGGTATAATTTACTCCTTTTTTCACAGACTAATAAAAAACTGTGAGAAAAGGAGTTTTTTATGTTAAACGGATTTCAGGAAAATAAAGATTTGTTGGATTTGCGCCTGCATACAGATGTGAATTTTGACTTGCTCACTAGAGAAATTACAGTAGGTGAAAGACGTGCCTGTTATTATTGTATTGATGGTTTTATTAAAGATGAATTAATGGAAAAAATGCTTCAGTATTTCATCGGACTGAAGAAAGAAGATATTCCCGCAAATGCAGATGAAATGTGTAAGGCATATGTACCACATGTGGAAGTAGAAACTGAAGAAGATTACGAAAAAATAATTAAAAATATTTTATCCGGACAGTTTGCACTGATTATTGAGGGCTTTGATAAAGCTATTATGATTGATGCAAGAACGTATCCTGCAAGAAGTGTCAGTGAGCCGGAAAAAGATAAAACACTTCGCGGTTCTAAAGATGGTTTTGTAGAAACGATTGTTTTTAATACAGCACTTATCAGAAGACGAATTCGTTCCACAGACTTACGTATGGAAATGGTGAGTGCGGGAAAATCCTCAAGGACAGATATTACGCTTTGTTATATGGATAGCCGTGTAGATAAGCAGTTTTTGAAAGAATTAAAGGGAAGAATTGCGGATTTAAAGGTAGATGCATTAACAATGAATCAGGAAAGTCTGGCAGAGTGTATTTACAAGGGAAAATGGTATAATCCGTTTCCAAAATTCAAATATACGGAAAGACCGGATGCGGCGGCGGCACAGATTTTGGAAGGCAATATAGTGGTCCTTGTGGACAATTCGCCATCGGCGATGATTCTGCCGACAACTATTTTTGATATGGTTGAAGAGGCCGATGATTATTATTTCCCGCCGATTACAGGTACTTATTTAAGGTTTGCAAGATTTGTCATTTCCTTTATGACCTTTTTCGTTACACCTACTTTTTTGCTTTTGATGATGAATCCGGAATATGTACCTGATTGGCTGTTGTTTATTATGGTGAAAGAGGGAATCAATATTCCGCTTATCTGGCAGTTCCTAATTTTGGAGCTTTCTATTGACGGACTCAGACTTGCGGCTGTAAATACGCCAAATATGCTTAGCACACCGCTGAGTGTGATAGCAGGTATTGTTCTTGGCGAATTTGCCGTAAACAGTGGCTGGTTCAATTCGGAAGTTATGTTATATATGGCATTTGTAACGGTTGCAAGCTATACAACAGCAAGTTACGAGCTTGGTTATGCAATGAAATTTATGCGTATTATTACGCTTATTTTAACGGCAATATTTGGTCTTTGGGGATATATAGCAGGACTTATAATATTTGCTGCGACAGTAGTGGGAAATAAGACGATTGCTCATACAAGTTATTTGTATCCGTTGTTTCCGTTGGATATTAAAGTGCTTTGGAAAATTTTGTTCAGACATCAGCTTAAAAATCCGACAGAGTAACGCGAGTGTTTGAGGGGTAAAGTATATCAAGCCAATTGCGTTTATTGTAGCCGATACGGGGTATAATGTTTATGTGCGAGATATATTCAAATGAATCAAATTGATATATCTCGCACTTTTTTTAGAATGCAATAGCATTCTGCTTTATATTAAACAAATCATGATTTGCAAGTTGGACAGTTTGTGTCAAAAGCAGGGTTGCAAATGTAGTAATTTTTAGAATTTAATGAATCCTGAACAAGTCGCAGAGCTTCGCCAAAACGCTGGAAATGTACAATTTCTCTTGCACGAAGGAAACGAATAGGACCTGCGATTTCTTCATCTTTAACAAGACGTAAGATGTTGTCGTAAGTCGTGCGGGCCTTTTGTTCAGCAGCCAAATCTTCAAATAAATCAGTGATGGCATCGCCTTTTGACTGGAAGTATGTTGCTGAGAAAGGTGTTCCGGAAGCAGCTACAGGATAAAGAGCAGCAGTGTGATCTACATAGTATTTGTCAAATCCGGATTCTTTGATTTCTTCCATTGATAGATTTTTTGTAAGCTGATATACAATAGCTGAAATCATCTCCATATGAGCCAGTTCTTCCGTACCAATATCAGTTAATAAACCGGCAGCTTCTCTTATCGGCATAGTGTATCTTTGGGATAAATAGCGTTGTGACGCAGCAAGTTCACCATCAGGTCCACCGAACTGGGAGATAATAACCTGAGCCAGTTTTGCGTTTGGTGTAGTGATGTTTACAGGGTATTGTAATCTTTTTTCATAAATCCACATATTAACATTCTCCTTCCCATGGCATTTTCTGGGTTACCCAGGTCCACTCGTTATTCATTCTTTCATAATAATTTGCTGTCAATGGTCCGTATCTTAAAGCGTATTCTTTACGCATCTGAGCGTAGATTTTGTTGTAATGGTTAAAGTAGTCTAGACCGTTCTGGTCGGTAGGGTGTGTATCCAGATAAAGGTTTAAATCATATAATACAAAACCAATTACAGTAATATCGTGCAGTAACTGTGCTTTTGAGGTTGACTGTGTCATTACTTTATGCATCTCCTTCCTTCAAATGGTTTATTGAGCTCAGGGAAAATGGTGCCGTTCATTAAGGCTTCATCCAAATTTTCGTAGATGTAGGTCAAATGTTGCCAGGGAACATATGCCATAGCAACTTCGCCGCGGTCTAAAATCTGTTCAAATTTGTATTCCTGCATAATGCGTACCTTTCATATTTTTTATATATCTTTAATATATTATATGTTGGATAAAATTTTTGTGTGACGGAAAGTAGCCAAAGACCTTGATTTCTTTTTACATTTATGCGAAAATAAAAAATGGTGTCGTGCGTTTATGTTTTTGCACGAAGGTACATAAAATTTGCTTCAGAAGGATGTAGAAAAAAATGAGAGGAATTGACACTCAGGTAAGAAAAACCCGTAGACGAATTTTTAAAGAGGTTTCCAATTTGGCATACAATTCAACCAATTTGATTGATGACGTGGAAGCTTTGCCATATAAAATCGTAGACTATGATGAACCGGAATGTAGGGAAAGTGTTTACAGGGAGCGTGCTATTGTCAGAGAACGTATCCGTTTGGCAATGGGTATGAGTCTTAGACCGGAAAATGCACCTGTTCACGTGACACAGGGACTGGAAGAAAGTAATATTGATGAAAAATACTATGAACCGCCTTTAATGCAGGTTATTCCGTCTGCATGTAATGCGTGTCCGGAAAACCGTTATGAAGTAACCAATAAATGTATGGGTTGTCTTGCACATCCTTGTAGAGAAGTCTGTCCGAAAGGAGCCATCGAAATCAGAGACGGCAAATCCTTTATCAATCAGGAAAAATGTATTAAATGCGGTAAATGTAAGTCCATTTGCCCTTACGATGCAATTTCTCATCAAGTAAGACCTTGTGCAGTTGCCTGTGGTGTAAATGCGATTAAAAACGACCGTATGGGACGAGCTTGTATAGACAGCAGTATGTGTGTATCCTGCGGTCAGTGTATGGTAAGTTGTCCGTTTGGAGCGATTGCAGATAAGTCCCAGATTTTCCAGCTTATCAGAGCGATGCAGTCAGGAAGAAAGATTTTGGCACAGATTGCGCCGGCCTTTGTAGGTCAGTTTGGTGCAAATGTCACACCGGGACAGGTAAAAACAGCGCTGAAACAGCTTGGTTTTGCCGAAGTTTATGAAACAGCTATCGGTGCGGATTTAGGCGCATTAGCAGAGGCAGAACACTATGTGAATGAAGTGGCTACAGGAAAACAGGCATTCAGTTTGACGTCCTGTTGTCCGTCATGGTCTGTTCTTGCAAAGAATTTCTTCCCGGAAACTATCGATAAAATTTCCAATGCTTTGACACCAATGGTAGCAACGGCAAGAATTATGAAGGAAGAACATCCTGATGCAAGTGTAGTATTTATTGGACCTTGCGCATCTAAGAAATTGGAAGCATCCCGTAGAACGATTCGTTCGGAAGTTGACTTTGTTATCACCTTTGAAGAACTAATGGGTATGTTTGATGCAAAAGGCATTGCTTTAGAAGAAGTTGTAGCAGAAGATGAAATGGAAGATGCAACAGCAGCAGGTAGAGGTTATGGTGTTGCAGGCGGTGTTGCCAGTGCCATTGAAGCTTGTGTGAAGGAATATTATCCAGATGTGGAAGTTCATATTGAACACGCAGAAAGTCTGGCAGAATGTAAGAAAATGTTACTTCTTGCCAAAGCCGGAAAGAAAAATGGTTGTTTGATTGAAGGTATGGCGTGTCCGGGCGGTTGTATTGCCGGTGCCGGTACAAATATTGCAATTCCGGCGGCTATGAAGAGCGTAGCGGGATTCCAGGCAGACTCGAAAGAAAAACTACCAAAAAAGAAGATTAGAAACTCGGAGGAAAGAAAATGGCTAAAGTAAGAACCAGATTTGCACCAAGTCCAACAGGAAGGATGCATGTCGGTAATTTGAGAACAGCTTTATATGCATATTTAATTACAAAACACGAAGGCGGAGATTTTATTCTTCGTATCGAAGATACAGACCAGGAAAGACTGGTAGAAGGTGCTGTAGATATTATTTACAGAACCTTGGAAAAAACAGGTCTTTTGCACGATGAAGGTCCGGATAAAGATAAAGGATTCGGTCCTTACGTACAAAGCGACAGACAGAAATCAGGCATCTATTTGGAATATGCTAAAAAACTGATTGAAAAAGGTGAAGCATATTATTGTTTCTGCGATAAAGAAAGACTGGCTACTTTAAATCAGGTAATTGACGGCAAAGAAATCAACGTATACGACAAACACTGCCTTCATTTGTCAAAAGAAGAAGTAGAGGCAAAATTAGCCGCAGGTGTTCCGTATGTTATCAGACAGAACAACCCCACAGAGGGAACCACTACATTCAAGGATGAAATCTACGGTGACATTACAGTAGATAACTCAGAACTTGATGATATGATTTTGATTAAATCAGACGGATTCCCGACCTACAATTTTGCCAACGTAGTAGATGACCATTTAATGGGTATTACACACGTTGTACGTGGTAACGAATATTTGTCTTCTTCACCAAAATACAATCGTTTGTACGAAGCATTCGGCTGGGAAGTACCTGTATACGTTCACTGTCCGCTTATTACAGACGAAGAACACCACAAATTGTCAAAGAGATGTGGACATTCTTCTTATGAAGATTTGATTGAGCAGGGCTTTATTTCCGAAGCAATCCTTAACTTTGTAGCCCTTCTTGGATGGAGCCCATCAGGTACAGAGGAAATCTTCTCATTAGATGAGCTTATCAAGGCATTTGACTACCATCATATGTCAAAATCACCGGCTGTTTTTGACTATACAAAGCTGAAATGGATGAATGGCGAATATATGAAAGCTATGGACTTTGACAAGTTCTATGCTATGGCAGAACCATATCTGAAAAAAGCCATTACAAAAGACTATGATTTAAAGAAAATTGCTGAAATGGTAAAAACAAGGATTGAAGTATTCCCTGATATTTGCGAATTAGTAGATTTCTTTGAAGAATTACCACAGTACAGCATTGATATGTACACTCATAAAAAAATGAAAACAGATGCGGCTTCTTCTTTAGAAGTTTTAAAAGAGGTATTGCCATTATTTGAAGCCCAGGATGACTATTCTAACGATGCTTTATACAGCCTTCTTATGGGCTATGTAGAGAAAAAAGGCTGCAAAAACGGTTTTGCCCTTTGGCCTGTCAGAACAGCTGTTTCAGGAAAACAGATGACTCCTTGTGGTGCTACAGAAATTATGGAAATTCTCGGAAAAGAAGAAACCATTGCAAGAATAAAAAAAGGTATTGAAAAGTTAGAAAATGAAATCTAATTTGAACGATAAGCAAAAAGAAGCAGTTTCTTTAGGACTTGGTCCTGCCTTGATTTTGGCAGGACCCGGGTCCGGGAAAACGACTGTGATTTTAGAGAGAATAAAACACCTTATTTATGGGTTAAACATATCACCCCAAAACATATTAGTCATTACATTTACAAAATCGGCAGCGCTTGAGATGCAGACAAGAGCTGCAAAAATCTTAAATCATTCGGAAGAAAGTCCGTTCTTTGGAACCTTTCATTCTTACTTTTATTCCATATTAAAACGTTCTTATGAATATCATAATTTTTCCATAATGACGACAAAGCAAAAATATCAGAATTTAGAAAATCTGTTAAAATTACATTTTCCAAGTATGCGTATATCCAATAATTTACTGATGGATATTTTGACCCTTTTTTCTAAGCAGAAGAACGGAGTGACTTGTTTAAAAGAGGTTGAAAATTCAGGATTTTCAAAGGAGCAGTTTGAAAACTTGCGTAGAACATTTGACCATTTTAACCGGGAACAAAAGCTTATGGATTATGATGATATTATACTTTTGGCATTCGAACTTTTGAGAGATAATCCCGGTATTTTAGCGATGCTACAAAGCAAAGTCAGGTACATACTGATAGACGAATTTCAGGATGTGAACAAGACACAGTATGAACTGATTTCCCTCCTTGCCGGAAAAAACGGAAATTTGTTTGTGGTAGGAGATGATGACCAGTCGATTTATCGGTTTCGTGGTGCGGGAGAAGAAAACCTGCGGCAGTTTGAAACGGATTTTCCTTTGGCTAAAAAAGTAGTTCTGGATATCAATTACAGATGTCCGCAGGAAGTTGTAAAACTATCATCAAAATTAATTGAACATAATACAATGCGTTTTCAAAAGAAGCTTAGTTCAGGAAAAAACGAGGCGGGAAAGGTTTCTTGTAAACGATTTATTTCAAAAGAGGAAGAGCGAAGGTATATAGCAGAGATGATAAAAAACATAGTTTCGACGGTCACAACGATGGAGCCTTGTGATAAAAAAATAGCCATTCTGTGTCGTACCAATAGTCAACTTTCCTATTTTGCGGAAATGCTGAAAAAAGAAAGAATATCATTTTTTATGAAAGAAAAGGTAGTCCAATTTTATGAACTGCCACATATAAGACCGATTATCGGATATCTAATGTTTGCAAGTGGTGTTGATAAAAGTAGGAAAAGACTGTTTAGTTTTTTAAATCAGCCTATGCGTTACATCAATAGAGAATTGTTTGTAGGGTGGGATGAGAGTGAACGAAAATTGAATACATTAACCATTAAGGAAGCAGAAATGAAAAACGAACTGGTTCATTTTGATAAAACTTTGCAGCGTATCGAAAAAATGTCGCCTCAAATGGCACTTACTTATATTTTAAAAGGGATAGGTTATGAGCCTTTTTATTTGGAAAAATGTAAAACAATAGAAGAAATCCAAAGGTTTAAAAAAGATTTGGAAGAATTGAAAGAACGGGCAAATATGTATACTTCCATACGTGAATGGATGCAATATGTTTTGTGGGAAGAAGAGAAGGAAGCAGATTCGTATATGAAAAAAAGCGATGCCACAGATACATGCGTTTTTCTTTACACCTTTCACGGGGCTAAAGGACTGGAGTTTGATACGGTATTTATACCGCATCTGAATGAAGGTAGTGTTCCTTATGGGAAGAACTTAAGTGAAGCAGACCTGGAAGAAGAACGAAGAATGTTCTATGTGGCACTGACCAGATGCGCAAAAAATCTTTATGTTACATATGTGGAGAATGATACAAAAAAAGATACGGTAAGCAGATTCATAAAAGAATGTGCATTTACCGTATCAAAATAAATCCTACTCTTCATCTGTGGCATCTATCAATTCGTCGAATTCAACGCCGTCCAAATACTCATCGAAAGCATCAGCAACCATTTCATATTCTTCTTCGCTTTCAATGTAGATTAATTCCGGTTCTTCGTTAGGGTCGTCAGGATTTTCGCTGTAGCCGTAGAACCAGTAGATACCATCTGTATTTTCGCCGTTTTCATCAAGTGGCATCAGTACGATGTAATCTTTTCCGTTTACTTCTAAAATTGTGTAAATAGCACAAGTAACACTGCCTTCATCCAGTTCCAATGTTACAGTCATTTCATCATCTTGATTTGATTGTTTTCCCATAAATAATTCCTTTCATTGTCCAAAGGACATAAAATTTTTTCGTAAAAATATTGTAGCTTATGATGAAAAAAATAGCAAGTAATGATACAATAGGAAAAATGATTAGATTAAGAGGTTAAAATGATGAAAGCGTGGAAACATTTTAAAACGATAACATATCATAGATTTTTGGTACGCAAAGGTTGCTTTAAGGTGGGACTTTACTGGCAGGGCTTGACCCATGATTTGTCAAAGTATTCACCGACGGAATTTAGGGTTGGAATGAAGTATTATCAGGGCACCAGAAGTCCGAATAATGCGGAAAGAGAGGATATTGGCTATTCCAGTGCGTGGCTTCACCATAAAGGAAGAAACAGACATCATTATGAGTACTGGATTGATTATAGTACCAGAGTACCCGGTGGAATGATGCCTGTACCGATGCCAAGAAAGTATATTGCGGAAATGATTATGGACCGTATTGCGGCTTGTAAAGTATACAACGGAGAAAATTATACAGATTCCTCGGCATTGGAATACTATAAAATGGGACGAGACCCGGCACCGCTTCACGATGAAACAAGAAAGTGGTTAGAGTTTTTTCTTACAATGCTAAGCCAAAAGGGTGAAAAAGAAACTTTTGCTTATATGAAAAAGGAATTTCTAAAGAAATAATTTTTAAGTTTGTAACACACAGATAGGCGGCAACATAGTATATATCAAAAAAGTGAGAGGCACTTTTTATGAATTGTTGTTGTTTAATTATTCTTTTATTATTACTTGGAAATTGTAACTCTTCTTGCGGCAGTAGTTGTATTGAACCAAGAAGACGTTCAGGAAAGTCTTGCAGAAACATTTGTGATAACGACTGTGATAATTCTGCTAGCAATTGCACAAGAACACAGACCGTGATTACAAGAACAGAATGTGATACAAATTCCTGCGGCAGTAATATGACATCTGATTCATATGGAAATAACCGTTATTCGATGTACAATATGGATAATGACGATTGTGGTTGTCATAAATAAGAATTAACGTTAAAACGGCAGGAAAACTTGACGTAAACGGTGTCAGATAGTATACTTTTATGGATGAAATTTGGAGGAACAAAATTATGATAGATGGTAAGAAAGTGTTATTTAGCGGAATGCAGGCGACGGGTAATCTGACTTTGGGAAATTATCTTGGGGCGCTTAAAAACTGGCTCACATTGAGCGATGAATATGAATGCTTTTATTCAGTAGTTGATTTACATTCCATTACAGTTCGTCAGGATCCGGCGGAGCTTAGAAAAAGAGCAAGAAATCTTTTGACATTATATATTGCAGCGGGGCTTGATCCGCAGAAGAACTGTATTTATTATCAGTCTCATGTGTCAGGTCATTCGGAATTATCTTGGATTTTAAATTGTTTTACCTATATGGGCGAACTGAACAGAATGACCCAGTTTAAGGATAAATCGGCAAAGCATGCGGATAATATCAATGCAGGTTTGTTTACGTATCCTGTATTGATGGCGGCAGACATTTTATTATATCAGGCAGATGTAGTACCGGTTGGAAAAGACCAGTTACAACATTTGGAAATTACCCGTGACATTGCACAGAGATTTAATGGTGTTTATGGAGATGTGTTTACTATTCCTGAACCATACCTTGGTAAAGCCGGTGCAAAAATTATGAGTCTTCAGGACCCGATGAAAAAAATGTCCAAATCGGATGAAAATCCAAATGCCAGCATTTATCTTATGGACGATAAGGATACCATTATCCGTAAATTTAAACGTGCGGTTACAGATTCAGAAGGCTGTGTCCGTTACAGCGAAAACCAGCCGGGCATTATGAACTTAATCGATATTTACAGCGCATGTACAGGAAAACCAGCTGCAGATATTGAAAAGGAATTTGAAGGCAAAGGCTATGGCGATTTTAAACTGGCTGTTGGTGAAGCAGTAGCAGATATTTTAACACCGATTCATACACGTTTTGATGAACTTTCTAAAGATAAAGCATATATTGACAGTGTTATCAAAGAAAATGCTGATAAAGCAAACTATTATGCTACAAAGACACTTCGAAAAGTTCAGAAAAAAGTTGGTTTTCCGGAGAGAATCCGCTAATAAAAGAAAATGTATATGAACCCGTCAGTTTATCAATATAGGCTGACGGTTTTTTTATATGGCTAAATATGTCGAAAAATTGACTAATTTTGTTGCAAGTATTTTACTAAATATTAAAAAATATATAATA
>ERZ1032130.224-NODE-224-length-16163-cov-6.821579_pt1 | contig 16163 bp, 19 predicted proteins | sample MGYA00517879_ERZ1032130 | MGnify/ENA primary metagenome ERZ1032130 (study PRJEB33719, sample SAMN04262597) | wastewater metagenome | biome: rural village; feature: animal feces; material: feces | host: Bos taurus | place: El Salvador | collected 2012-01-31 ...
AAATTCCACATTCAAATCGTGGCAGACAGCAATGAATTGGATAAGTATCATTTCCGATGGATTGTATTCAATTGGGGCAATATATAACTCTTTGACAGCGAAACTTGCTAATGTTGGAAAGGGTGGTACATATACCGATTTAGATGATGGATTAAATTTCTCTAATAGAGCATTGGAACACATGGGAGAAGGTGGACGCCAAGTGCCTATGCAAACATTACATGATGCAATTAGATATGGGGAAGTAATGCCTGATCCAAGAGGCTCCGGTGTATCAATGTATTATACAACTATGTATAAGAATGGGAAAATGTACAATTTGGAAGTGTTGTATGATGAAGTTACAAATACGGTATATCACTTTGAATATGCGAGAAAAGCAATGGGTAATCTCCCTGCAATATCAAAATAAGAAAGGAGCTATGATATTAATATGACAGAAAAAGAGCAATTGTGGTATTTAATTAATGGAGTGTTGAATGGCGCATACGATATAAAGGCATTTTGTTCCGAATTTACAAGAATATATGATTTAGAAGTAGACTATGAGCAGTTATCTGAGCAAGAAAATAGCGAATTTGGTGATTTGTGTGAAATGGCGGGAAGATTTTCAGATGATGAGGAGGAGTTGAAAATTCCAAATATGTACTACTCTAAGGAAAATATTTTAGATAAAGTAAGATATGTAAAACAGAAGTTAGAAAATGACACAAAATAGAATGTAACAATTTTGTAACATTTCTTTTGACGATCCCAAACACCCATGGTACAATGGCACTTACCAGGGGTATAAGGGAGATGAAAATTTCCTTCACAACTAAATAAAACCACAGTATCAGCGGTATTTCTAAGACCCTAAAAAGTCGTGAAATACTGCTGGTTTTGTGTTATGCTAAAACAAACAAGAGTCTCATAAAGGCATAACAAATGTCCGAACAGTAGAGAAAGTTATGCCATACCTTATTTTCCCAACGGCTTTGCCGGTGGGTGTCTCCCGGCTTATGCCGTCCTCTGGCGGCATAAAGCCTTTAACCAAACGAACTATGTTCGTTTTCACTATATTTCGACCCTAGTATTTTTTTAAGAAATTCAGTAAGTACCTTCGTTCACATTTCCCCAACAAGGCTTAAAAATTTCATTATGGGTAACTAAGCTCGACTTCGGTCTTAAAATCGCACACAGGGGCAACACAAGCTCTCACAGGGGCAAGAGAAACTCGACTTGTGTGTTGAAAGTATAAATTTGTGCATTATCACTCGTTTTTCTCTGTTTTCGGTCTATGGCATAAAGCTGATTTTGCCCATTTTTAATCGATTTAAATAAAAATCTGCTCCTAAATCGAAAAATTGACTGGCAATGGCTCTTTTTCAGAGTTAACATCACACACCAACAAGGGAGAGTTGTTCTTCCTTGTGTCCTGTGTTCTACAGGAAAATCCTTAATCCTAAGCGGATAAGTAGATTGGCGGAGGCATTTATGCCTCTTGCCACACCGTGCCGACTCCGTTGCTTAGTGCGTAATTCGGGGATACTGGCTTGGCAGCCACGGTTGCCTGTATTTTGAAGTCAAAAGATTTGGGAGGAAATGATTTATGTACGACAAAACAAAATTTATTTATGTAGGTTTAGACTTGCACAAGGAACAACACACAGCAGTTATTATGGACTGCTTCAACGAAAAACTTGGAGAGATTACTTTTCAGAATAAGCCATCCGAGTTTACAAAGTTAATCACGAAATGTAAGAAGTATTGTACTGACGGTAAGGGAATTGTTTTCGTTTTGGAGAATTCCTACGGTTATGGCAGGGCGTTGGCTGCATGGTTGATTGAAAGGAATTATATCGTGAAAGACGTAAACCTAGCTCTGTCCTATGCATATCGAAAAAGTGTACCGCAGTACAAAGTCAGCAAAGCTGACTTTAAAGAATGACAGCTATGATGCTCAGTGCGTAGCCAGAGTTGCTATTAATGAACTAAACAAGTTGCCTGATGCCATGCCGGAAGACATGTACTGGACCCTCAGTCAGTTGGTAAATCGGAGAGCGAATTTGAAGACACATCACATTCGTTTGAAGAATCAATTGCATGAGCAGGTCTGTGTAGCTTATCCAAGCTACAAGCAATTATACCAGGATATTGGCAGAACGACGGCGTTGTATTTCTGGGAGCAATATCCTTCACCCAGACTATTACAGGGCAAAACTGTGGATGAACTGGCAGAGGAATTAATCCCGGTCAGCCACAATCAGTTTTCTACACGCAAGTGTCAGAAGATACTGGATGCTGTGAAGGCAGACGGAGACACTACAAGGGATTATCAGTCTGAGAGGGATAAAATCAAAAGAGGTTTGGTGCGTGATGTGCGGCACTATGTCACTCAGCTTGAGGAAGTAGACAAGGCGATTGCTGACTTTCTTCCAAGATTTGAATGTGCCTTAAATACCATCCCCGGTATCAGTGATACCACCGTTGCAAAACTGCTTTCAGAGATAGGGGACATCAGAAGATTCCCTAATGCAGACAAGCTAGCGAACTTTGCAGGAATCGCACCTGTAAATTTTTCTTCCGCAGGAAAAGGTGATGATAAGCCTTCAAAACAGGGAAACAGAAGATTGCAGGGAACCATATACTTTCGAAGGCAACTTTGTTGCCTTTGCAATTACAGATGATTCATTTGTCATCTAAGGGATTACCGAGGAATCCGGCATTTTATGCCTATTATCAAAGGCAGTTAGCCAGAAGTAAGACCAAACCACAGGCGTTGATAGTTATTTCAAGAAGGCTAATCAGCATCATTTACGGAATGTTAAAAAATAAGACCGAGTATGTTATGCCAAAGGTGCAGAATAACTGGGATTGAACGTAATTTTTTGTAGTAAAGACAGAGAAAATATGGTAGAATTTTAGGTAGTGATAACCATTGCTTTGGAGAGTGTTGATTTTTTTCAAAGGAAAAGGAACTGCTTGGAAAAACATAAGTAGTCAGACTCGATGTCAAGGGTGGTAAAAAGTTTAGTGTGACAAATGCATTTGACCTTATAACAGATAATAAGAATAGAAATGCGAAGGTTCAGTGCGCATTATTCAAGGGTACTACGAGAGACATTTTTATAGACCAAAAAGAGTTTACAGGACCTATATATGAACAGGTGGATGATGCGTATCATTTCATTTTGAGACATATAAATATGGACGCAGAAATTAACGGCGTATATAGAAGTGAGGAATATGAATTGCCTACAAAGGCTATCAGAGAGATGGTTGCAAATGCGGTCGTTCATAGAAGTTATTTTGATGAAGCCTGTGTACAGGTCTGCATATTTGATGATAGGATTGAAGTGCTGTCATCGGGAATGGTTTTCTGGTGTCGGGTTTGGTAAATACCAATTTATAGAATTGTAAGGGATATAGATTGAATTAGTTCAAGTTAGTCTAAGATTAGCTCAAGTTAGTCCAAGATTAGTCCAAGATACGAAAAAGAAAAGAGATGAGAGATTATGGTTTTAACAGAAGCACAGGCAAAGTTATTTTATGATTTGTGGATTCCACTATTAGACTTTGTTAACCGAAAGTATAAGTTGTACAAGGATTTTTATGGAATGGATTCACCGAAAGGGCTACCGTTGGATGTGGTTAGAATTATTAGTGGAAAACTTTGGGAAGATACATCAGTTATTGATGAGTATATTACTAAAAATGAACAGAATATGAGTGATGAACATATTTTCATCGTAAGAGGATGGAAAAAGGTAGTACACGGAAAATTTGTGGTGGAAAGACATCTGAAAAACGGATCAATTCTGGTATCCTGCGATGAGGACGGAAGTGTATATAGAGTTCGAGGGATATATTCCAGCTGGAGAGAATTGCTGGGAACATTGCCAATGCCTCAGATTGTGGAGACCTCTCTTATCCCTTTTCAGAATGTAATTATCCATGATGGGATTGTAATGCCATATGGAGTTTGTCTTGGAAAAAATATGGCGGATCAAGCAAAGTATATGTACATGAATGCGAAGGAGCACAAGCGAATAATAGAGTGCATATGAGAAAGGCAGATAAAATGAAGGTGAAATTACAGGAAGTACTGGAGGCTCTTGAAGGTGCCGGAATGGAAATTGAATATTATTATGACACCAAGACGCAAGAAATTTTAATGGTGTTTGATGGTATGATTAATGGTGAGTATAATCCGGAGCTTATGGAAGAACTAAGCGAGGGATTTGTTGAAGATTTCATTCCGTTGCCCGGACAGTATGAGATTAATGAATATCGTATGATGGAATGTTTTATTTATGATTTACCGGCAGGAAGAAACCAAGATGTTCTGGAACAGGCAATCAGAGGAAAAGGAGCTTTTCGTAGATTCAAGGATCGCTTATTTGATTTGGGAATGGAAGAAAAATGGTACAAATATAGAGATGCCTGTTATGAAAAGATTGCAAGAGAATGGTGTGAAAAATATGGGATTACGGTAGAATCTTAGAATCTCATTGGAAGATACGATATGTTATTGAGAGAGCATTTAGCAGAATATACAAAAGAACAGCTGTTGGACCAGGCAAGAAGTTTTGAATTAAAAAAATGTTCAGGACTTCGTAAAGCTACACTGATAGAACGAATATGATGGACCATTGCCAGAGTATGAGATTAATGAGGCTGGTATCATGGTTCTGTGCAAGGCTTGTGATAAGTATTTGGAACTGTTATCAGGCAATAAAAAGATGGATTCAATCATTTCTGATGAGCGAATTATGAGCGAAAAAATGAGCGAATTAAAGAAAGAACCAATTGTTAAAATTGTTAATTATTTAAAAGACAACGAAGAGATTACAACGGCAAAAGGCGTGGAAATTACTGGAAAGTCTGAGGCTCAAGTTAGAAGGTATTTAAAAGTTTTATGTAATTTGGGAATTATTGAAGGTACTCGTACCACAAAAGGTAATGTGTATGTTAAAATCTTTGTGGTAAAGGAGTTGATATATGTGTGATGTGAGTGCGGAGCGTAATGCCCCGCATTTTAATATCCTAATGCAGAATAATTGATGTTATGATATAATTTTACCTGCAAGATATATTTAGGAGTCTGTTATATGTGGATAATATTAATATGGATTATTTCGACACTCTGCTACATGCCGTTGTATTTTGATAAATTAGGATATGAAGTACCAAATACATTGATACAAATGAAATATTTATTTGTTGTAGTTCCAGCAATTTTTAGTCTGATATGTGTAAAAAGAAGGACAAGTATAAAAAAATGGATATATAACTTGTTTGTACAAAAAATGGAATTTGAAGCGTTTGCAGTATGTATCGTAATCGCACTTTGTGGTATCGTATGTACAAGCATATTAAACGGAGATATATGGAATGAAGCATCATTACTATTCAATACATTATATCTTTTCTTAATGGCGACTTTGGAAGAAATCGCATGGCGTGGGTTTTGTTTAGAGTCAATATTAAAGAAAACAAAGAAATTTGCAATATTGGTTGTTAGTTTGGAGTGGGCAATTTGGCATATTCCAATGTGGATGATACGAAACTCTTTAGAGTTGAAAGAGATTACATTTTGGTTAGTGTATACTGTGTTTGTAGGTATTATTTTAGGAAAATGTATGGTATGGTATAAGAACATCCTTGTGCCAGTTATGCTACATACAATTTTTAATCTCTGCTTTTTAATGACAATTAGAATTAATGTAATCGTTATTTTATGTGTATTAGTAGGAGTCCTTATTTTTGAAGGTGTAAAAGGAAAGAGAAATGCAATGAGTTTTTTAATTTCTGGAAAATATGAGTTTGAGGTTTGTGCAATTATGAAAATAATGATTTTTATAGAGGGAACAACATTTTATACTAGGTTTCCTTTCTATCTCTGTATTTAACTTCTTACAAAACTGTTAGATATGAGGGGGCATTTGTAAGCCGATTCGATGGCGATACAACTGCCCCTCTTGCTATAATTATGACAGAAATCACAAAGGAGGATTTTTGTTATGAGTATTTTGAATGTAAGCGGGATACAAAAAATATATACAACCCGCTTTGGCGGAAACAAAGTAGAGGCACTGAAAAGTGTTTCCTTTGATGTAGAACAGGGCGAATATATCGCTATCATGGGTGAGTCCGGTTCCGGTAAGACGACCTTACTGAACATCCTTGCAGCCCTTGATAAGCCCACATCCGGCTCGGTGGTTCTCGACGGAAAAGACCTCTACAAAATCAAGGAATCTCAGGTTGCAGCCTTCCGCCGTGATAACCTCGGATTTGTATTTCAGGAGTTCAATCTTCTGGATACCTTCTCTTTGGAAGATAACATCTATCTGCCATTGGTGCTTGCAGGCAAAGGTCATAAGGAGATGCAGGAACGCATGAAACCAATTGCGGCTCAGCTCGGTATTACGGAACTGTTGAAAAAATATCCTTATGAGGTATCCGGTGGACAGAAGCAGCGTGCGGCTGTTGCGAGAGCGTTGATTACAAACCCGAAGCTGATCCTGGCAGACGAGCCGACCGGTGCCCTTGATTCCAAGGCCACCGATGAACTGCTCCGTCTTTTCGCACAAATCAACAAATCCGGGCAGACAATTCTGATGGTTACACACTCGGTCAAGGCGGCAAGCCACGCCAGCCGTGTGCTGTTCATCAAGGACGGTGAGGTGTTCCATCAGATTTATCGTGGTAATAATACCAACGAGCAGTTGTATCAGATGATTTCTGATACACTCACTATGCTGGCAACGGGTGGTGAGAGAAAATGAGAACAGGTTTTTATCCAAAATTAGCGTGGGAAGGTGTTCGGAAAAATAAGAGGTTATACTTTCCTTATATACTCAGTGGCAGCATCATGGTGATGATGTATTACATCCTGAGTTTTTTGATTGAATCACCGGCATTGGCACAGATGCCCGGCGGCTCGGTTTTAATGACAGTCCTTCCGTTGGGATGTGTTGTCATTGCGGTTTTCTCTCTGCTTTTCTTATTCTATACAAATTCTTTTTTGATTAAGCAGAGGTACCGTGAGTTTGGCTTATACAATATCCTCGGTATGGATAAGAGAAATATCAGCAAAATCATGGTTTGGGAGACACTTTCCGTTGCTGTGTTTGCAATTGGTTCCGGACTGATTGCCGGTATCATCTTTTCCAAGATGGCAGAACTTGTTCTTCTTAATCTGCTGAATATGGAAGTGGATTATACACTGAGCCTTGGAATTATTTCGCTGAGACAAACACCGCTTATTTATGGTGGCATCTATCTGCTGTTGCTGTTTAATTCGCTTATTAAAGTGGGCCGTTCCAAACCTTTGGAACTTATGCAATCCAGTAAAGTGGGAGAAAGAATACCTAAGCGTAACTGGATTTATGGAACGGCAGGTGTAGTATTGCTTGCTGTCGCTTATTATCTTGCTGTAAGTATTGAAGAACCTCTTTTAGCACTGGCGAACTTTTTCTTGGCAGTTATTATGGTCATTATCGGAACCTATTTGGTATTTATGTCCGGCTCGGTAGTGTTCTGTAAGCTGCTTCAGAAGAACAAAAAGTATTATTACAAACCGAATCACTTTGTTTCGGTATCCTCTATGGTGTACCGTATGAAGCGAAACGGTGCAGGGCTTGCATCCATCTGCATTCTCCTAACAATGGTGCTTGTGATGATCTCCTCTACCACAAGCCTTTATTTTGGCGAAGAAGACTCGCTAAAGAATCGTTGCCCAAATGATGTTAATATTACGACCACCTTTGATACAATTGATGGAATCAGCGATACAAACCTTAATATACTTAGAGATAACATCAGACAATACAGTGGAGAAGATGCGGACCTTAAAGGTGTTCGTGCTTGTGAAATCCCAGGATTGATTACACAGGAAGGTATAACAATAGATACGAGCAGTCATGTGAATTTTTCTACATCCACCTATAATAATATTGGATACCTTTCAGTCCTTTCTATTGATGACTACAACAATATGATGGGAACAAACGAGACGCTTGCCGACGACGAGTGTTTTGTGTACTGTAACCGTTTGAATTATCAGTGGGATACCTTTACAATGGAGCATGGTGCAACCTACAGGGTAAAGAAACAACTGGATGATTTTCAGGTTGACGGTGATACGGCTGCTATGATGATGCCAACTGTTTTTCTTGTTGTGGATGACATATATGCTTTTTCGGAACCGGTCAAGGATATGAAAAACAGCAACGGTGATCCGATGATGATGTACGACTGGCGCTGTGGGTTGGATGTTGATTCAGTAGACATTGAGCGTGAAATTTCGACGAATCTTAACGGGATGTTCAGGAACCTGTATATAGAGAATAATGACGCTTTCTACTCATACAGCGTCCAGAGCCGCGAAGCTATGAGAGAATCATTTTATGATGTGTATGGAAGCCTATTTTTCCTTGGCATTATGCTTAGCATCGTTTTCCTTCTTGCAGCGGTACTTATCATTTACTATAAGCAGATTTCCGAAGGATACGAAGATCACGGCAGATTTGAGATTATGCAGAAGGTTGGTATGACAAAGAGAGATATCCGGAAAAGCATCAATTCCCAGATGCTGACGGTATTCTTCTTGCCGCTGATCTTTGCAGGAATTCATCTTAGTTTTGCATTTCCGTTCATCTCCAAAATTCTTATGCTGTTTACTATGGATAATATTGTCCTGACAGCCGTTGTAAATCTGATCTGTTTTGCTGTATTTGGATTGTTCTATGCGCTGGTGTATAAGATCACATCCAGTTCCTATTACACTATCGTCAGCGGCAGAAAGGAATAGGCGTAAGAAAAAACTAATAACACCGGACGACAATGGTGATTTTGAAACAGAACTCAGTCTGGAGTCCGGTGGTAATTACATTATGGTGTTGTATGAGGAATTTACCGGAGCTGTAGAACTAAGGAGTGCTTATGACAAAAACGGTGGCAATAAGTTGTAAAGAGGCAGCTTTGTGCCGGAAATCAGAGAGGTTCGTGATGAAGAAAAAGATTGCTTGCAGACTCAGTACCACAATCGTGTATATTGCTTTATTCATCAGTGGTATCCTTGCTATATCTGTATGTGTATTTCTCATTCCGATTGCGATTATATGGATGCTTACAGATAAGATTGTTCGGGTATTGGAACAAGAATAGAGCTGCTAAGAATGTTTATGAAGGAGAATGTGATGAAAAAGATATTTACCCCTGTGCTTACGGCAGTGGTTATGGTTGTCGTACTCATTGCCGTCGGCATTGGGAAACTAAGAAGAAAAAAGGATACTGAATCCGAATCATAATAGCAATCGTCAAGGTGGTGTTTTATGGCACCGCCTTGTCGTGCTGTTTATAGGGCTCTTCGATGCCAGAGTGTGTGTATGGGAGCATCGGGTAGAAAAAGTCACAATTATATGTTATACTGTTATAAAATTCAGAAAATATAGGTGAGATTATGACGAAAATACTTTTGGTTGAGGATGATAAGGCAATCATTGCCAACCTCACAGAATTTTTGAATAATGAAGGATATGCAGTCAGGAGTGTATCCGGACAGACAGCAGCGATGAAGCTACTTGCAGAAGAAAAAGCGGATCTTGTTCTGCTGGATGTTTCTCTGGCTGAGGGCAATGGTTTTGCTACCTGCAAGGCAATCAAGGCTGAATATGATATTCCAGTCATTTTCCTCACTGCATCCGGCGATGAATACAGCACCGTTACCGGCTTTGATCTCGGTGCGGATGATTATATTCCGAAACCATTCCGTCCAAGAGAACTTATATCCCGTATTAAGAATGTCCTCAGACTGACCGGCAATACCGGAAAGACTGTAAAACTGGGTGATGTAGTGGTAGACACCGAAAAAGGCGTTGCGATGAAGAATAACAAGGATTTGTTCCTCTCTGCTTTGGAATACCGTCTGCTTTTGGTATTTATCAATAACCGTGGTATGGTGCTTACCCGTACACAGCTTCTTGATTCTATCTGGGATATTGCCGGAGAGTTTGTAAACGATAATACCCTGACGGTATACATCAAGCGGCTGCGCGAAAAGATTGAGGATGATCCTGCCAACCCTAAGGTCATACTTACGGTACGCGGCATGGGATATAAGGTGGAAGTATGAGTAAACTTTTGAAAAACAAAGAGGTGCGAAAAACACTGTTCCTACAGATATTTCTTGCAGCAGTTGCTTGTGCCGTGTGTTATTATTTCGATTTCCGGGCTGGGAATGTGACAGCGGTACTGTCGGTGCTGCTTATACTGACCTACTACATCAGCACCTACCTTCGTTACCGGAGAATAACCAACCTTGCCGCCGATGTAAATAAGCTCTTGCACGGAGATAACTCTATTTCCCTTGAAAACTATTCTGAGGGAGAGTTGGGGATTCTTCATAGCGAGATCTATAAAATGACGATCCGTTTGCGTGAGCAGCAACAGAAACTGATGAATGATAAGGTGTATCTTGCTGATTCGATTGCAGACATCTCGCATCAGATCCGCACTCCGCTGACATCCATCAATCTGTTGGTGCAGTTCCTATCAGAACCAAACCTTACCGAAGAACGCAGGCAGCAGCTTACCCACGAGCTGTACGGCTTGCTGAGCCGCATTGAATGGCTCATTACCACACTGCTAAAGATATCCAAGCTGGATGCCGGGACGGTACAGTTCAAGCAGGAAAAAGTCAGTATGGAGACGCTTATCAAGAAATCCTGTTCGACCTTGCTCGTTCCCATCGAACTGCGCGGACAGGAACTTGTCATCCATGCGGATGGTGAATTTAACGGTGACGTATCCTGGACCTGCGAGGCCATCGGCAATATTGTGAAAAACTGTATGGAGCATACACCGGAAGGCGGCAAAATTGAAATTGAAGCAACTGAGAATGTTTTATATACAGAGATTCTAATAAAAGATAACGGAACAGGCATTGCCAAAGAAGATATGCCGCATATCTTTGAGCGTTTCTACAAAGGAAAAGACTCCGATGACAAGAGCTTCGGCGTAGGGCTTGCCCTGTCCCGAATGATTATAACCAGTCAAAAAGGCACTGTGAAGGCCGAGAATCGGAAGCCCTCGGGTGCGATGTTCTCCATCCGCTTTTACAAGGGAACCGTCTGAACGGCGGTTCCTTTTTTCGTTAAGTGACGGATTTGTCATCTGAGAGTCATTTCCGTGTCATCTTGACAAAGTAAGATAAGGGTGTAAAAAGCGAAAGGAGTATTCCACTATGGAAATTTTAAGAGTAGAAAATCTTACAAAGGTATATGGTAAAGGCGAGAACGAGGTGCGCGCGCTGGATGGCGTATCCTTCTCGGTTAATAAGGGTGAATTTATTGCTATCATCGGCCCTTCGGGTTCCGGTAAGTCCACGCTGCTTCACATTCTGGGTGGTGTAGACCGTCCTACAAGCGGTAAAGTGTTTATGGATGGCAAGGATGTCTATGCACAGAACGAAGAGCAGCTTGCTATCTTCAGACGCCGTCAGGTAGGACTTATCTATCAGTTCTATAACCTGATTCCTGTTCTTAATGTAATCGAAAATATCACCCTGCCCGTTTTAATGGACGGTCAGAAAGTCAATCAGGACAGACTCACCGAGCTGATGATTACCCTCAAACTTACAGGTCGTGAAAATCATCTACCCAATCAGCTCTCCGGCGGTCAGCAGCAGAGAGTATCCATTGGTCGTGCGCTGATGAACGCGCCTGCTGTTGTTCTTGCCGACGAGCCGACCGGAAACCTCGACTCCAAGAACTCTCAAGAAATCGTGGATCTTTTAAAGGTGTCTAATGAGAAATACGGTCAGACACTCATTATCATCACCCACGATGAAAATATTGCGTTGCAGGCAGACCGCATCATCGCCATCGAAGACGGAAGAATCACCAGAGACGAGGTGATCCGCAGATGAACGTATTCAATAAAGTAACCATTCAGTCTCTTAAAAAGAATAAGACGAGGACAATCGTAACCATTATCGGTATTATTCTTTCTGCGGCAATGATCTGTGCGGTAACAACATTCGCCAGTAGTATTATGAACCTTGCCAAGGAAAGCACCATCTATACAGATGGTAACTGGCACGGCTATCAGAAGGACACGAATTATAAAACATATACGGAGATATGGGAAACCGGTAAAGTTGAAGAAGCCGTGTACCTGCAACAACTCGGCAACGCTTACGCTGAAGGGTGTGAGAATGAGTTTAAGCCATATATCTATGTGCTTGGTGCCGGCAAGGATGTAGAGGAAGTATTGCCGATTCACATAACTTCCGGTAAATATCCGACCTCATCAACCGAAATTATGCTCCCGGAGCATTTATACACCAATGGCGGCGTGAAATACAACCTTGGAGATACCATTACCCTTGAGCTTGGTCAGCGTATGCTTGACGGCTATCCTATGGAGCAGGGGGCTCCTTGTTATATTTACGAGCAGGGGCAAGAAGTATTTAACGGTGAAACCTTGGAGATAAAGGAAACCCGCACCTATAATGTTGTCGGCTTTTACGAGCGCTTGAGCTGGCGTATTGAAGATTATGAATCACCCGGTTATACGGCTCTTACTTTAGCTGATAAGGAAACCTATACAGAATACAAGTATGATGTGTATTTCCGTATGAAGAATCCGAAAGATACTTTTGATGTCATGAAGGAAATGAAATTAGAGGGTGAGTATAACCGTGATTTGCTGATGTACTCCGGCACCTTTGCGGTTAACGGCTTTACTACTATGCTTTACAGCCTTGCCGCAATTGTAATCGGACTCATTATGTTTGGTTCTGTTTCGCTCATATACAATGCATTCTCCATTTCCGTATCGGAAAGAACCAAACAGTTCGGCTTGCTTTCATCTATAGGTGCGACCAAAAAGCAACTAAAAAGGATGGTCTTTTTTGAAGCATTGGCGGTTAGTGTGGTTGGCATTCCGATCGGTGTTCTTGCCGGTGTTGGCGGTATCGGAGTAACACTTATGCTGTTAGGAGACAAGTTCCATGCCATGGGATTCTCGGTTGATATGAAACTTAGCGTATCTCCGGCAGCTATAATTATTGCTGTCCTTGTTGCCTTGATTACAGTCTTGATCTCCGCATGGATTCCGTCAAAGCGCGCAACCAAGGTCTCTGCTGTTGAAGCAATCCGTCAGAATATGGATGTTAAGAACACTAAGCCGGTAAAAACCTCCAAGCTGACTTACAAATTCTTTGGATTACCCGGAGTACTTGCCAATAAGCATTATAAACGAAACAAGAAAAAGTACAGAACCACCGTACTCAGTTTGTTTATGAGTATTGTACTATTTGTTTCCGCATCCGCTTTTACCGATTATCTGATGGAAACCGTTGGTGTCGGCTTCGGCTCGGTAGGTTATGATCTGAGTATGCACGCATCCGGTAATGAGTTTGACAAGATTACCCCCGAAGAGTTACTGAATAGAATGAAGGCGGCAAATTCGGTAACCGGTGGTGCCTATTCTCAGGAACGATATGTAAATGCGGGAATTAATACAAAGTTCCTTACTAAAGAAGGTATTGAATTTATCGACAGAAACCAAACCCAAAATGAAACAGGTACTGTGCGCCATTATTACTCATATATCACTTTCGTTGATGATGCCACCTTCAAAGCCTTGCTGAAAGAAAATGGCTTGAATGAGCAGAAGTATATGAATCCTGAAAAACCGCTCGCGATTGCAGTAGATGGGGCAACAGAGTTTAATCTTTACACCCAAAAATACGAAACAACCACTTTCTTTAGTAGTGATAAGTTTGAATTTTCTGTTGAGACGCAAAAACAAATTCCCGGATATTATTACTCCGATCAAATTAGAGATGAAAACGGTAACATTGTCGCTGTGTATAAAAAGGATAGCGAGTCCGAGGTGGAAGGTGAGGACGAGATTTATCTTTCGCCTGATGAGATATTTATCAATACGACGTTTCATGTGGGAGAAGTCATCTACGAGAGCCCGTTCTTTGTAAGAAACGCTAGCGGAATGCGGTTTATCTACCCGTATAGTCTTGCTGAGAATGTGTTTGAGGATTTTGATGCTATTAACAATAGCTATTACTATATGCTAAAATCTGATAACCATGCAGAAAGCTACACGGCTGTACAATCAATTCTGAGCGATAATGGTTTTAATGCCGAGAACCTGCGAAACATTGCAGAGCAGGAGGAATCCGAGCGGAATATTATTACCATTATTCGGGTGTTCTCTTACGGCTTTATTGTCTTGATTTCGCTGATTGCTGCTGCCAACGTGTTTAACACTATTTCTACCAATATCAGCTTACGTCGAAGAGAATTTGCGATGCTGAAATCGGTTGGTATGGCACAAAAGGACTTTAACACGATGATGAATTTCGAGTGCCTGCTGTACGGCTCCCGTGCTTTGCTATATGGCTTGCCGGTATCCTGCGGTGTGACTTATCTTATTTATCTTGCTATTATGGAAGGCTATGAAGCAAGGTTCCATCTACCTTGGACGGCTATCGGTATCGCAGTGCTGAGTGTATTCCTCGTGGTATTCATCACGATGATGTACTCTATGAGTAAGATCAAGAAAGATAACCCAATCGATGCACTGAAAAATGAGAACCTGTAAAGAAAGAGGAAAAAAGGATCCACATTGGAGAACAAGGAATGAAGAAAAAGAAACGAATAAAGGCGTTCGTTATTATCGTTCTCTGTCTTATTGTACTGGGCGCCGGTACGGTGTTTGGTGTTAACGGTTATATAAAAGGTAGTACATCAGAGCGTATCATTTCTTCGGAAGACGCTGTAAAACTACCGGTGTGGACTGCATACTTGTGCTTGGCTGTCAGGTCAAAGATGATGGTACACCCGGCGATATGCTAAAAGACAGACTGACACGCCGCATCGAGGTTTATAACCTCGATGCGGCTGTCGCTTTAAAAAATAAAAATTCCAGTGCGACAGCCCCAGTGCTTGCTATGATTGCTTTTCGACATTTTCGAAGGGCTGTAGCTTTCATAAAATTTTAAGAAAAATATAGGTATTTTGTGAGAAATATAAAGGAAAAGAGTGTTATATTAGATAACATAGATGTCTCATGGAAAGGAGCAATCCTATGAATGAAAAAATATTAGTCGTTGACGATGAAAAAGAAATAGCCGACTTGATAGAAGTATACCTTAAGAATGATGGGTATACGGTATATAAAGCATATAATGGAATCGAAGCATTGAAATATGTTGAAAGTGCGGAAATAGATTTGGCAATTTTAGATGTGATGCTTCCGGATATTGATGGATTTCGTATCTGTCAAAAAATAAGAGAGAAGCATTTTTATCCTATCATTATGCTGACTGCAAAGGTGGAGGATTCCGAAAAGATTATGGGATTAACAATAGGGGCAGATGATTACATTACGAAACCTTTTAATCCATTGGAGGTTTTAGCAAGGGTAAAAACACAGCTTCGCCGTTATGTTCGCTATAACAATGCGGCTTATGTTGAGGAGAAAAATGCACCGATTACAGAATATGATATAAAAGGACTTGTAATTAACAAGAACACTCATAAATGTACCTTGTATGGAGCAGAGATAACATTGACGCCGATTGAGTTTTCTATACTTTGGTATTTATGTGAGAACAGAGGAAAGGTAATTCCATCCGAGGAACTATTTGAAAATGTCTGGGGCGAAAAGTTTCTTGACAATCATAATACAGTCATGGCTCATATCGGAAGATTAAGAGAAAAACTAAAAGAGCCAGCAAGGAAACCTAAATTTATTAAAACTGTGTGGGGAGTGGGGTATACCATTGAATAAGAAGGAAAATAAAAAGCAAAGAATAGGCGATGAGTTTAAGCAGTTACAGACAAAGATTTTTGTGAGAACTGCAATTATAATGTTTGCTGCGCTTGTCATTGTTTTTGTAATTTACGATGGCTTTTTTCAAGGACGTTTTGCTAATGTAGTGGTAAATTTTTTGAGTTTCTTTATTAAGGATTACGAGGTGGCAATAGATGTATATCAGAGGGTAGTTAGGAACTATATGGACTTGTATATTATGTTAGCTGCATTGTTTTTCTTCCTGATTATTATGAGAATATATTTAAAAAGTTTCACAAAATATTTTAATGAAATTAATCGTGGAATAGATTCTTTAATTGATGAAAACTCCGGGG